>Ga0187851_10002524_pt1 | contig 16086 bp, 13 predicted proteins | sample June2016WEW_6_10_FD_132997 | JGI IMG/M metagenome (GOLD analysis project Ga0187851, IMG submission 132997) | Peatland microbial communities from SPRUCE experiment site at the Marcell Experimental Forest, Minnesota, USA - June2016WEW_6_10 | ecosystem: Environmental > Terrestrial > Soil >...
AATTGCCGCGCGGCCTGTAGGATGCGCGGCTCCTCGCCTTCGGGAAACACCACCCGTTTCGGATGCCGTTGCAATTTATCAATGACGTTGCCTATGAAACGCATAAGCGTAGTCTCAAGTGTCAGGTTTCAAGTTTCAAGTTTTGTTTTCACTGTTAGACTTTGGGCTCCGGACTTTGGACTTTCTCCACTGTGCATTGACTTGAATGCCAATGGTTGTTAATCTCCACAATCCAATGCTTGATGCGATTGAGAAACTTCTGATTCTACAGGATCGCGATCAAAAAATTCGCGGCGTTCAACAGGAGTTCGCCCACATTGTTCCCGAACGCGAAATCTTGCGCGCGAAGGCCAACGCCACCCAGGCGCAACTCGAAACCGCCAGGACCCGCGTCAAACAAATCGAGTCCGACCGCAAACGGCTCGAACTCGACGTCGAAGGGAAAAAAACGCAGATTGAAAAATACGCCAACCAGCAGCTGCTGACGCGCAAGAACGAGGAGTATCGCGCGCTCACCCACGAAATCGACACGTGCAAGGCCGACATCACGCAAATCGAGGACCAGGAAATCGTTTTGATGGAACAGGCCGAGCAGGTGCAAAAGGAAGCCATCCGCCTCACGCGCGAAGCCGACGAGATAAAAAAAATAGCCGAAGGCCAGATCGCGCAACTCAGCCAGCGCGAGGAAAATTTGAAGAAGGAGCTCGCCGAATTGCAGCAGGGCCGCGTGGAACTGGCGGCGGCCGTGGACGAATCCGCCCTCAATCGGTACGAACGGCTGTTCAAGAGCAAGGGCGACAACGTTGTCGTGGGCGTGCAGCACGGCGTTTGCGGCGGTTGCCACATGAAATTGCCCGCGCAAATCCTGGTGACCTGCCAGGGCCAGAAGGAAATCGTGGCCTGCCCGAATTGCGGCCGGATTTTGTATTACACGCGCGACATGGCCCTGGCCGGCGCGGAGTAAACCAACCACCAAGACACATAGCCACAAAGTTCAGTCCTGGTGTCTTCGTGCCTTTGTGGTTAAAAATTCCGCTGCTTGTAAAATTCGTCCCCAATTGTATAATTTAACTGGTTTTGGAAGGGCGGAGAACCGCTTCCGGCGCGAGCCGGGGGAGGAAAGTCCGAACACCAAAGGGCGCGATGCCGCGTAACTCAAGCTCGTTCGGTTGAGATACACGCGGGCGGAAAGTTGGAAGACTTTTCGACGGACAGTGCCACAGAAAATTAAACCGCCCGCGTTTCGCAAGAGACGCGGGTAAGGGTGAAAAGGTGCGGTAAGAGCGCACCGCGTCACGCGTAAGCGGGACGGCACGGAAAACCCCATCGGGTGCAAGGCCAAATAGGGAATCCCGGAGCGGCCCGCTCCTTGTTTCGCGAAAGCGAAACGGATTCCGGGTATCGGCTGCCCAGACAAATGGTTCTCTCCACCCGCAAGGGTGCAGACAGAATTCGGCTTACAGCCCTTCCAAAACCAATTCTCATTCCCAAATCCGGAGGGGCGGGTTACACGAGCCCCATTCCAACCAGCCGAAAGTCAGGGACTCGTATAACTCGCCCCTCCGACTAATTAATCATCATCATGTTTTTTCCGGTTTGCACCGGCTGGGTCTTTCTGAGCGCGGCCGGCGGACTCAGGTTGCCCACCCGGTCCACCGCACTGACGGTAATCAGGTCCGGTCTGGAATTTTCCAACGTCCGTGCCGTCTGGCTGGCCGGCAAAATTTCCGTCGCCCACACCTCATTGGTGCGATACTGCAAAACCCACAGCCACGCCGGGGTGCCGTTCGTTTCCCAACGCACGCTCAATCCGGACCGGCCGTTTTCGACGACCATGAGCTTCGGTTTGACCGGCGGCAGGGACGCCAGCCACGGCGATGCCGGCACCAACGCGGTTTGCGGGTAGGCGGCGCGAACCACGTTGGCCAATGCCGGATTGTCCGTGAGATTCCGCAGGTGATAAAAGATTTCGCCGCGCGCGGAAGGCTGGCTGCGCATGATTCGGATCTGCCGGGCAATTTCATCCGGTTCCCACTTTCCCCCGACATTGGCGGCCATAAGCCCCGGCCAGAGGTGCCGGCCCTTGGAATTCTGTTGCACCCACCAGTTGAGCAATGCGGGAAAACTTTGTTCCTTGGGCTCAACCGCCCAGTACAATTGCGGCGCGAAATAATCCAGCCAGCCGCTGGCCAGCCACAGGCGTGAGTCGGCGTAAAGCCTCATGTAGGCGTCCATGCCCCGGATTTGCGGCGGATTCATCGGCCGCCAGATGCCGAACGGGCTGATGCCAAATTTCACCCACGGCTTCACCGCTTTGATGGACTGGTAAACGCTCTGGATGAATTGATTGACGTTCGCGCGCCGCCACTCGTCACGATTGGCAAAACCGCTGGACAAACCGAATTTCTGCCAGGTCGTGGCATCGGGAAATTCCAGTTCCCTGCCCGCCGCGTCCTTTTCCGGGTAGGGATAAAAATAATCGTCGAACTGCACACCATCCACGTCGTAACGCTGCACCACGTCCATGACCACGCGCAAAACATGGGCCCGCACCGCCGGGTCGCCGGGGTCCAGCCAGAACTGGGGGCCATAGCGACGGACGAATTCCGGATGCGTCCGCGAAATGTGGTTCGGCGCCACGGGCGATTTCATCTGCGGATGCAGCGCGCGGAACGGATTGAACCACGCGTGCAATTCGAGTCCGCGCCGGTGCGCCTCCTCGATGGCAAAGGCCAGCGGGTCGTAAAGCGGCTGCGGCGCCCGGCCCATCGTGCCGGTGAGATATTCCGACCACGGCTCGATGGCCGAGGCATATACCGCGTCGCTCGACGGACGCACCTGGAAAATGATCGCATTCAACTTCAACTGTGCCGCACGGTCCAGCAATACAATCAATTCGGCCTTTTGCTCCGCCACGCTGAGGCCGGGTTTGGACGGCCAGTCCTTGTTCGCGACGGTCACGAGCCATGCGCCGCGAAATTCCCGCACCGGTTGCGGCGGCGTCACGGCCGCCGGGCGATAAACCTCGCCCGCCGCGAACAACATCGCCGGCAGCAACCAGATAGAAACGGCCAAAAATCGAATTCGCATCATAAGCGGTTGGGAAATAAGACGCATTGACGCACCCGTTGGTAAAGGTTTTTTTGGACAAATCGTTTCTTGATACATTCTTAATGCCAACCGCCCATCTCTTGATTAGTCAGACTGCCACGCCGGAGCCACAGTATCGGCATGAAAACAAAAACGTTTTTCACGGTGCAAGCAACGGCGACGACAAACGTCGGAATAAAAGAAATTCTGGTGCCGATTGATTTTTCCGAATATTCTGTCAATGCTCTCCGCCACGCTGCCGGATTGGCGGCGAAGGATCAGGCGCATCTGACTTTGTTGAACGTCGTTGACGAACCGGTCTCCTTTCGGTCGCTGGACCTGCCGCGTCAGCAACGCGGGCGGAGGCAGGAACACGCACAACAGTTGCAAGAACTGGCCCGGCGCGAGCTTGGGCCGAACCTAGCCGCTGGAATCGTGATTTGCGACGGCAACCCGTCGCGGGAAATTACACGCGTGGCCGCCCGGCAACACGCTGATCTGATTGTCCTGGGCCGGCACGAACGTCATGGCCTGCGACGTTGGTTTCACGGACACACCGCCAGCCGGATCATTCATAACGCGTCCTGCCCGGTAATGGTTCTGAACGACAACGGCCACGAACCGATGCCGCACAAACTCGCCGCCTGAATCAAAATCTATGAACGACCTGATTTTCATCGCCGTCATCGCGCTTTTTTTTGTGGCGGGCGGGTGGTACGCCTGCTGGTGCGAGAAACTGTAAGGAAATTTATGGAAAACCTTGTTGTCGGTCTGATTGCCCTCGCGTTGTTCGCGTATCTGTTCATCGCGATGGTTCATCCTGAAAAATTCTAACGAAACGCTATGCAAATTACCGGCTGGCTGCAACTCGCCCTCTACGTCGTCGCCCTCGCGGCGATTACGAAACCCATGGGCCTTTATCTCATGCAGGTGCTCGACACCAATGGTCGCACCTGGTTCGACCCCGTGCTTCGTCCGCTGGAGCGGCTCACCTACCGCCTCATGAGCGTACGCGCGGACCAGGAACACGACTGGCGGCAATATACCTGGGCCATGCTGTTGTTCAGTCTCGTGAGCTGCCTTTTCACCTACGCCATCCTGCGCCTGCAAAACCATCTGCCACTGAACCCGCAGGGATTCGGCGCGCTCACCCCGCACCTCGCGTTCAACACCGCCGTCAGTTTCACCACGAACACCAACTGGCAGAGTTATGGCGGTGAATCCACCATGTCGTACCTCTCGCAGATGGTCGCGCTGGTGATTCACAACTTCGGTTCGGCGGCCACCGGCATCGCCCTCGCTGCGGCGCTCGTGCGCGGCATCGCCCGGCATTCCACCCGCCTGCTCGGCAACTTCTGGGTGGACCTCGTGCGCGTGACCTATTATTTGCTGCTGCCCATTTGCCTGGTCTTGGCCGTTTTCCTCGTGTCGCAGGGCATCATTCAAAATTTCAAACCTTATACGAAGGCCCGATTGCTCGAGCCGATGAAAATTTCAGTCGCCAAGGTGGACGCGAAGGGGAACCCGGTCCTTGATGCGAATGGCAAGCAGGTCATGGAGGAACAAATCGTCACCGAGCAAACCATCGTTCAAGGACCGGTCGCCTCCCAAATCGCCATCAAAATGCTCGGCACCAACGGCGGCGGCTATGTGAATGCCAACGCCGCGCATCCGTTCGAAAACCCCACGCCGCTTTCCAATTTCCTACAGATGCTCTCCATCTTCGCCATCGGCAGCGGCCTCACTTATTACCTCGGCCGCATGACCAAAAACCAGGCACACGGCTGGTCGGTTTGGGGCGCGATGATGACCTTGTTCCTCGCCGGTGTGCTGTTGTGCTGGTGGGCCGAGGCGAAGGGCAACCCCATTCATCAACAACTCGGCATCGCCGCCACCGACGGCAACATGGAAGGCAAAGAAGTCCGCTTCGGCATCTTCAATTCCGCCCTGTTCGCCACGATCACCACCGATGCCTCATGCGGCGCGGTCAATTCCATGCACGATTCGTTCACACCGCTCGGCGGTTTCGTTCCGCTGTTCAACATCCAGCTCGGTGAAATCATCATCGGCGGCGTGGGCGCGGGGCTTTACGGCATGCTCGTATTTGTCGTGCTTGCGGTGTTCATCGCCGGCCTGATGGTCGGGCGCACCCCGGAATATCTCGGCAAAAAAATCAACGCGTTCGACGTGAAAATGGCGATGCTCTCCCTGTTGATCCTCTGCCTGACGATTCTCGGCTTTGCGGCCTGGGCGTCCGTGAGTCCGTGGGGGCTGGCCGGATTGAACAACAACGGTCCGCATGGTCTGAGCGAAATGCTCTACGCCTATTCGTCCGCTGTCGGCAACAACGGCAGCGCCTTTGCCGGCCTCAACGCCAACACACCCTGGTATGACAGCACCCTGGGCATCGCCATGCTCTTCGGCCGTTTTCTGATGATCGTGCCGATCATGGCCATGGCCGGGTCGCTCGCGCAAAAGAAACTCGTCCCGGCCAGCACCGGCACCTTCCCCGTATCCGGCGGCACGTTCATCCTGCTGTTGCTCGGCACGATATTATTGGTCGGCGCCCTGAATTTCCTGCCCGTGCTGACCCTCGGCCCGGTGGTCGAACACTTCCTCATGCTCCAGGGCAAACTGTTTTAACCACTGATTACTGATTACCGATCACTCAACTTTCAACCATGACCCACAAAGCTCCATCTCTTTTCGACTGGAACATCGCCGGTCCGGCAATGGGCGACGCCTTCAAAAAGCTCGACCCGCGCCTGATGGTCAAAAACCCCGTCATGTTTGTGACGATGGTTGGCGCGGCGCTGACCACCGTCGGGATTTTTACCGCCCACACCGACCGCGGCTTCATCGCGCAACTCGCCATCTGGCTCTGGTTCACCGTCCTGTTCGCCAATTTTGCCGAAGCGGTGGCTGAAGGCCGCGGCAAAGCACAGGCCAGGGCGCTGCGCGGGACCCGGGTGCAAACCAAAACCCGGCGCATCACCGGAAACGGCGACACCGAGGAGGTCAGCGCCGGCGAATTGCGCAAAGGCGACATCGTGGTCGCGCGGGCCGGGGAAATCATTCCCGCCGACGGCGACGTGATTGAAGGCGCGGCCACCGTGGACGAATCGGCCATCACCGGCGAATCCGCGCCGGTCATCCGCGAAAGCGGCGGCGACCGCAGCGCCGTCACCGGCGGCACCCGCGTGCTCTCGGACGAAATCAAAATCCGCGTCTCCATCAATCCCGGCGAAGGTTTTCTCGACCGCATGATTTCGCTCGTCGAAGGCGCGAAACGCCAGAAAACGCCCAACGAAATCGCGCTCACCATCCTGCTTTCGGCGCTGACCCTGATCTTTCTGCTGGTTTGCGTGACGTTGAAACCGTTCGGCATTTATTCCGCCACGGTGTTCTCCGTACCCGTGTTGATCGCGCTGCTGGTGTGCCTGATTCCCACCACCATCGGCGGGTTGTTGAGCGCCATCGGCATCGCGGGCATGGACCGCCTGCTCCAGCACAACGTCCTGGCCATGAGCGGTCGCGCGGTGGAAGCCTCCGGCGACGTGGACGTGTTGCTGCTCGACAAGACCGGCACCATCACGCTCGGTAACCGCCAGGCCACGGAGTTTCTTCCCGCGCCGCTCGTCACCATCGAACGTCTCGCCGACGCCGCGCAACTCGCATCGCTCGCCGACGAAACGCCCGAGGGCCGCAGCATCGCCGTGCTAGCAAAGCAAAAGTTCAACCTGCGCGGACGCGAAGTCACCGAAACGCAGACCCGGTTCATTCCGTTCACGGCGCAGACGCGCATGAGCGGCGTGGACATTGCCGCCATTGACGGCCAGCCGGCGCGCTGCATCCGCAAGGGCGCGGCGGAAGCGATGCGAATTTTCGTGGACCAGAAAGGCGGTCTGTTCCCCAAGACCGTGTCTGACACCGTGGACAACATCTCCCGCTCGGGCGGCACACCACTTGTGGTCGCCGACGGCCGGGAAGTGCTCGGCGTGGTCCAGCTCAAGGATATCGTCAAGGGCGGCATCAAGGAACGCTTCGCCCAGCTTCGCAAGATGGGCATCCGCACGGTGATGATCACCGGCGACAACAAACTCACCGCCGCCGCCATCGCCGCCGAGGCGGGCGTGGATGATTTTCTCGCCGAGGCCAAACCGGAGGACAAACTCGCGCTCATCCGCCGGGAGCAGGCCGGTGGACGCATGGTGGCCATGATCGGCGACGGCACCAATGACGCCCCGGCCCTCGCGCAGGCCGACGTGGGCGTGGCCATGAACACCGGCACCCAGGCCGCCAAGGAAGCCGGCAACATGGTGGACCTCGACTCGAATCCGACGAAGCTCATCGAGATCATCGAAATCGGGAAGCAACTGCTCATCACGCGCGGCTCGCTGACGACGTTCAGCATCGCCAACGACGTGGCAAAATATTTCGCCATCGTCCCCGCGATGCTCATGGCGACGTTTCCCGCCATCGCGCCACTCAACGTCATGCATCTGCACAGTCCCGCGAGCGCGATCCTCAGCGCCATCATCTTCAACGCGCTCATCATCGTCGCATTGATTCCGCTCGCGCTGCGCGGCGTGAAGTTCAAACCCATCGGCGCACTCGCCATCCTGCAACGCAACCTGCTCATCTACGGCGTGGGCGGCGTCATCATTCCATTTGTTGGCATCAAGGCCATAGATATCCTGATCACCACCCTGCACCTCGTTTAAAATGAAACCGACTTTTTCAAGGCAGAGGCGCGGAGAACGCAAAGTCTCGCAGAGTCTGATTTTCTTTGCGACTCTCAGCGACCTCTGCGTCTCCGCGTTAACGCTTCTGAATATTTGGTTGCGGCGTCATCCGTGTTAATCCGTGAAATCCGTGTCTAAAACCCATGAAAAAACATCTCACTGAACTACGCAGCGCCGTGATGGTCACGCTGGCTTTCGCCGTCGTCTGTTGCGGACTGTATCCACTCGTTGTCTTCGGCATTGGACAGGTCTTGTTCCACGACCAGGCCAACGGCAGCCTCATCGTGAACGCCGATGGCACAGTGCATGGCTCAAAACTGCTCGGCCAGCAATTCACCGCCGACAAATATTTCCAGTCGCGTCCATCGGCGGCGGGCAACGGCTACGACGCCACCAGTTCCGGCGGCAGCAACCTCGGCCCGACCTCGTCGAACCTGGTCACCACCATTACCCAGCGCATTGCCGATTACCGCACGGGAAACGGCCTGGCAACCAACGCCCTCGTGCCCGCCGACGCCGTGACCGCCTCCGGCAGCGGCCTTGACCCGCACATCAGCCTGGCGAATGCAGCGTTGCAAATTCCACGTGTGGCCAAAGCGCGCGGACTTCCCGAAGATCATGTCCGCCAACTCGTCCAACAAAACACCGACTCCGCCAGCCTCGGTTTCCTTGGTGAGTCTGGCGTCAATGTCCTGGAACTCAACCTGTCGTTGGATTCGTTAAAATGAGCACGTTATATGACCAGCCGAATGGGGTGTTGATACACGCATGAATGCCATTGCCTGGGCTGTTTTTGTGGTGGCGGCGTTGCTCGAAGTCGGGGGCGATGCCGTCATCCGGCACGGACTGCGCGGCCACAAGCTGGCTGTGGTGCTCGCCGGATTCATTACGCTCGGCTGCTACGGCTTGTTGGTGAATTCACTCAAATGGGATTTTTCGAGACTGCTGGGCGTCTATGTCGGATTCTTTGCGCTGACGAGTGTTTTGGCGGGCCGGTTCGTTTTCCGGGAAAACGTTCCATGGTCCACCTGGTGTGGTCTTGGCCTCATCGCGGCCGGTTGCGCGGTCATTCAATACAGCCGTCCATGAAACGCTGAACCGACAAAAGCATGAACGCAGGCAAAACCTACGCCGTGGATGGCATCAGTTGCTTCGAAGACGTGCCCGAACACCACGATCCGGTCGAACCTTACTTCGGCCCGGAGTTGCATGCTGGCAATCTGCTGGACGGGCGGTTCGCCATCGTCGAAACGGTGAGCCGCAGCGGCATGGCCACCATTTACCAGGCCCGGGACCTGGAGCAGGAAAATCAAATCGTCGCCGTCAAGGTGCCGCACCTGCGGTTGGAGGCAGATCCGGGATTTTTTTCCCGCTTTCAACGCGAGGAGGAGATTGGACATAAACTGAGTCATCCGTACCTTCTGCGGTTTGTCACGGTGGAAAGAAAAAGCCGGCCCTACATTGTCACCGAATACCTGCGCGGCTGCACCCTGGCCCACCTGCTCGAAGCGGCGCGGACGTTGCCGGAAAAGGACGCGTTGAAAATCGCCAGCCTGGTTTGCGAGGCGCTTCAATATATGCACGGCCAGGGTGTGATCCATCGCGACCTCAAGCCGGGGAACATCATGATTTGCCGCGACCGCACCATCCGCATCATGGATTTCGGGATTGCCGCCGCGGCGGATTCAAAAAAAATCACGCTCAGCGGGTTCACCGCCACTCTGGGCACGCCCGAATACATGTCGCCGGAGCAGGTCAAAAACGAGCGCGGTGATGAACGGTCCGACATTTACTGCCTCGGCGCGGTCTTGTACGAAATGCTCACCGGCGTGGTTCCGTTCCAGAATGAAAACTGCTGGATGGCGATGAACAACCGCGTCACCGGCGACCCGATTGCGCCGCGAAAGCTGAACCCCAATATTTCCCCGCAGGCGGAGGAGATTGTGCTGCACGCCATGCAACGTGATCCGGCGGATCGGTTTCAAACCGCCGCGGCATTCAAAGCTGAATTGGACCAGCCCGGTCAGGTGCATCTCACCGGCTATTGCGACCGCCTGAAGGCGCCGCATTGGAGGTTGAGTTTTCGCGAGACTCCGGTGATAGCCGGCACGCTGCTCGGCATAGGGTTCCTCTTGTTCCAGGTGCTGGCATTCCTCGCTCTGCGCCATTTCCTGACAAAGTGAGCAATCTGGCTCGGGATTCGTTAAGATGTATTCGTGGACGACGACGACCGTCCCAATCCCGATGCGCTGTTGAGTTTGATGCAGCGCTCTCCGCCGACACAATTTCAATTGTGCATAGCGTTTTGTAAGTTGAGCCCCTCCCCGAAGACCGGCCGAATTGTGCAAAGTGCCTGCCGCATCACGTTCAGAGCCGTATTGCGATGCAACCATTTTAACCAGCCACGCCTGCCGTGCGTGCTCATGACAATCGTGTCCGCCTGCAAACGCCTTGCCGTCTCAACAATGGCATCCGCGGGACGCCCCTCGCAAACGAGAACCTCCGCGATCACCTGGTCGCCCATGCAATCGGCCAATTGTTGTAACTGAAATTCCGCGTCGCGACATAATTCATTGAGCAGGCACGCGCGTTGAATCCCGCGCTCCTCGCCGACAATATTCAATTGCACGGCATGCAACAACACCAGTCTGGCTTGGGATTCGCGGGCAAGGTTCCTGGCGAGCGTGAGAGCCGCGTAAGAGCTGCCCGACAGCGCCAGAGGAACGAGAATGGTTTTAGGAGCGAATGCGGGGTGGTCTTCGTTCCGAGCATCGTTCCCGCCCGGAGCAGATTTCAGCACACAATGGCTCGCATGATATTCACCACGACCCGGAACAACGAGTGGCTCGATATTCGTATGAGGTTGAATCAGGATGGTTTTCATACGTTTATTTTGTTTGTGAACTTGTTTCCACAACGCCGGGCTTGGTTGTCACGACCGGGTTCTCGTGGTGACTGCGATGGCTGAACCACCAGAAGAGAAGAAAGAAAACCGCGACCTGCATGACAACGAAAGCGACGACTTTCGGCAGCAACGGAACACGTGCTCTCCATAATTGGGGAGGTCGCAACCTTTTGAATCGCTCCGTCAACGAAACCTCGCTGTAGTCGTTCAACTCCGCCTTCATGGAGGCAGCCGAGGGGAAGCGTTTTGACGGGTTGCGTTCAAGCGCGTGCAAAATAATCTCCTCAATTTCGGGGGATAACTCCGGGTTCCGCTTGCGCGGCGGTGCGGGATCCCCGGTGAGGCGGGCATTCATGATGACGTAAGGATTGTCGCCGTCGTAGGGAGGAAAACCGGTGGTCATTTCGTACAGCATCGCTCCCAAGGCATAAATATCGGTCCGGGAATCACCGCGTTTTCCCTGGACCCGTTCGGGCGCAATGTAGTCAGGCGTGCCCATCGGGGCGGTAAAGCCGCCAAACGTGAGACGTCGCGCATTTTCGGACTTGGCGATGCCAAAATCCAGGATGCGAATAGTGCCATCCTCGCAGAGCATGACGTTCTCCGGCTTCAAGTCCCGATGCACCACTCCTTTCCGGTGCAGGTAATCAATCCCTTCGCAAATCTGGCTGACGATGCGCACGGCTTCGCCTTCGGACAACCGCGACTTTTCGTGGAGACGGGCAGCCAGGGTCTGGCCTTCGAGATATTCCATCACGATATAGGGCCGGCTTTTGTCCGCCGCAGGGAACATCTTCAAAATGGATGGGTGGTCCAAAGTGAGGCCGATGTTCTCTTCGCGTTGAAAGCGGGAAAAGAAGCCCGGATCGCATTCGAACAGCAGCAATGGAACTTTCAAAGCCACCGATTGTACCGACTGACAATCCAAGGCTTCGTAGATCCATGCCATGCCACCGCGATTGATGACATCCAGAATCTTGAATCGGTCATCCAACACCTGGCCAACTTGAAGCTCGTTCGACATGGAAAAAGCGGCCGGGAGGTTTGATGATGCCCGGCTGTTTTCAAAACTGGATGCATGCATGGCTGATCCTCCGCGAAAATGAGATTGCTGCGTTAAAGGAGCAGTAACCGCTGTCCGCCTGTCCGCGCTGCAAATGCTCATTGAGCTTTTCATGGATGTACTATTTCACACGGGTCGAATTCTGGGTAATTAAGAGGCGACCAAAACGCGTAAAAATAGTGTCAAGAGCTGGAATCTGACCAGCCCTACCTCCTTGTCGGCCTTTACGATTTTTTTACGGGATGTGGCTTTCATTTAATTCACGGTCGAAGTCGAGCGAGTTTATATTTGTCACATGAATTACAATGATGGTGGCTGAATGAAACCGAATCCGATCGCCTTGCTAATCGATGCTGACCGGCCGATCCGGCGTCTGCTGCGGGTCGTTCTGGAGCCGCACCATTACAAGGTTCACGAAGCCGAGAATGGCCGGACGGGGATAAAAGAGGCGGTAGCACGACGGCCAGATGTGATCATCCTCGACTTATTTCTGCCTGATATGGACGGTCTGACCGTGTTGAAAAGATTGCGCGAATGGAACCAGGATCCAGTCTTGATTCTCTCGGCCCAGGATGGCGAAGAAAACAAGGTGGCGGCACTCGACAGCGGCGCGAATGATTACATGACCAAACCCTTCGGATCCGCCGAATTGTTGGCGCGCCTCCGTGTCCTCCAGCGCTCGATTCCGGGCGAACCTGATGGTCCGCTGTTCATTCACGGCGACCTGCAGGTGGACATTATCTCCCATCGGGTTACCCTTCGGGGTGAACAGTTGGACTTTACACCTACTGAAGCGGCTGTGTTTTACATCCTCGTCCGGCATGCCGGGAAACTGGTCCCGTGCAGGCATCTGCTTCGTTGTGTTTGGGGAAACGACACGGAAAACAAGCTCCACGATCTTCATGTCTATATTCGCAGTCTCCGCCAAAAGCTGAACGGAGCTGGCAACGAAAGCGTGATCCAGACCGAAGGCAGCGCAGGCTATCGGCTCCTGCTTCCGATGGATTGCCAACACGCCCCTTCCGAATCAGTTTTGCCGGACCGGCTCCACGTCATCGCCTGACTGGGTTCGCCTCCCTCTCCTCCGGCCCGGGCAATTAGCCCCCTTGGAATTTCACTGCGACCGCCCTGGTTACCGGGATATGTCCGTGCCTCTTGATGGAATTTTAATTCTTCTTTCGATTCTTTGAGCCTTTTTTGCGACGCGCTGTTGAGGTTTGAGCATCGTGGCAAATGCACGCCCCGCCATTTTTTGGGCATCAAGTCTGAACAACAATAAATTCCTCTGTGAGATAACCATTTACGATTTTCCATCCGAGGCGGGCATGGCCCCTGCACAAGGCTCATCCCAGTTTACGGACTTTGAGTGAATTGAGATATGAAGACAATCGAGACTAAACAGTGTGAAGAAGTGGACTGCGTTCCCTGTGTTTCCTGTTCACTTAAATGGTATTCCCGCCTTTACGATTTCTTTACGAAATTCGGTTTTCATTTAATTACCCGCCGGAGCCGGGTGGAAGCATAGTAGGCGTGTGAAAGGAACGGCACTTTATGAAAAAAATCGAAGTAATTATCAAGCCTTTCAAACTGGAGGAGGTCAAAGACGCCTTGGGGGAGATCGGCATTGATGGGATGACCGTCTATGAAGCAAAGGGATTTGGCCGGCAGAAGGGGCACATTGAAATCTTCCGTGGCAGCGAATACACCGTGGATCTTCTGCCCAAGATCAAGCTGGAAATTGTAGTAGCCGACGAAAAGGTGGAACCGGCGGTCGCGGTCATCATCAAATCCGCCCGGACGGGAAAAATTGGCGACGGCAAGGTGTTCATTTCTGCGATTGAAGACGCCATTCGGATTCGCACGGAAGAAAAAGGAGACCTGGCAGTTTAAAAAACAAAATTGAGTTTGGCAGCGCAACTATAACTGACATCGAACGAATTGAATTATGAAGACAATCGAGATTATCCAAATCGTACTCTTTTTTGGGTTGGGCATCGCACTGACGCCGCCGGTGGGCCGCTTCATGGCCAAGGTGTATAAAGGCGAGAGGACCTTCCTCCATCCGATTTTCCATCCAATTGAGAAAGTCATTTACCGGCTGACGGGAATGGATCCGAACGAGGAGATGACCTGGTTGCAATACTTTTGGGCGGTGTTGATGTTTGCCACGGTCGGTTTCGCGGCGGACATGGCGATTTTCATGACCCAGCAATGGCTGCCGCTGAATCCGCAAAAACTGCCTAACTGCTCCTGGCATCTGGCATTCATGCAGGCCTGGAGTTTCACCTGCAACGCGGATTGGCAGTCTTACGCGGGCGAAACGACCATGAGCTACTTTTCGCAGATCTTCGCCATCATGGTGCATCAGTTTCTGAGCGGCGCATCGGGGCTCGCGGTGTTGGTGGCTGTGGGCCGGGCGCTGAAACGGGCCTCGGTCAAGACCGTTGGCAATTTCTGGACGGACTTGACCCGCGGCATGCTCTATTTTGTGATGCCGCTCTGCGTGCTCTGGACCATTCCGCTCGCCTGGCAGGGTGTTCCGCAGACGTTCAAGCCCTATCAAACCGCCCAACTCATGGAGCCGTACACCACTCAGGTGCAAGCGACCGACGCAAAGGGGAATAACGTGACGACCAACATCCAGTTGGTGTTGCAGGCGCCGAAGCTGGATGCGAAGGGCCAGCCGGTCATGACCAACGGGGTTGCTGCCATGGTGGATGTGCCGCAAGTGGACGCGAAAGGCGTGCCCATCATGACCAATGCGCCGGTTATGGTGGATGCGAAAGTGGACACCCAACCTATTCCGCTTGGAGTCGTGGCGTGTTTTGAAGCGATCAAGCAGCTCTTCACCAATGGCGGTGGCTGGTACAACGTGAACAGCGCGCATCCATTTGAGAATCCCACTCCGTTGACGAACTTCCTTGAGATGTTGGCGATCATCGTCGTGCCGATGGCCCAAGTCTATATGTTTGGCTTGCTGGTGGGTAACAAGAAACACGCCTGGACATTGTTCAGTGTGATGCTCACGCTGTATTTGCTTTCGTTTGCCGTCGCGTGGTACTTCGAGTCACAACCTAACCCGGTGACCGGCAACGCTCTGGCGAACATGGAAGGCAAGGAGCAGCGGATCGGAGTCATGAACAGCGTGCTTTGGGGAACCTCCTGCACCGCGATTGACAACGGCTCGGTCAATTCCATGCACGACAGTTACATGCCACTGGCCGGGATGATGCCTCTGTGGAACATCCTGATTGGCGAAATGCTCTTCGGCGGCATTGGTTGCGGCATGTATTGCATGTTGTTCCACGTGCTCATCACCGTCTTCATCGCCGGACTTATGATCGGACGAACACCGGAATATCTCGGCAAAAAACTTGACGCGTGGTGCGCGACCTGGGCGGTGATCGGCGTATTGATTCCCAACGCCGCCGCTCTGATTCCGACTGCCATTGCGGTGATGATTCCCCAGGGACTGTCGAGCATGAACAATGGCGGCCCGCATGGGTTGACCGAAGTTCTATACTGTTTCGGTGAGGCGGCCAACAACAATGGCAGCGCCTTCGCCGGACTGAACGCCAATACGCCTTTCTACAATATCGGCGCCGGCATCGTCATCTGGATCGGACGATTCATCCCCATTATCGCCGCGCTGGCGATTGTCGGCCGATTGGCCTCCAAGAAAACCGTCGAAGCTTCCTCTGGCACGCTGCCGACTCATGGCTGGACGTTCGGCATCACTTTGGCGGGTGTAATTATCATCGTCGCGGCGCTGACATTCTTCCCGGCTCTTTGCCTGGGACCCATCGTCGAGCATGGATTGATGCTGGCGGGCCGAATGTTCTAAGCCACTAAATATTTTCAACAAATACTCAAATACTATGAGCACAAAAGTCGAATTCAAATATTCGGAATTGTTCCGCCAGGCGGTGATTGACGCGTTCAAAAAGCTGCATCCGCGCGACGAAATCAAGAATCTGGTGATGTTCGTCGTATGGCTCGGCTCCATCTGGACGACGATCATTCTGTTCCTGCCCGGCCAGTTCAATCTGTTCAACGTCCAGATTTGTTTCTGGCTGTGGTTCACCTGCCTGTTCGCGAATTTTGCCGAGGCGATGGCCGAAGGCCGGGGCAAGGCCCACGCCGACGCTCTCAAGAAAATGCGGACCAAGACCATGGCACGTGCGCTGGTGAATGGCAAAGAAGTTCAGGTCGCCAGTTCTGATTTGAAAGTGGGTGACTTCTTTGTATGCGAAGCCGGGGAATTGATTCCCGCCGATGGTGAA
>Ga0187851_10002526_pt1 | contig 16076 bp, 11 predicted proteins | sample June2016WEW_6_10_FD_132997 | JGI IMG/M metagenome (GOLD analysis project Ga0187851, IMG submission 132997) | Peatland microbial communities from SPRUCE experiment site at the Marcell Experimental Forest, Minnesota, USA - June2016WEW_6_10 | ecosystem: Environmental > Terrestrial > Soil >...
GAATACAAGCTGGCGTCCCCGGTCAAAGATTACGTCTCGGAATTTGAAGCCCGACTCAAGGAGTTGTCGCCCGGGAATGTGCTATTCTCCTGCAATTGCATCCTCAATTACCTGTATTCCAAGCTCGAAGGCCACCGCACGGGCGCACTGGTCGGCCCGGCTACCTTTGGCGAGATCGCCTACCAACTGTTAAACCAGACCATGGTCTTCGTCGAGATCGTCAAGGTCGCCTCCCCTGAATCCCGCAAGGCCGGCGCTGAATTGAGCGCCACCAAAATGGAACTTTCCGCCGCTCACGAGGAGCTTCAAGCCAGCGAACTCCGCTTCCGCGCCTTGTGCGAGTCCGCGCCGATGGGTATCTTTTTGACCGATGCTTCCGGACGCATACTCTACGAGAATCTCCGTTGCCATAAACTGTGCGGGGTTTCACCCGAGGAGGCCGGCGCCGGAGGCGACTGGTTGAAGTGCGTCCATCCACACGATCTGCCCGGCGTGGTTGCCGCCCTCAAAGCCTGCGAACGCGAAAGCCGTGACCTGGACCATGAATTCCGATTCGTTGGCCCCGACGGCACGACTCGCTGGGTCCGCACGCGCACCAACTTTCTCCGGTCTGAAACCGGCGCAATCATGGGGCGGATCGGGACGGTCGAGGAAATCAGTGACAGGAAGCAAGCGGAAATCGAACTGGAGCGGCTGAACCAGGACTTGGTCAGGGCCTCCCGCGAAGCCGGCATGGCGGAACTGGCCAGCGGCGTGCTGCACAATGTCAAAAACGTCATGAACAGCATCAACGTTTCGGCCGGCGTCATTGCCAGTCAATTGAAGCAATCCAAGTCTTCAAGCCTGGGAAAGGTGACGGCCTTGTTGCGCGAGCATGCCGGCGACCTCGGCTCATTCATTACCCAGGACCCCAAGGGAAAACTCCTGCCCCAGTATCTGGAACAACTGGCCCTGCAGCTTGCCAAGGAGCACGAGGCGGTTCTTGGGGAATTGAAGCAGTTCGAAGACAGCGTGCAGCACATCAAAGACATTGTGACGACGCAGCAAAGCTACGCCAAGCTGGGCGGCACCAGCGAGACGATCAAGCCGACTGACTTGATGGAAGACGCGTTGCGGATCGTTTCCGCCAGCTTGACGCGCCACGGCATCCAACTGGAGCGCGAATATGCTGCCAACCTGCCTGACATCACCGTCGAGAAACACAAAGTGTTGCAGATCCTGGTCAACTTCATCCGCAACGCCAAAGACGCCTGCCTGACCTCCGACCGCTCCGACAAGAAAGTGGCCTTGCGCGCCACCAACGGCGGCGAATTTGTTCATCTGTCCGTAACGGACAACGGCATTGGCATCCCCCCTGAAAACCAGGGCCGTCTCTTCGACCACGGCTTCACCACCAAGAAAGACGGCCATGGCTTCGGACTGTGCAGCAGCGCCCGCGCCGTGCGCGAATTGGGCGGAGACATCCAGGTGCAGAGCGACGGCCCCGGCGCCGGAGCCACCTTCTCCCTCAAGCTGCCCCTTTCCTCCCCGACCGCTAATTAAGCGCCGCGGCGGTAATGCGTCAATCAAGGCGGAATCTCATTAACACCTGGCTTCAGCCAGGTGAATTTGCGACGAAGCACGTGCGAAAACTGTTTCAACAGTTTCCCTTTTCCCGCCATCACTGACCCATTACCGGCGACACGCGAGCTGTGCTTGCCGGATACGGAGTAAAGCGCTAGATTACTTTCATGAGTAAAGTCTAGATATAAGCAGCAAATAAAACCATCCTGGGATGCTGGAACTTGAGATGGCGCATAGCTCCCTAACTATTAATATACGAACAGCAGTTCGTATATTGAAACCGGTCTTCTGACCGAATCCGAAATTCGCAAGTTACTCATAATCAACAGGCTTTGAAAATACAGCCGCTGGCACGTCTACTGAAGCACAAAATTCCAGTCCTTCGGGCAGTGCCCGTCTGCTCCATCTGCATTTTCAGACCGGCGCAAACATCATGCGGCCAATATGGCCAATTCGCGGCGAAAATCGAGCGTTTCGAAATGCCGTCAGTTCCTTGCGTGTCAACATTTGGCTGCCTCGGCCTCATGGAAACATCTGCCTGACCACTCGCTCAATTCCCGGCTTTCTTGAGTTCTGTTCGTGTATTCCGCGTGGTTTGTGGTTAAAAATCCTCCCCCAGCCCTTCCCCATTAGACCACATTCCCCGCCCTGTCGCCCCGGTCCACGCCCGATTACAAAATTAGTCTAAATTAATTGTTGCTTCGAATAATATCTATGATATTGTTGTATCCATAGTATGGTTTAAATATGACCATGATGAAAAACTGAAACCTAAATCAACCCAAAAACTATGAACCCCCGCAACGGTAAAATCGCCCATCTCCCACGCTCCATCCGCGACCTGTTGAACGAGCGCCTCGACCGCTCCCAACCCGCCTCCCAAATCCTCCCCTGGCTCAACGGCTCCGAAGAGGTCCAGGAAATCATCAAAGAAGACTTCGACGGCGTCCCCATCAGCGAACAGAACTTGAGCCAGTGGCGTCAGGGCGGTTTCCAGGAATGGCTGGTCCGCCGCGAACTGTGCCTGGAGGCCGGCGACGTGACGGAATTGGCCGAAGGCATGCAGGAGGAGACTGGGCAAGGCATCCTGGCCGATGACGTGGCCGTGGTCCTGGCCGCCCGCTTTGGCACTCTCCTCGCCAAATGGGACGGCGAGGTGGACGCCAAATTCGAGGCCAAATCCCGCGCCCTGAACCGGATCTGCCGCAGCGTGGTGCAATTGCAGCACGGCATGCACCGCGCCCGGCGGGAGGATTTCAAATACGCGCGCCAGTGCGAGGAACAGCATAAAGCCGAAATGAAAGAGATGAGGCAGAAAATGGTCCAGCCCCTGATGGACGGGGCGCTGGTGCCGTCGATGGCCTACGCCTACGGCGGCGGCAAATTGGGCAGGAAAATCGCCGCCTATGTCCTGGCCGTTCAGAGGGGCGATACGGATGCAAAATTGGACGTGTCGCCTGCCGACACCTTTGAGGAAGATCCCGGCAGCAAGCCAAACCCAATCAAAGCGGTTAAAAAGGCCAAAAAAACCACGGAATCCAAGCCTAAACCATTGGCGCACAAGAAGATGGCGCATGCTCCCGAGTCACAATCCAGCCAGCCTCACTCTGACGAACTCAAAGCGACTCAAAGCGATTTTGTTCAGCCAGAATCCTCCGTCCACCCCGTCCATGAAGTCCATGAAGTCCACGCTTTCGCCCCCATCGGTCCCATCCATCCTATTCCTCACGGCCCCCGACCGGCAGCGCCCTCGCCCGAAGCCGCCCCCGCCGCCGCCCTTTCTAATCTTAACTTGCCCGCCATAGCTTCAGCGACGGCGGGTCTCCCAACCCCCGCAGACGACTTGCCCCCCATAAATCCCATTCTTCCCATGGCTCCCATCTACCCCGAGGAGTCCGAGGCTCGGGAAGTTCAACACGAGAGGGAGCTGGCCGAACAAGGCCATGCTTACAGCGCCTATTGCCTGGGAGCGCGTTATCGTGACGGCTTGGGGGTTCCGCAGGACTTGGCAAAGGCGCGGGAGTGGCTGGGCAAGGCAGCCTCACAAGGCATCGGCAGCGCCAAAATCGAATTACACGCCTTGGTGTTGCGGTTCGGGGAGTAAAGTCCATGACCCGCCTTTTTCCACTCGCGCCGCCACAAATCCATGTTAAATTGCAAATCTTAGAGGTTGCATCCCAAAAGACCGAACTTGGTATTTGCGCATTGAAACTACAGAACGAACGATTGGTGCTGCTGCTCCTGGCGGCCATCCAATTCACCACAAATCTGGATTTTTTGATCATCCTGCCGCTGGGGCCGCAGTACATGCGCGTTCTGCACATCAGCCCGGCCCAGTTCAACATCATCGTCGCAGCCTATGCCATCGCGGCTGGGATTAGCGGCATTGCCGCCGGATTTTTCCTCGATCGCTTTGATCGCAAGACCGCGCTCCTTTGCCTCTATCTGGGCTTCGCCATCGGCACGCTCATGTGCGCGCTGGCTCCCACTTACGGCTTTCTCGTTGCCGCCCGTGCCCTGGCCGGCGCTTTCGGCGGCGTGACCGGCGCTGTCATCCTTGCCATCGTCGGCGATATTATCCCGGAATACCGGCGCGGCGAGGCCATGGGCATGGTCATGTCCGCCTTCTCCGTCGCTTCGATTTTTGGCGTGCCGCTCGGGCTGGTGCTGGCCAACGATTTTAACTGGCACGTCCCGTTCTACTTCATCGCCGGCATCAGTGTGCCGATTCTGCTCGCTGTGGCCCGGTCTGTGCCGCCGATGCGCGATCATCTGGACCAGGCCGGTGAACACCATCCCGTGACGCGCATGTGGGCCGTCCTTATGGAGCCAAGCCATCAAGTGGCCTTTGTTTTCATGGCCGTGCTCACTTGCGCCGGCTTCACCATCTTCCCCACTCTGGCCACCTACATGGTGTACAACGTGGGATTGACCGAGAAGCAACTGCCGTTCATCTATTTGACAGGCGGCATCTGCACCTTCTTTAGCATGAACTGGGTGGGACGCTGGGCCGACCGCGCGGGCAAACTCCGCGTCTTCACCCTCATGTCCCTGGCCGCCACGGTCCCGGTCCTCATCCTCACCAATTTGCCGCGTGTCCCCCTGCTCGCCGCGCTGGGGACCTCGACGCTGCTCATGATCTGCATGTCTGGCCGTTTTGTTCCGGCCATGGCCATGATGACGGCCACGGTCGAATCGCGCTATCGCGGCGGTTTCATGAGCGTCAATTCGTCCGTGCAACAGTTCTCCTGCGGTCTGGCCGCCTGGATCAGCGGCAGCATCATTGGGCAGGGCCCCAATCAAGAGATCACTCATTATGCCATTGCGGGCCTGGTCTCGATGGCGTGTGTGCTCGCCTGCATCGGGTTGGCGCGGTTCATCAGACCCGCCCCTGGCGAATTGACCGCCGCCCCGGCATTCGTCGAACCGGCCTGACGTTTCTGAAGCCTTGCGCGACGAAGGCAAAATTGGAAAACTCAAGGTAATTTATGGCAGCCAAACGCAAGAATACCCCTCAACAGCCCGAATTGCCGATTGACGGTCCGTCGACGGCAAAGCCGCCCGAGTCCCCTGCCCCGCCCAAGGAGGGAAAGAATGGCCACGGCGAACTGCACGTGCAAGCCGAACAGGTTGAGGTCGTGGCCCATCGTCCGTTCGTGCCTGGGAAAATCGAGCTGCCCCTGCACCGGCGGGTGGACCGCAGCTTTCTGGATTACGCGTCCTACGTCATTCGCGACCGCGCCATTCCCAATTTGAGCGACGGCCTCAAGCCAGTGCAGCGGCGCATTCTTTGGGCGCTGCACGACCTGGACGATGGCCGCTTCATCAAGGTCGCCAACGTCGTCGGTCACGCCATGAAGTTCCACCCGCATGGCGACGCCTCCATCGGCGACGCCCTCGTCGGCCTGGCCAACAAATCCTATCTCATCGAGGGACAGGGAAATTTTGGCAACATTTTCACCGGCGATGTCGCCGCCGCACCGCGTTACATCGAATGCCGGCTGACGGAGCTGGCCCGCACGGAAGTGTTCAACGATGGAATATCGGATTTCGTGCCGACTTATGACGGACGCGGCAAAGAACCCGTCACTCTGCCCTGCAAGCTGCCCCTCCTGCTCATGCTCGGCACGGAGGGTATCGCCGTGGGCATGTCGTCGCGCATTCTGCCCCACAATTTTCCCGAGTTGCTTGAGGCCCAGATCGCCATCCTGAAAAAGCAATCGTTCAAGCTGCTGCCCGACTTCCAAACCGGCGGATTGATGGACGCGCGCGAATATCGCGACGGCGCAGGCCAGGTCACGGTGCGCGCCAAAATTAGAATCAAGGACGACTCGACGGTGCTGATCAAGGAGATCCCGCCCACAACAACCACCGAGTCATTGACTGCGTCCATCGAGGACGCCTCGCGCAAGGGCAAGATCAAGGTCAAGAGCATCAACGATTTCACCTCAGAAGAAGTGGAAATTGAGGTTCGGGCCCCGGGCGGGGTGAGCGCGGAGCAAATGGCCGATGCGCTTTACGCCTTCACCGATTGCGAAGTGACCATCGCCAGCCGGATTGTGGTGATCAAGGACAACCGGCCGGTGGAGATGACCGTTTCGGACGTGCTGCGCGAAAACACCGCCCAGCTTGTCGCCACGCTTAAACGCGAACTGGAACTGAAGGAAAAGCAACTACAGCAGGAACTGCACTACAAGACACTCGTGCGCATCTTTATCGAGGAGCGCATTTACAAGAGAATCGAACAGTCCCGCACTAATGAAGCGGTGGCCCAGGCCGTCCTCGAGGGTTTCCAGCCGTTCCGGCGCCAACTGCGCCGCGATCTGTCCGCCGAGGACATTGAGATGCTGCTGGGAGTCCGCATCCGCCGGATTTCGCTCTTCGACATGAACAAACACCGCGAGGAAATGGACAAGGTCAAAGCCGACCTGGCGGAAACGGCCAAATACTTGGGAAACGTGACGAAATACGCCATCAACCATCTGGAGGCGTTGCTGGCCAAATACGGTCCGCTTTACCCGCGCCTGACAAAATCGAGCCGCTACGACGATGTTGATGCCCGTGAAGTCGCGTTCAAGGCCTTCAAAGTCGCTTATGACCGCGAGTCGGGCTACATCGGCTACAAGGTTTCCGGGGAGGAATTCAAATCCGAATGCACGAAGTTCGACAAGCTCCTGCTGGTTTTCCGGGACGGCCACTACCGGGTGACGGATTTGCAGGAGAAGATATTTGTCGGGCCGGAGCTGGTTTACAGCGCGGTGCCGGAGCGGGAGCGCGTCATGACCCTCGCTTACACCAACCGCGAAGCGACCTATCTCAAGCGCTTCACTTTCGGCGGAACGATTCTGAACAAGGAATATTTCTGTATCCCGCCAAAATCGAAAATTTTATTCTTCGAGCCTGGCACGCCGAAGGAGTTGTTCATTCGTTACAAGGCCGCGCCCTACCAAAAAATCAACCAGCAGACCTGCCAGCCGGAGGACGTGGAAGTCAAAAGCCCCAAGACCCGGGGCCGGCAGATTTCGATCAAGGAAGTGGCGGCCATCAACAGCAAACCGCCGCGCGGCTGGGACCCGGAGGCTGCCACCACCAAACTGGAATTTCTCTAAAGCCTTAAAGCTGCTTGTTATGAAAGTGGGCGTGGGCGGCCGCAATAAAAGCTTTGAACAAGGGATGGGGCGCGTCGGGTTTGCTTTGAAATTCGGGGTGGAACTGGCTGCCCATGAAAAACGGATGCCCGGGCAGTTCGATCAATTCGACCAGCTTGCCGTCTGGCGAAGCGCCACTGATGACGAAGCCGGCTTTCTCAAAGGCCTCGCGGTAGTGGTTGTTGAATTCGTAACGGTGGCGGTGGCGTTCATTGACGACGAACGCGCCGTAGAGACGATTGGCCGCGGAACCGAGCACGAGCTGGCAGGCCTGCCGCCCCAGGCGCATAGTGCCGCCTTTGCAAGTGACATTCTTCTGCTCGTCGAGCAAAGCGATCACAGGATGCGGGGAGTCGGGGTCAAACTCCGTCGAGTGGGCGCCCTTGAGATTGAGGACGTTGCGGGCGAATTCGATGGTGGCGATTTGCATGCCGAGGCACAGGCCCAAATACGGAATCTTCTTCTCGCGCGCGTATTGCGCCGCCAGGATTTTGCCCTCGATGCCGCGTTCCCCAAAACCGCCCGGAACCAGGATGCCCCCCAAGCCCTTGAGCATTTTCTCCGCGCCAAACTTTTCGATCTGTTCGGCCTCGACTTTTTCGATTTCCACCGCGCAATCATTGGCCACGCCCCCGTGCATGATGGCCTCATAGACGGACTTGTAGGCGTCGTGCAGCTCGATGTACTTCCCCACCACGCCGATGCGCGCGCGGTGGCGCGGCGCAATGAGCTTGCGGATGACTTCCTGCCAATGGGACATGTTGGCGGGCGGCGTGTCCAAATGCAGGAGATTGCAGACCAAATCATCCACCCGCTCGCGTTGCAGCATGAGAGGCAGTTCATAAATGGAATGCTCAACGTCCTTCTCCTCAATGACCGCCTCGTAGGGAACATTGCAAAAAAGGGAAATCTTCTCGCGCAATTCCTTGTCCAAATGCCGTTCGCAACGGCAGACCAGGATGTGCGGCGTGATGCCGATTTCACGCAGCTTGGCGACGGATTGCTGGGTCGGCTTGGTTTTCAACTCGCCTGCCGCTTTGATGAACGGTACGTAGGTCACGTGCATGAAGATGGCGTTGTTGTAACCGACTCGGAGGGCGAATTCCCGGATGGCTTCCAGAAATGGCAGTCCCTCAATGTCGCCCGTCGTGCCGCCGATCTCCGTGATGACCACGTCGCTCTTGCTTCGCTCGGCCAGCAATTGGATGCGGTGTTGAATCTCGTCCGTGATATGCGGAATGACCTGCACCGTCTTGCCCAGATAATCGCCGCGCCGCTCCTTGTCCAAAACGGTTTGATAAACCTGCCCGCTGGTCAGGTTGTTCATGCGGGAAAGTTTGACGTGCGTGAACCGCTCGTAATGCCCCAAGTCCAGGTCCGTTTCAGCGCCGTCATCCAGCACATAAACCTCGCCGTGCTGATAGGGGTTCATCGTGCCGGGATCGACGTTGAGGTAGGGATCGAATTTCTGCAGCGTGATCTTCAGCCCCCGGGCCTCCAACAGGGTGCCGAGGGCGGCGGCGGTCAGGCCTTTGCCCAACGAACTCACCACGCCGCCCGTGACAAAAATGTATTTCATGACGCTCTTTTCAAAATCTGCTCGACCCGTTTGAGATCGCCCGGCACATCGACCCCCGCGCCTTCATAATTCACCTTGACAACAGCTATTTGCAGGCCGTTGTCCAGGGCGCGCAATTGCTCCAGCTTTTCCGCCTGTTCCAACTGCGAGACATTGCACTTGACAAGCCGCAACAGCGCTGCCCGCCGGTAACCGTAAATGCCCAAATGCTTCATAAACGGAAACGCCGCCAATTGCTGCGCGCCCGTGGCGGCGTCCCGGACATACGGAATGGTTCGACGCGAGAAGTATAAGGCCCGGCCGGCGGCGTTGACAACGACTTTCACCACGTTGGGGTTGTCCCATTCCGCAACGTCCTTGATCAGCGTGGCCGCGGTGGACATTTCCTCCCCGGCCAGCGCGCCCGCCACGGCATCGATCACCCGCGGGTCGATCAGCGGTTCGTCGCCCTGGATATTGACCACGCCGTCGCAGGCGCAATCGGCCGCGACCTCGGCAACGCGGTCCGTTCCGCTGACATGCTCCGGCGCGGTCATTTCGACCCGGCAGAAATTCTGCGCCACCTCCCAAATGCGGGTGTCATCGGTGGCCACGACCACTTCGTCCAGGCTTCTGGCCTTCTTGGATTGCTCCACCACGCGCTGAATGAGCGTTTTGCCCGCGATCAGCGCAAGCGGCTTGCCGGGAAACCGCGTCGAGCCGTAGCGCGCAGGGATGATTCCAATGATTTTCATCGGGTGGCCCCCGCTTCCGCCTGCAGGATCCAGGCGGCGGCCGCAGCCAGATCATCCACGATGACAGCCTCGCCCAACTGTCGCCGGTCCGTTTGCTCAAGCTCCATGCCATAGCCGGTCCGGACGAGAATCGACTTCTTCACGCCCGCGTTCCAGCCGCATTGCAAATCAATCAACTTATCTCCGACGAAGTAGCTTCGGGCCAGATCGAGTTGGAATTGATCACGGGCATCGAAGAGAAATTGCGGCAACGGTTTTCGTCCGCGGCTGGGCGCGCTGGGCGCTTCCGGGGCCACATAGATTTTGTCGAAGCGCACATCCTGCGCGGCAAGTTCCGCTTCGAGGTGCGCATGAACGCGGGCCACGTCCTCCAGCGTAAAGAAGCCCCGGCCAACCCCCGATTGGTTGGAGACAATGAACAATCTGAAACCCGCCTGGCGGAGCGCGCGCAAGGCCTGCCCCACTCCGGGAAAGACGGCGACCTGATCGGGACGCGAGAGATATTCCTTCTCCTGAATCAACGTCCCATCACGATCAAGAAACACGGCACGGTTCAAATTCAAGGATGAAGTATAATGCGAACCGCCTTGGAATGGAAAACCGAAATTAATTCCGCCGGCCAGGCGGGGCCAGTTCCTCCGGAGTGACAGTCAAATCGCGTTTCTCTGTGAGCCGCAGGACGGTGAGGCGCGCAGGCACGCCTATCGCCGCCGCAACTAGGTGGCGGTGCAAATCATCAATCCCGGATATGGGTTCGCTGTTGAACCCAACGATAATGTCTCCTTCGCGCATTCCGGCGCGGCTGGCCGGGCTGCCCGACTCAAAGCCCGCCACCAGCGCGCCGGACGGGACGGCCAGCTTGTGGAAACGGACAACGCGCGGATGAATGGGCACGTCCTGCCCTGCAACGCCGATCCAACTGCGCCGGATGCGGCCTTCTTTGATCAACCACGCCGCCACGAACTCCACTGTGTTGCTGGCAATGGCAAAACAGATCCCCTGCGCCGGAAGTATAATGGCGGTGTTCACGCCGATGACTTCGCCGCGCGAATTGACCAAGGGGCCTCCCGAGTTGCCGGGATTCAAGGCGGCGTCGGTTTGAATGATGTTGTCGATGAGCCGCCCCGATTGGGAGCGCATCGAACGCCCCAGCGCGCTCACCACGCCGGCGGTCACGGTTTGCTGGAATCCAAACGGACTGCCGATGGCGATGGCAATTTGCCCGACGCGGACAGCCCGGGAATCGCCCAAGGAAACATGGACCAGATGGGAGGCGTTGATGCGAATGACGGCCAGGTCCGTTTCCGGATCGTCGCCGACCAGCGTTGCGCCGAAAGAGCGGCCATCGGCCAACGCAACTTCGATTCTGCCGGCGCCATGCACGACGTGACTGTTGGACATGATATAGCCGTCAGGCGCGATGATGAATCCCGAGCCACTACCCGCGGAATCGGGCTTGCCGCCCCGTTCACCGCTGGCATGTCGAACGCGAATGTTGACCACGGTGCGCCGGACCTTTTCCACCACGGCCGAGACGGTCCTGGAATAGCCGTCCAACAATTCGTCATCGGCAGCCGGCAACGGCAAAGGCTGCCCGGCGACGATGGAAACATCATTGTCGTTCAGGGCGCGGACCAAACGAACCTTGCGCCGACCTTGAAATGCGGTTGAAATTTTCATCTCCTGTCCCATTGTAGCACAGAAAAAAGAGGTTGTCATGCGAGGCACGGATCCCGGGGGCATAAGGCAGGGAATCGTGAAGCCCGCAACTTCTAGTGCAGGGTGGTATGCGTCTGCAGCCAGCGCTCGAAGGCTTCCGGCCCCAGGATTTGCTGAAGCGACTGCTGCTGCTCGACCTGCGTCTGGGACAAGGCTTCAACCTTTTCGTCGTCGCTCAGGTTGGTATCCTTGCGAATGCGGTCCAGTTCGGCTTGCGTGGCGCGGTTGATTTCGTAAATCGACATGGTGGACGCATCCGGCACGCCCAATTGCGCCGCCATGGCCCTGGATGACCGGTAGAGCGGATCCTGATTCAATTGATAGGCGGCAAAGAGTTGATCGCCCAGCGTCGCCTTGATGATCGCGTCGCTTTGCGCGCGCAGTTGTTGTTGTTGGGCGAGCAAGGCGAAGTCGTTGCCGGTGTAATAGAACACCGGCTGCCCGTTGATCGAGCTGACGGCGTTAAACAGATCGCGAAACTGGTCCTGAGTCAACTGCAAGGATCGCATCTGCTCGCGCAGCTCCTGCGCGGCGGGCGAATAACGCAAGATGTACTCCTCGTATTGGGCAGGGTTCAATACGGCGACCAACTGGATCAACGGCTCCTCGCGCAGACGCACCAACTCCATTGGGTCGTCCGCCTTGTTCTGGGCGCGTTGCGCCGCCTGGTAAGCCTCGATTTTGAGCTGGGAGCGCGCGGCGACGGCATAAACCAACTCCTTTACCTCCGGCGGCAGGTCGCCCAAAATCGGCCCGGTCAGGGTGATGCCCCCCGCCGCCGCGATCTGTTCGTTGCTCTGCGCGTCCCAGCCCGGTCCCAAAAGCGAGGTCAAGACGCCCCGCCGCTCCGTCTCCAGAGCTTCGAGCTTGGCGGCGGCGGCCTTGACCAACGCAGGGTCAGGGTCTGAACGCCACCATTGAAAGTTGGGATAGTTGACGTCCTCCAGCCGTCGGCGCACGTACCAGCGGTTCACCTCGGCCAGGATGATGTCGCGAATGGTCTGCTCGGGGCATCCTACCGCGTGGAGATTTTTAATGAAGACAACATAATTGGTGGATTCGAGCTGGTCCCAGCTAAAAGTCTCGTGACGCACCACCACGTTCGTTTTGATTATCGGCCCATTGTCCAACGTGGAGGTGGGGACCGTCGGCACCTCCAGCGGCTGGGCGGCAATATACAGGAAAATGACCAGGAAGAAATTCGCCACCAGCGAGAGAATCAGCCACAGGTGCGTGTTAAGCGCCTGCTTTGCCTTTGAATTCCAATTGGCTGGCGGCGTATCCATGAAATGATCTTTCGCAAGACGCCGCGGGCGCCCGGGTTCAGTGTTCCGTTTTCCTTTCCTTCAATGTCCAGTCAATTATAATTTTAACGTCGTCGCCGCAGCGCATCAATCCGGCGCCAATGTTGGGCGCCGGGGGGTCGACATGGAAAGCTGTCATCTTCAAAGGCACGGTGGCATTGACTTTGATTCTGTCAGCGTCCAACGACTCAATGGACACCGGGAAACTCACTTTGTTGGTCACCCCGGCGATGGAGAGATCCCCCGTGGTGTCGAATGCGAATGGCGTGCCCGGGGCATGCGGCTCCTTGAAGGTCATTTCCGTCAGACTGTACTCGATCCTGCTGTGTTGCTCTGCCAGCAAGGCTTTCTGCATGAGACCATCCATGACTTCCGGCAAATGATCGACCTTGGCGTGAATGGATGTAACCGATATATGGGCATGAACTTTGACCGGCACCTTGCCATCCTTGAGGCCCGGAATGGTGGTTTGTGCGGCCTCCAATTTAATTCCCTGTCCGAATTCGATAAACCCGGCAATAGTCGTTCCTTCCATCTCCCAAGCGTGCATGGTGGACGTTCCGTCGATCTTCACAGAAGTCCCGACTGGCTGGGAATTAAAGCGTGTTTGCGCGCGGGCCGGCGCGAGAAAACCAAAGCTCAACAAAATCGCGGCAAGACCGGCGGATAATTTCGGGGTTCCAGATTTAAAACTGAGCGGCGGGTATGTTTTCACAAATCAAACAATTCCTTTTCCAGGTTGATCTTCTGTTGTTGCACGACGGCTTCATTCGCCTTGATGGCCAGAATGGTGGCATCCAGGCCGTCCCGCCAATTGGCGGCGAGGGCATGCGGCTTGATTCCCTTCAAATTGTCCGCCAGCGCTTTGGGGTCGTCGTCTCCATAACTGTCGATAAAATCTTTGACCGCCACGTCGCGCTGCCCGACATTCGACGTGAACGCCTCCAGGGCGTATTGGAGAGGGGTAGAGGTTGTTGCCGTTGCGGTTGCAGCGGTGCCGATGGCGGCCTGTTTGGTTGCATTGGCCACCAGAGCGATGCCCGTCTCGGTGTAAAAATCATCCTTTCGCGCATACACCTCCCAACCCATCAATGGGGCGTCAGGTTCCTTGAAGAGCCAAGCTTTGGCATCACGCACCATGACGGCCGCCTGTGTTCCGTAGTACATCTCGTAGTCCTTGTCGAACGAATTGCACAGCGTGGCGTCATACATGAAGCGGACCCCTCCCGGATACTCAAAAATTCCCTGAACGGTGTCAGCGACATCGCGACCCTCCTTCCAGCGCAACAGCGAACCAAAACCCGTGATGGCGATGGGCCGCGCCTTGAGGAACCAAGAAACGGCATCGATTTGGTGGATGCCGATTTCGCCCATCAGGCCGGTGCTGGTTTTTCGATGCAACCGCCAGTTGAGGGCTTTTTCGTGGTCAGGATTGGACGAGGCACTGACCCAACTGTTGTTGCGGTGCGACTGGGCGCGCGCCATGACCGTTTCCCCCCATGCGCCGGCGCGAATAAAGGGCAAAAGAAAATGCCGCTGCGGATGCGAACGTTCTTGCAGTCCGGGTTGAAAAACTAGTTTGATCGAATCCCGCGCGGCGGCGGCGATGGCCTTGGTGTCCTCGATGGTATTGGCGAGAGGGGCCTCGCAATAAACATGCTTGCCCGCTTGCAACGCAGCCAGGGCCATTTCGCGGTGATCTGGGGTCGGCGTGGCAATGACCACGGCCTGCACCTCTTTGCTGGCCAGAAGCTCCTTGTAATCGCTGAATCGTTCCGCCTTGGGGGCGTCATTGGTCCCGGCCCGGCGCAACGACGGTGGATAGTCATCGCAAATGGCCGTGATCGGGGCGTTTGGCAAAAGCGCCAAATCTTTGAGAACTTCACGGCCCCGCGCGCCCAATCCGATGACCCCGAATTTGACGGTTGGCCCGACGGGGATTTTGGTCAGGGCCGAATCTGTGGAAGCCGCGGCCTGGGGGGTGTCGGAGGCGCGAAGTTCGACCCCGCCCATCATGGCCATAACGGTGGCCAGCGAAGTGTTTTTAAGGAAGATGCGGCGGTTAAATTCCGGCCCATTTTCGTTCTTATTCACGATGCGATAATGGCTTTAGTTTCCCCCTTTTGCCTCTTTGTCATCCCCAGGCGCGAGAGGCGCGCCGGCGTTGAGTTCCTTGATCAAGCTGTCGGTCATGTCGTTCGCGCCTGCGGTAAAAAGAATGATCGGCGCCATGTTGGCGCTTTCGCCGGAGACGTCCAAAACCAGGGTGTAACCGGCGCCTTTGGCGTCCGCATCCAGAACGGTGCGGATCTCTTTGACGATGTCATCACGGCGCTGGCGTTCTTTCTCGCGCAGGCGGGCGGCGCTGGCGCGGTCATATTCCTGGATGTTTTGCCCCGAGTTCTTGACTTCGCGCAATTTTTCGGCGGCGGCGGTTTTGCTCTTGGCCCGCTCCTCGGCGGAAACCGCCTGGTCTTCCGCCTTGTCAATTAACTTTTGCCACTCGGCTTCCTGTTTTTGTTCGGCGTCAACCATGTCCTTGCGCTCTTTTTGCATTTCGGCGGCCTCCTGCTTGAGGGCGGCGGTGGAGCGGACGGTCTTGTAATATTTCTCGAAGACCTTTTGCAGATCGACGGTGGCGATTTTTTGCTCGACCGGCGCGCCGTGCGCGGCCAGCAGGCTCAAGCCAAAGGCGGCCGCCGTGATCGCCATCATTTGAAGCGTTTTTTTCATAAGCATCTACAAGCATTTAAAAGGGATGCGTGTAACCGACGCCAATTTGGAATCGGCCACTGCTGCCAAGGTTCGGATCATGCGTAATTGGGATGCCGTAGTCCAGCCGCAAAGGAATGCCGCCGCCAATGGGCAAAGCAATGCGCAGGCCCATGCCCGCGTCGTCAGTGATCAACCTGCGGCCAGGGCCGGGGCTGAAGCTGTAGGCTTCGGTGAAAACATTGCCTGCGTCGTAGAACCAAGCCAGACGCACCATCTTGACGATCGGGATGCTGTATTCAGCCACGCCATAGAAGTAGGTGTCGCCGCCCAGCGGCTCCCCGAATTGGTCCTCGGGTCCGACGGTCTGATATTTGTAGCCGCGCAAATTGTAAAGACCGCCCAAAAACCAGCGTTCGAAAAGGGGCACCTGAGTGGTGTCACCGTAGTTGTCCACCACCCCAGTGCGCGCGCCGAGTTCCAACACCTGGTTGCTGCCGAAGCCTTTGAAATACCAGTCGGTCGTCAGTTCCAGTTTATAAAAATCCGTGTCGCCGGGCGATGTGGCCACCTCGGCGGAAACCGAGGTGCGCTGGCCGCGATCGGGCAGATTCAAATTGTTGCGGGTGTCATAAGCCAGGGACACGCCTTCCTTGGAAATCAAATACGTGCCGTGCGAATCGTAGATGTTGGTGGAGATATTGGGACCGTTGACTTGGTTGGTTTGGTATAGGCCGCCCGCAGCGGTGGCGTAATTGGTGCTTGAATTGGTGGTGTAGCCCGAATTGATGGAGATGTGGGCGTCTTCAAAGGTGTA
>Ga0187851_10002527_pt1 | contig 16073 bp, 14 predicted proteins | sample June2016WEW_6_10_FD_132997 | JGI IMG/M metagenome (GOLD analysis project Ga0187851, IMG submission 132997) | Peatland microbial communities from SPRUCE experiment site at the Marcell Experimental Forest, Minnesota, USA - June2016WEW_6_10 | ecosystem: Environmental > Terrestrial > Soil >...
AGGGACTTGCACATCAGAAAGATATGCCCTGCACCCTCACTTATTTGCTCGATGAGGATGGCAGCCGTCTCAAACTCGTCTCCAGAACGGGCGTTGATGCCGATCATCCTGCTGCTTGCCTCGTCATCGACCTAGCCGACTCGCTTGCCCCATGGCCAATCCAGCAGATTCTGAGCAGTAACCGAGGCGTTACCGTTGAAAACTTGCTCGACCTTTTTCCCGATCTTCCGCCCGGATGCTGGGACAGGCCACCGGCTCGAGCGCGACTGGTCCCGATTTCGCGGCAAGGCCAGGACAAGCCGGTGGGTATCTTCATTGCGGCTCTCAACCCTTATCGGCAATTCGATGCTTTTTACGAAGGGTTTATCGATCTCATCGTGGGCCAGATCGCTGCCAGCATTACCAATGCCAACGCCTATGAGCAGGAAAGAAAACGCGCTGAAGAGCTCGCCGAACTGGACCGCGCCAAGACCACATTCTTCAGCAACGTAAGCCACGAGCTCAGAACTCCGCTCACCCTCATCCTGGGCCCTGTTGAAGATGCCCTTACCAGCCAGTCGCCGCCCTCTCCGCAAAATCTGGAGATGCTCCACCGCAACGCACTGCGTCTGCTCAAACTTGTCAATGGATTGCTCGACTTTGTCCGCATTGAAGTGGGAAAGTTGCGCGCGAGTTTCGAGGCCACAGATCTCCCCCTGTTCACGGCACAGCTTGCCAGCGTCTTCCGTTCCGCGGTCGAACGGGCCGGCTTGCAACTCGTGGTGGATTGCGCGCCCCTTCCCGAACTCGTCTACGTGGACCGCGAGATGTGGGAGAAGATCATTCTCAATCTCATTTCGAACGCGCTCAAATCAACATTCGAGGGAGAGATCCGGGTCACTGTGCGACCCGCCGGCAAACAAGTCCAGGTTTCGGTGAGCGACACCGGGACGGGCATCTCGGAAAGCGACCTGCCCAACCTCTTTCAGCGTTTCCGGCGTATCGACGGCGCACGCAGGCGCAGCCACGAGGGCAGCGGCATCGGCCTCGCCCTGGTGCAGGAACTGGTGGAGATGCACGGCGGTTCAATCCATGTAAAAAGCACGGTTGACGTGGGAACCGAGTTCACCGTCACCCTTCCATTCGGAACCGAGCACCTGTCGCGTGGCCGCGTGGTCGGCAACGGTGCGCCCGAGCCTTTGCTTCAAGATTCGGAGCTGCGTCAGGGCTCGGCCGTTGCCTACGTGCAGGAGGCAATGGGTTGGCTTGGCAAAACGGACCGCCTGCAAGGTGAGGTCGCTGCCATCGCAGTCGGCGATGATCCCCGCAAGCCCAGCTCCGCAATCTCCGCCGGCCATAAGCCCGTAATTCTGCTGGCAGACGACAACGCCGACATGCGGGAGTATGTGTCCAGCCTGCTTCGCGGACGCTTCCACCTGGTCCAGGCAGGCAACGGCAAAACCGCTCTTGCCGAAGCCGAACAATTGCGTCCGGACCTGGTCCTGACCGATATCATGATGCCCGACATGGACGGCTTCGCCCTGCTCGCAGCCTTGCGCCACAATCCGGCCACTCGCACCGTTCCCGTCATCATGCTCTCGGCGCGCGCCGGTGAAGAAGCCCGCATCGACGGCATCGACGCCGGCGCCGACGACTATCTCACCAAGCCCTTCAGCGCCAGGGAACTTTTGGCCCGCGTCGATGCCCAGTTAAAGCTCGCCCGGTTGCGCAAGGAGGCCGTCGAGCAGCAAGCCGCACTCAACCTTGAAATCTCCAAGGCAAAACGCTTTGCGTGGGAAGCCCTGGAACACATTCCCGACGTCTTCTTCACATTCGACCACGACTATTGTTTTACTTATATGAATGCCGCCGGCGCAGAGATCGCACGGCGCATGGGAAGACCCCTCATGGGAGATTGCATCTGGGATCTGCTTCCGGAGCTCAAGGGGACCATCGTAGAAACCAGTTTCCGGCAGGTGATGGAGCAGCGGAATGCACTGGAATTTGAATACTATTATGAGCCGCTTGCGAACTGGTTTCAGTATCAGGTCTATCCGCTGCCCGACGACGGCATCATCATGTACGCGCGCGATATTACCGAGACGCGGAAAACCGAAGAGGCCCTCAGAAAGTCAGAACAGCTTGCGGCCGCGGGCCGGCTCGCCGCAAGCATCGCCCACGAGATCAACAACCCTCTCGAAGCCGTCACCAATCTGCTCTTCCTGGCAAGTATGGACAGCAGTGTAACCGGCAATTCGCGGCAGTTGCTTGAAAAAGCCGATCAGGAACTGCGGCGTCTTTCACACATCGCGGCGCGCAGTCTCAAATTCTACCGGCAGGACACTGCGCCCGCCCTGTGCTCGCTTGAGGAACTCATCGACTCGGTTCTCTTCTTTTACGAGGCTGAAATCAACATGCGCAAAATCAGCCTGGAGCGTCGCTACCGGGCAGCCCCACAGGTGCTTTACCGTCCAGGCGAATTTCGCCAGGTCATCACCAACCTGGTCGGCAATGCGCTCGACGCGCTGCCGCGCCATGGCCGTCTTGTGGTCCGGGTTCGGCCTTCGCGCGACGCAGCCGGCCGCCACGGTGTGGCTGTCACCGTTGCTGACAATGGTTCCGGCATGGACCGCCAAATGCTCGATCGCCTTTTCCATCCCTTCGCGACCACCAAGGGTGACGCTGGAACCGGGCTCGGGTTATGGGTATCGAAAGGCATCCTGGACAAGCACCAAACCAAGGTCGCCGTCCGCAGCAAACGCGATTTCGGCACAGTGTTCCGTCTTTTCGTACCAGTCGAAGCGGCGGCGAGCGAAAACCAACTGCTATGAATTGCATGCTCTCCGCCGCGCAAACTGCGATGCGCGAGGTTCCTGACACGCGAAGGCGGGCCCGGCGGCCCGCCTATCGTCTGCGATCGATTCAGTTCTGGCGGGTGTTGGCCAGGGCTCGAAGGATGGTGCGGGTGTTCTTGTTGATCACCTGGCGAAGATACATGGTGATAGCGAACAGGATCACCAGGAAGAAAAGATCGACGCGCAGCAATGAATGCAGAAGGCCGCCCAGACTTTCCGGTGGGTGCAAGTGGAGATGCATCCAGATGAAAACGGCGATCGCGAGGATCGCGAGCACGCCCACGATGATGCGGGAATTTCGTTCGGACCTGTCGGCAGCTGCCAGTGCTTGCTGGACGAAGGCGAGTTCCGCGTTGGCATTTTCGGAGTTGGGACGCTGGTTTTCGGGGCTCATGCTGGTTTCCTTTCCGATGTGAGGTGTTTGCGAAGGGTGGTGACTCCGTAATGGAGGCGCGACTTGGCGGTGCCGATCGGAATCTCCAGGATCGCGGCACTTTCTTCGAGTGAGAGATCGTGTTGGTAGTGAAGAAGAAGCACGGCTCGACTGGCGGGTGACACGTGGTCGAGAAGGGCCAGGAAGGCCTCGTCGGTTGGTTCGCCGAGAGTGGGGTTGATGGCAGTGAGGTGTTCAGATGGCGCGTCGTCAAGGGGTTGCCAGCGCCGGGCGTGTTTGAGGTGGGCGAAGGCTATACGCGAGGCGATCCGGAAGGTCCAGGGCCGAAACACAGCGGGCTCTCGAAGGAACTGGAGTTTGCGGAAGATCTGGAGCGAAGTCTCCTGGAGAATGTCGTCGGCAAGAGCCTCGCCGGCAAGACGCGTGATATAGCGGCGCAACGGCGCATAGGCTTCACGCAGAAGCTGCTCCAGTGCGCCCCGGTCGCCGGTTTGGGCCAGAAGCACCAGAAGGGTTTGGTCGGGCGCCGGGATTTCCTTCGCTTGGATCCGGGTCTGCATGCTTGAGAGAGGCGCTGGAGCCACTGAAAGTTCGGTGGTGGCGGATAAATAATTATGAACACCTGAGACGGGGTGGCCCCCCGGTTACTACCGGGATCTTTGCTCATCGATTCGATTCAACTAAGAGCCAAAAGCAGGCTTTCTACTCCCTATTGGCTACTCCCTATTCCCTGTCTTATTTGATCCACATCTCCGGATGACTCGTCGACACCGCGCTCAGTCCCTGCTCGAGCAGCGCTTCGACTTCCTTCATGTTCGAGATCAGTCCACCGCCGACCACAGGCAGATCGGCCGAAATCGCGCGCACCCGCTCCAGCATCTTCGGCGCCACCAGCGCCGGCAGAATCTCGAGGGCATGCACCGGCGTATTCCGCAGCTGATTCGAGATCGTATCCATGGCGCCCGAGTCGAGCAGAAAGGTGCGCTGGATGCCGTATAACCCGATGGCCAGCGCATGCCGCAGCGGATCGAGGTGTGTGGAGATGATGCCGCCAGCGCCCACGCGCTTGAGGTAATTGACCGCGTACTTATCGCGCGAGAAGCCATTCAGCAGGTCGAGATTCACAATCGGAACCTTGCCCGCGGCAGTGATTTTCTGAATCATCTGCTCCACATTTTCCGGATCGCCGGTGAGCAGATAAATCAGCCGGCTGCGCGACGCGATGGCCAGCTCCACCAGCTCCGGCTTGCGGATGGCGGGGATGATCGGCGTCTCCGCGCAGAAGACGCGCAGCGGCGTCAGGAGCGGCGGCGTTCCATTTTTCAGGCTCGTGTCGGAATTGGCGCGCTCGCGTCCCGCATGGCGTCCTTTCGCATCAGACCCCTTCGCATCAGGCATGGTCTTCCTCATGCTTCTGCGCTTTTCCCGTGGATCCTCTCACGATCAGTTCCGCCTCCACTTTGATCTGGACTACGGACTCCTGGCCCGACATCAGCTTGAACAGGTTCTCCATCGCCATCTGTCCCATGCGCCGCATCGGTTGCCGCACCGTGGTCAGCGCAGGCGTGAGGTACGCCGCAAAAAACAAGTCATCGAATCCCGTCACCGACACATCCTCAGGCACCCTCAGCCCGCGCGCGCGGATAGCCCGCATCGCGCCCAGCGCCGACATATCGTTGTAGCAGCACACCGCCGTGGGCGGACGGTGCAATTGCAACAGCGCATCCATAGCCTCGATTGCAGCCTCGGGCTGGCCGTCTCCCTCGACCGCCAACTCCGGCGCAAAGCTGATCCTTGCGGCCGCGAGCGCCTCTTTGTAGCCCGCCCGCCGCTCCGCATCTGACTGGTATCCGTTGCGGTCGCCGAGATACGCAATCCGCCGGTGTCCCAACTCGATCAGGTGTTCAGTTGCCGCGCGCGTTCCATCCCGGTTCGCGATCATCACCGAGTGCACAAACTCGCCGGAGTACTGGTCGTTGACCAGCACAATCGGAACTTCAAGCTCCTTGAGCAGCGGCAAATACAACGCGCCCACACGCGACGACGTGACGATGATTCCGTCCACGCGCCGCTCCGCAAGCTCCTGCACCACTCTGCGTTCCCGCTCCGGGTCGGCGTGCGAATTGGCGAGAATCACCGCGTACAGGCGATCGTTCGCGATCTCCTCGATGCCGCTCGTCACCTCGCTGGCAAAGGGATCGTCGACCGTCGTCACGACCAGGCCAATAGTCCGCGTGCGCCGCGTGACCAGGCCGCGCGCCACTGCGCTCACGCGATAGCCCGCGTCTTCGGCGATCTTGCGGATCTTCGCCGCCGTCTCCGCATTCACCAGGGGACTATTCTGCAAAGCGCGCGAAACCGTCGGGTGCGACACGCGCGCCAGCCGCGCAATGTCCTTAATTGAAGGCTGCCGCGAGGGCTCGCGCGTGGCTTGTCGCGACACGTGCTTCATCCCCGCATGAGGAACCGCTGTCGCATTGCTCCCGTCGTTGTCGACCATGCTCCGAAACCCCTAATGCACACGTGTACGATAGCCCTCAGTCTCATCGAATGCGGGCGCACTCGTCAATACATACGAATGGACATATCAATGGGCCCTTCGCTGGGCCCAACAGCAATACCAAAGTCGATGCGTTGCTCTAGCGTCATGTCTCCAGAATTAGCAATATAAACACTGCGGTCATCCTGAGCGGAGTTTGACGCGCTTTTGCGGCAAACGCAGTCGAAGGACCTGCATTTCGAAATGCCGAGTTCCGCATCGAGCCTTTGGGGCTCCACACTAGTAATCTGGATACCGGCCGCTTCATGCTCCCATCCGCCTCGACTTCCGCCGATCACCCCACCGCGCACGCGCTGCGCGACGGCGATTCCGGCGGTTTCGAGCGCCGCATCGGCCTCCGTTCCGCCGTCCTCTTCAACATGCTGGAGATGATTGGCGTCGGTCCCTTCATCACCCTCCCGCTGGTCATCGCCGCCGCGGGGTTTCGGCTCTCGGTGTGGGCCTGGGTGCTCGGCGCAGCTATCGCCATCGCCGACGGTCTCGTCTGGGCCGAGCTCGGCGCCGCCTTCCCGCGCGCCGGTGGTTCGTACGCATTTCTCCGCGAAATTTACGGCCCCGACGGTCCCGGCAACTGGCTCAGTTTTCTTTATGTCTGGCAAGTCGGCTTTACCGCGCCGCTTTCCATCGCCTCCGGCTGCATCGGTCTCTCTGGATTTCTTGCGGTCTTCTGGCCCGGCCTCGACACCGCGCCCATCGCCGCGCTGCCCACACTCCATTACGCCAACTTTGCCGCCGCCGCCGCTTGCCTTCTCGTCACCGTGCTGCTCTATCGCAACATCAGCTCCGTCACGCGCTTGGCCTGGGTACTCTTCGCCGGAGTCCTCGCCGCACTCACCGGCGTCATCGTCTCCGGATTCGCCCACGCCGCAGCAACCGGCGGCTGGCACATGCCCGCGGCGCCTCCGCTCTCCGCCCTCGGGTCCGTTGCAGCTTTAGGCGGCCTCGCCCAGGCCACGCTTCTCGCCACCTACTGCTATTGGGGCTACTACAACATTTGCTTTCTCGCCGGCGAAGTCCGCCGCCCCGAGCGCACCATCCCCCGCGCCATCCTGCTCTCCGTATTTTTCGTGTCCGGGTTTTATATTCTGATGAACCTGGCCGCGCTGCCATCGCTGGGCGACGCCGCATCACACGCGGGGCAATCTGCTGTATTGCGTTTCCAACTCGTCGCCGACATCGCCCGCTCCGCATTCGGTCCCTGGGCGGGCTACACCATCGCCGCACTCATCGTTTGGACCGCCTTCGCCAGCATCTTCTCGCTACAGCTCGGCTACTCGCGCGTGCCCTACGCCGCCGCCCGTGATGGCAACTATTTCCGCTTCCTCGCCGCGCTGCACCCGAAGCACGGCATTCCACACCGCTCGCTCGTCGCTCTCGGACTGGTCGGAGCCTTCTTCTGCTTCTTCTCGCTCACCCAGGTCATCACCCTGCTCGTGATCACGCGCATTCTGCTGCAATTTTTTCTGCAGCAGTTCGGCGTCATCCTTCTGCGCGTGCGCAAACCCGATCTCCCGCGCCCCTTCCGCATGCCGCTCTACCCGCTGCCCCCGCTCTTCGCCATGGCCGGCTTCGGATTTCTTCTCATCTATCGCGTCCACGCCGTCAAAGAACTAGCCGTCGCCGCGGGAATCGCCGTCTCGGGTACGCTCCTCTATCTGCTCCGCGCCCATCGCATGCGTCAATGGCCGTTCACCGCCGCACGGCAGAAATCCGGCATGGCGAGCTAGAACGTCTTGCCACAACTCAGGCAGGTCCACACCGTATTGCCGCTCCCGACATATCCCGCGTACCACTTCCATCCCCTCTTTCCCGCTTGCACTTGAGGGGAGTGGCAGAACGGACACATTACGGCCGGAGCCTGGGGGGCCGATCCATATGCCGGTTGAGGAACTGGGGGCTGCGGATTCGGGAATTGAGGATTTTGTGGTTGTGCTGCGGGCGCTGGCGTGCCTGGAGTCCCGAGCGGTTGTCCGCAAGCGCCACAAAAGCTGGATGGGAGGTTTACCGCTGCTCCACAGTGCGGGCAGAAGGCAGTAGAAGTTTGATTCACGTCGTTCTCCTCAATGCATCACGGTTGACTTAATTTAAGATACCGCCAGAATTCGTAAGCAAAAAGCCGGAAGACGACTAGAGCGGGTGCCCCACCCTCGGCGCGTCTTTGTTCTTGCGCCTGGGGTGGGGAGCGGAAGCCTGTAATTCACCGCAGCCGCCGTTACTTGTGCCTGGCGCCCAAACTATATAGACGCCAACGCTCTCGAAAATGTCGAACGCCTCGCTCTTTCCCCGTCGCGTGCCAAATTATATCCTCTCGCCGCGAGTTTCCCCCCAATCCAAATCCTCTCCGTCGCGCGTACTCTAAATGTGCGTCTCAGGATTCTGCCCGGGTAAAAATTTGTTACTCTCCGCCTCTCCGCAGTGTCTAATAGACACATCAGGCCTTTCCCCAAGCGAGGTCATCCATGCTGATCGGTAAACCGCCCGATATTCCTTCGTCGGAAATCACCTCCCGCGAAGAATATTTCCGCTATCTCTCCCGCCGCCGCTTCCTGAAAGGCGCGGCCGCAACAGGCGCCGCAGCCCTCGCCGCCAGTCGATTCATCGCGCCGCGCACCGTCCAGGCCGGCACCAAGCTGCAAACCGTGCCAAGCCCGCTCACCACTACCGGCGAGCAGCTCACCAGCTTTGACGACATCACGCACTACAACAATTTTTATGAGTTCGGCGTCGACAAGGGCGACCCCGCCAAGAACGCCGACGCCCTTCCCACGCGCCCCTGGACCGTCAAAGTCGAGGGCAAAGTTGCCAAGCCGCTGACCTTTGACATCGAGGACCTGCTCAAGCTACATCCGCTCGAAGACCGCGTCTACCGCCATCGCTGCGTCGAGGCCTGGAGCATGGTCATCCCCTGGGTCGGCTACTCGCTTTCAGAATTCATCAAGCAGTGCAACCCGCTGCCCAGCGCCAAGTACGTGCAGTTTCTCTCCTATTACAATTCGAAAATCGAGAAGTGGGGCTACGAAGATCCCGGCATTTACTGGCCCTACTCCGAAGGCCTTCGCATGGACGAGGCCATGAACCCCCTCACCCTGTTCACCTTCGGCCTCTACGGCGAAACCCTGCCCAACCAGGACGGCGCTCCCGTACGCGTGGTTCTGCCCTGGAAGTACGGCTACAAGTCCGCCAAGTCCATCGTCACCGTGCGCTTTATCGACAAGCAGCCGCCCACCACATGGAACGATCAAGCCCCGAGCGAATACGGCTTCTACTCCAACGTCAACCCCAATGTCGACCACCCGCGCTGGAGCCAGAAAACCGAGCGCCGCATCGGCCTGCCCTTCTACGCGCAGCGCCGCACCACCCTCATGTTCAACGGCTATACCGATCAGGTCGCCTCTCTGTATAACGGAATGGACCTGAAAAAGAATTTTTGAAGCGGAGAACAGGGAAAACACGCCTCGTTGGGCCCGCGCCGTTTCGTTCTCCCGCTACCGCGCTGGCTCGCTAACTTGCTGCCTTGTAAACCATGAAACGATCAACACTCATCACGCTCAAAACGCTCGCCTGGATCGCTTGCCTCTCGGTCGCAGCCCGGCTCGCCTGGGGCATGGTCACCAACAACCTCGGACCCGATCCCTCAGCCGCCATCGCCTTCGCCACGGGCAAGACCACGATCTGGCTGCTCGCTATCACCCTCGCCATCACGCCGCTTCGCCGCCTGTCGCCGCGCCTGAACTGGCTCATCAAGTTCCGCCGCCTCTTCGGCCTCTTCGCCTTTTTCTACGCCACGCTGCACATGCTCACCTACGTGGCGCTCTATTCCGGCTTCAGTCTGGCCGCCATGGAATCCGACATCGCCAGGCGTCGCTTCATCACCATGGGCGTCGCCGCCTATCTGCTTCTCGTGCCACTTGCCCTCACGTCTACCACGTGGGCTATTCGCAAACTCGGCGGCAAGAACTGGAATCGCCTGCACAAGCTTGTCTACGCTGCGGCAATTTGCGGAGTGATTCACTACTGGTGGCAGGTAAAGACCGGCGTCATCACGCCGCTCACCATCACCCTCGTTCTCGCTGTGCTTTTTCTGGCGCGGCCCGTAACAGCCTGGCTGCAGCGCCGCAAAGCCCGCGCCGCTGTCGCAGCTTGAGCAAAGCTCATTTGCACGAGTCCAAATCTCGGTCATCCTGAGCGAGTCCGAGCAACGCGAGGACGAGTCGAAGGACCTGCTTTTGCGGGTCTTATCCTGAGCGAGCATCCGAACATTGAATTAGTGGATCTAACTCCGCAAGCCCCGCCGCCTCACTCAAACAGCATTCTCTGCGCCACCGGACCAAAGCTCTTGCGATGCATCGGCGTCGGTCCCAACCGCCTTAGCGCTTCCAGGTGCTCCGCCACGCAGTAGCCTTTGTGCCGCGCCAGCCCGTAGCCGGGATACACGGAATCCAACTCCACCAGCAACTGGTCGCGATGCACTTTGGCCAGCACGCTCGCCGCCGCAATTGAAACGCTTCGCCCGTCGCCCTGCACCACCGCCTGTTGTGGGCACGGCCAGTCGATGGTGTCGCACCCGTCGATAAGCAAAAAGTCGGGCAGCAAATAATCCGGCGCCGCCGCCAGTTGCTCCACCGCCATGCGCATCGCCAGCAGCGACGCGCGGCGAATATTGATGCGGTCGATCGTCTCCACATCCACGGCCGCAATCGCCCACGCCAATGCTTTGCCGCGTATGGCCTCAGCAAATCGAATGCGGTCTTCTGCGCTGAGCTGTTTTGAATCTGTCAGCCCGCGCAGGCGCCACCCTTCAGGAAGTATCACAGCCGCCGCCACCACCGGTCCGAACATCGGCCCGCGTCCCACCTCATCCAGCCCGGCGATCCGCGTAGCTCCGCCGCGCCGCGCCGCGTTCTCCAACCTCCATCCGCAAATCTGAGCTGTTGCCATGCACACAGTATAGAAAAAATCGCGTGGCCTTCAGGGCCTGGAAATGCACAGCAGAGGTGGGGCAAATGGACGATTGGCCCAGTTAGGTATGCGACGGCGTTTCGCAGACAAGCGCTTGGAGGGTGTTGCCAGTGGGTACTGGACGTCGCCTGCGAAACGGTCGAGTGGCCTTATCAGCCATTAGGGTTCAACTCCCATGCCCTCCGTAGCTGTTCGATCTCAAGAATGACTTGCCCGGAAAGACTTGGCCGCCATGAGCCGATATGCTAATGTAACTTCAGTTTCGCAGACGGCGTCCGCAAGGATACCGACCGAGAAAAAGGCCCCGGCGTGATAAACCGGGGCCTTTGATTTTTTGTGCCGCCTCTCGCGAGAGGCTTGCTGATCTCCTTAGATAGCTTCGAAAAGCCCAGTGGGATCGCTCATTATCGCCCGAACGCGTAATCGCGTTCCACCCGGCAAATCCGCACCTTGAACTCCTCGTACCACGTATCGCGCCCGCGCTGCTGCGCCACCAGGTGCGTGGCATTCGCCTTCCACGCCGCAATCGCTTCCAGGCTCTCCCAATAGGAAACCGTAATCCCCAGCCCTTCTCTTGCCGACTCGATGCCGAGAAACCCCGCCTGCGTCGCCGCGAGTTTCTCCATCGCCTCGGCCATCTTTCCGTAGCCGTTGTCGCCTGCGGTGCGCAGGGAAGTGAAGATCACGGCGTAGTAGGGCGGGGAAGGGGTTGCCGCAATTGCCATGCGTACAGTATAGGGATAAGAAGGACGGCCAAATAAATCCTGGCCTGACTATCAAAACAGGAGATCGTCGACTATGCCCAAGTTCGTGATCGAGCGGGAGATTCCCGGTGCCGGAGATCTGACTCCGGAACAACTGCAAGCCATTTCGCAAAAATCCTGCAGTGTCCTCAAATCTATGGGGCCGCAAATTCAGTGGCTGCAGAGCTACGTCACCGACAACAAGATTTACTGCGTCTACATCGCCCCCGATGAGGAAACCGTGCGCCAGCACGCCCAGCAGGGGGGATTCCCGGCGAACTCAATTGCGCGCGTCCGCTCCGTCATCGATCCCACAACCAGCGAGTAAGACCGCGAACAGCTCCCGCACTGCGCCGGCACCAAACCGAAATCAGTCCCCATTCCACCGAGAACCGCGCGCAGCAAAAACCCCGGCCGAAGCCGGGGTCGTTGTCTGCATCGAATCTCTTCGATCAGCACGGGCCGCTGACACCTGATCCCTGAAACCTGATCTCTGCCTCTACGCCCGCACCTTGCCGGTCACGCGATCCACTTCTCTCAGGCGGGCGGCCTTGCCGCGCAACCCGCGCAGGTAAAACAGCTTGGCGCGCCGCACTTTGTAGCTTCGCACCAGCTCCACCTTATCGACGACCCTGGAGTTGAAGGGGAAGATGCGTTCCACCCCCTGCCCAAAGCTCATCTTGCGCACGGTAAACGTCCCCTGAGCGCCCTTGTTGATGGCGATCACCAGGCCCTCATAGGCCTGCAACCTCTCTTTTTCGCCTTCTTTGATCTTTACTTGCACGCGAATCTGGTCACCGGGCACAAACGCCGGCAAATCGGTGCGCTTCAGCTTGTCAGCCAGGCGCTGCATTACGGGATGAATGGACATGGGTTCTTCCTGCGATGACTTTCTAAAGTGATTCCTGCGAAGAAACGCAGAATACTCAGTTTATCAAAGATTTCCGATTGAGCCTAATCCCTCTATCCTCAATCTCCAGCCCTCCCAATCGGGCGTCGCTGGTCCCGGGCGTTCCTGTCCGCATCGGTTGCCCCATCCTTTCCGCGTTCTGTGCGGAAAGGGTGGGATCGCAATCTTCATCCCCGTGCGCGCCACCTGCGCTATATTCTTCCCATGGACGAAAACCGCGACCTGTTCCGCCATGCCTTGGCCACGCTCGCCTACCGCACCGCGCGAGCCCTCGAGAACGCCCCCGAGTCCTTCGCGGACTTCGACGGCGCCGGCCGCCGCCCCATCCAAATCCTCGCCCACATGGGCGATCTCTTCGACTGGGCGCTCTCCATGGCACAAGGCAAATCCGCGTGGCACAACTCCGAGCCCCTCGCCTGGGCCGAAGAGCAGCAACGTTTTTTCGCCGCGCTCGGCGCCTTCGACCAACACCTCGTTTCCGATGAACCGATCCAGGCGCCCCTCGAGCGCCTCTTCCAGGGACCCGTCGCCGACGCCCTCACCCACGCCGGCCAACTCGCCATGCTCCGCCGCCTGGCCGGCGCGCCCATCCCCGGCGAAAACTATTACCTTGCCTCGATCGCCGCAGGTCAGGTCGACGCCGCGCAACCCGCTCCGGTTCAACCGTTCAAATAGAGCCATCCCGCAACAGCCGTACCCACCGCATCCGTATCCCGCGCGCATAGCATCTGTGCCCCATCCATTTCGCGCTTTTTTGCGAAATGGGTGGGAAAGCTAAAACACCGAGTAGCGTCCATCCCGGACCCGACTCAGCCCCCGCGCCGCTCCGTCCAGCCCAGACTTTGCAAAATTCTCATCCAGTTTCTCTCTCTGCCGCCGCCGCACGAGCTCGGCTCCCCCATCTTCGCCAAAACTTCACGGAAAATTAACGAATTTGTTGAAGATGACTAACTGCAAGAAAGTAACTCTTTCTGAATCATCGAAATAAAATATTGTCTTGACAATCGTATATTATGTCGGTAAAAATGATGAAGGTGACTATCGTCGCCATGGAGGATTCACATGCGCCGTATACTAGCAGCCAGCCTTCTGCTCCCCTCACTGTTCCTACCCGCAGTGGCAAATGCCAGCACGCCCGTGGACGACGCTACTGCCCCAACCCCGGTGCGCATCAGCACAGGCATCACCGCCCCGGTTCTCCTCGGTTCCCCCGTACTCTCGCTTCCCGCGGGCTTCTCGTTCGACCTCATCCCCTCTGACGCCCAGGTCCAGCTCTCCCTCACCGTCGACGAAAAGGGCCAGCCCCAGAACATTCACGTCGTCAAGTCGTTCAGCCCCTTCATTAACGCTCGCGTCATCGATACCGTCAGCCAGTTCCACTTCCGCCCCGGCACCATCGACAACCAACCCACCGCCGTCGATCTCAACCTCACCATCAACGTCGCCCGCTAACCCGCTCGTTTACCTACCCCGGAACCAGCGGATGCTGTGCTCTATTGATTTGGCAACAATACTGCATCCGTGCCCCATCCTTTTCCGCGCTTTTGCGGAAAAGGGTGGGAAAGCGATCACTGTCTAATTACCAAATCAATAGAGGCGCAGCATCCCCATCCGCAGCGCAGTGCGAGCGCCCCAGTCAATCCTTCTCTCGCGTGCTCTTCTGTTTTTCCCGAGCCGATCGCGTCAACTTTTACGGTTTGCTCGCCCACTTCGCAGGTGCGGCCGCCGACTTCGCAGGTCCAGCCGCCGCCTTTACCGGAGCCCCCGTCATGTGCTTCAGCTCCGCCAGCGCCGCTCCGTACTCCACGTAGTCCTTGATGCAGTTGTCGTGCACGGCGCGGAAGCGCGCCAGCGCCGTGGGTTGCCTTTGATGCTCCAGCGCATCCTCGCCGGCGTAGAAATTCACCTCGCAGGCCTCGCCCACGTGGGTTTGCGGGTCGGGATCGGCCGCCGCCGCCATCAGTTCGTCGTCCGTCATCTTCCCCATGTAAAACTTCAGCACCGGACCGGGCCAGCTTGAAAGGTCCGCCTTCTGCGCCACCTCTGCAAGTTCCTCACTGCCCTCCTGGTGCAGCCGCGCCTTGGTCATGTGCAGCCACAGCGCCGCATAGACAGCCGTCCCCGACGCGGGATTGACGCCAATAGCGAGTTCGAAGTCCGCCGCTGCCTGGCTGAATTGCCCCGCCAGGTAATGCGCGCATCCCCGCTCCACAAAGGCATACGCGCGGTTCGGCTGTATCTCCAGAGCCTTGTTGAAGTCTGCGATGGCCAGCGGGTACTGAGCCTTTTCAAAATATTCCAGCCCGCGCTCGGCAAATCCGTCCGCATCCTTCGGCTGCATCTCGACGTACTTCCCCATGGTGGCGATGGCAGTGTCGTACTTGCCCTGAAGATCGTCGGTGAGCCCGAGATAGTAATAGGCGAGCGAATAATCCGGCTTCACCTGCAGCGCATGGTTGTAATCGGTAACCGCTTCATCGAACTGGCTCTGGTGCCGGTAAGCGTTGCCGCGGCTTTCATAACCATCCGGATCGTCCGGCACGAGCGCAATGTAGCGCGTGAACCACGTCACCGCCTGCGAGTACTCCTTCTTGTCGCTCGACGTCACGCCCATGTTGTAGGTCGCCAACGCATGTTTGGGATTGAGTCCGAGCGCCGCCTGGTAATCCGCGAAAGCGTGGTCGTAGTCGCCCTTGCTCATGTAAGCGTGGCCGCGGTTGTTAAAGCCATCGGGATCGGTCGGCGCCAATTGCACGTACTTGTTGTAATCGGCGATGGCCTTGTCCCACTCCTTCTCATCGCCCCAGTCGTTGCCGCGGTTGTAGTAGGCCAGCGCATAGTTCGGATCGAGGCGGATCGCATCGTTGTAGTCGGCCATGGCGCGTTCGTGCTCGCCCTTGTCGGCGTAGACGTTCCCCCGCGTGTTTAGCACGCCGGCAAAGTCCGGCTTCAGCTTCAGCGCCTCATCCAGATCCTGCAGAGCCAGATCGGTTTCTTTTTTGTCACGGTAGGCAATGCCGCGGTCGAAGTAGGCGCTTGCCAGATCCGCCGGCGTTTCCTGGCCGGCCTGGATAATCGCCGTGCAACCCGCGATGCTGGTATCGGGATCGTCGGCCTTGCATTTATCCCAGTTCTGGTCGCGCGTTTGCCCAGCGGCGGCCACTGCGGTGCCGATCAAAAGACATGCGAAGAAACCACTCCTGCGAATCACGTTTGCCGCCTCTCCGGATTTAGAAATTGAAAGCGAGAACAGGATACACCCCATCGGAATTCCTGAGGATGGCCCTTCCGCACCATAATGATCGGTCATCCTGAATAATGAACGGTCATCCTGAGCGAAGTTTGCCGCGTTTTGCGCGGCAAACGGAGCCGAAGGACCTGCATTCGTTCTTCAACGAGCTTCAGACTCACCACACAGGTCCCTAATCCCCGTTCTTCCGCAGCGCTTCCAGCATCCGCCGATCCTCGGCGCTCAACGCCGCCCCCTCCAGCAACTCCGGCCGGTTCTTAAGCGTTTTCTTCAGTTGCTGTTCGCGCCGCCAGCGCCGAATCCCGGCATGATCTCCGTTCATCAACACCTCCGGCGCCCGCAATCCGCCAAACTCCGCCGGTCGCGTGTAATGCGGATAGTCCAGCAACCCGCCCGCTCCATGCTGCGACCGCGGAACCCCCT
>Ga0187851_10002531_pt1 | contig 16060 bp, 9 predicted proteins | sample June2016WEW_6_10_FD_132997 | JGI IMG/M metagenome (GOLD analysis project Ga0187851, IMG submission 132997) | Peatland microbial communities from SPRUCE experiment site at the Marcell Experimental Forest, Minnesota, USA - June2016WEW_6_10 | ecosystem: Environmental > Terrestrial > Soil > Wetlands...
ATGGACCCGGCGGATTACGCCGAGGTAGCCGGACAGATTGCGGCCGCAGGCCAGACCACGCTGGAACTCCGCCGGCGGCTGGCGGCGGGGGTCTTTGCCGGGACCGCAGCTTACGACGCCCAGATCGCCGGCTATCTCTCAAAGACATTTGCCATCCCCGGCGCTGGCGACCCCACGCCGCCCTCCAAGGCCGGCGATCCCTGGCCGGCGAACATCCAGTTGAACCTGCGCCTGGCGCAAACTTTGCGCTACGGGGAGAATCCGCATCAGGGAGCCGCCCTCTACGGCCGCTTCGGGGATTATTTCCAGCAATTGCACGGAAGGGAATTGTCCTACAACAATATCCTGGACTTGACAGCCGCGGCGGCCCTGGCCGCTGAATTCGCCGGAGCCTCCCCGACCTTGGCGATCCTCAAGCACTCCAATCCCTGCGGGGCGGCCCAGGGCAATACGCTCCGGGAAGCTTGGGAGAAGGCCTTTGCCACCGACAAACAGGCGCCCTTTGGCGGGATTATTGTCGTCAATCAGCCGCTTGATTTGCCCTGCGCCGAAGCCGTGGCGGAGATTTTTAGCGAGGTCATTGTCGCGCCCGATTTTGCGCCCGAGGCGCTTGACTTGTTGCGGCGCAAAAAGAACCTGCGCCTGATGAAGGCGCTGAAGTGGCCGGGCGGGGGCAGTTCGGCTGAAGTGCGCGATGTCGGGGCGGAATCGTTCCTGGTCCAGGACCGGGACACGAAAGTTGTTTCCGCCGCGGAATGGCGGGTGGTGACCAAACGCCAGCCGTCGGACCAGGAGCGGCAGGCCATGCTTTTCGGCTGGACGATCGTCAAACATGTCAAGTCGAATGCCATAGTTTATGCGGGCTCCGACCGCACGCTGGGCGTCGGCGCCGGCCAGATGAGCCGGGTGGACGCCAGCAAAATCGCCGTTTGGAAAGCCCGGGAGTCCAACCTTTCACTGCGCGGCAGCGCCGTGTGTAGCGATGCCTTCTTTCCGTTTGCCGACGGTCTGGCCGCCGCGGCCGAAGCGGGCGCGACCGCCGCCATTCAACCGGGCGGCTCGATGCGAGATGCCGAAGTCATCGCGGCGGCCGACAAGCACAACATGGCCATGATTTTCACGGGCACGCGTCACTTCCGCCATTGATCAGCGATTCAACCAGTAAATGGCCGCCACCTGGCCCAGGCACAATGCGCCCAGAGCAATCCACGTCAGCCATTCCCGCAACGCCGCGCTGGACTGCCGAATGGGACTGAAGCTGAAGCGGAGATTCACGCCACCCAGGGTCATCACGTCGCCATTGCGCAAGAGGGCGCGCGGCATCGGCGTGCCGTTGAGGCTGGCCAGCGCGCCTGGTTCGACCTCGAGAACCAAGCCCTCCTGCCGCCACTGAATTTTGCAGTGGGTCGGCCAAACCCCGGGTTCTTCCAAAGACATGTCCGATTGCGCGGAACGGCCAAGGGTAATGGGCAGACTCGAACAGTCAAATTTCGCGCCGGCTCTCCTGCCGGAGAGGATTTGGAGTTGGACCATTTACCAGAGCCTGCGCTTCACCACGATTTTGTCGCCGGGGTAAACCGCCAGATCCAATCTCGGATCGTCCAGAGCTTTGACGCAATTGATGACCTTGCAGGAGCCATCGACCCGATAAAGCCTGACGTTCCTGCGGTTGGCAAAGGGATTGAAACCGCCTGCGGCTGCAATGGCGCGGGTGACCGTTATCTGGCCAGTGTACTGTATCCGCCCGCCGCCCCCTCCCCCTGCGGCATTGACCTCGCCGTCCACGTAAAAAAAGCGCACAACCGGCGTAACGGTCACGCTCAAGTGTGTGTAATAGGCGGGGACATAGCCTTTTTGGATGATTCTCTCCAGTTCGCCCGGCGTCTTTCCATCGGCCAAAACGTCTCCGATAAAATCAAGATGAATGGTTCCGTCGCCTTTGACTTCAGTCTGGACGGAAGGCATCATCGTAGGGGCGCCGGAGAAATCAACTCTGACGCTGTCGCCCACCCGCAACGGGTCAAAGCGCTCGTCATGAAGGTCATTCGTGGCGCTGACCGGCTGGCCCGACGCCAAGTAGCTGTCCTTCTTTGGGCCTGGACTTGAGCAACCGGCCAGAAGGGATCCTATGAGGATCAACGGAACAAGAGACGACATACCCCGAATACTATCGCGTAACATTCTCATAATGTGGTTGCGGCCTGGAACCCGGATTAATACTTCTGTTTGATATCAATTTTGGCTTCTTTGGCCGCATCACTTAATTGGACAACCGTCCGGTCTTTTTGTTGAGAGCCATATTCGTAATACCCGCTGTAATAGTAGTAGTTTTCATCCTGGCTCATATTGATATTGTTCAACACAAGGCCGACGAGGTTGCCGCCGACCTTGAGAATCATCTGTTTGGCCCGCAGGGTCATCGGCTGGGGATAACGGCGGTATTGAATGACCTGCAGGATCATATCCATTTCACTGGCCAGAATGGAGGCGTCGCTCACCCCGAGCAAAGGCGGAGAGTCGAAAAAGATAAAATCATAGCGGCGCTTCAGCTCCTGGATGGTCTCCTTCATCTGGGCGGACCCCAAAATGCTCATCGAACTGCTGGGCAGCTTGCCGCTGGGGATAAAGTCGAGCGTGGCGAGCTTCGTTTTCTGGATGATTTCGTCCAGCGTACGCTGCTTGAGGAGGAAATCGGTCAACCCGATGTTGTTGGGCAGATGCAGCATCTTGTGAATGGCGGGACGGCGCAGATCGGAATCGACCACCAGGACGCGCTGTCCGTTTTGGGCAAAGATGACCGCCAGATTGAAGAGCGTGGTGGTTTTGCCTTCACCCGCCCCGCCGCTAAGCACGGAAATGGTGTTCCAACTTTCATTTTTGCGCGAAAACAGAATGTTGGTGCGCAAGACCCGGTAAGCCTCGGCATGCGGCGTTTCCGGGCCCTCCTCCATGATGTTGCCAATGTTCTGAGGAATGACGCCCAGCACGGGCGCCTGCAGGGCGCGTTCCACGTCATCAATGGTCTTGACGCTGGTATCCAAATACTCGATGAAGAACGCAAGGCTGACGCCCACTATGAGGCCGACCAAAACTCCGAACGGAATAATGAAGATGGTCTTGGGACTGACCGGACGCAGCACGGGCCTGGCGGGATCGCGCACAATAACGGTATTGAGAGGCTGGCCAACCTCCGCCACTTCCTTTTGAATCATTCGATTCAGCTCCTCGTTGTTGCGCCTCAGGTCTTCGATATCGCGCTTCAAGGTGAAATAGGGCTGGTTCTTGCGGGCCAGCTCATTCCTTCTGGTTTCCAAGTCCGATTTAAGGCGCTGCATCACTTCCATGTTCTGCTTGTCGATCTCCACCCGCTCCTTCAATCCGGTGATGATGCCGGTCAACTTGGTTTCATAATCACGCCGCGCCTGGGAGTACTGCGTTTGCGCAGTCTGGTATTCAGTGTGTTTTGGGCCGTAATCGTTGTTGATGGAGGCCAACCGGTCCTTGGCCGTGTTGAGCCGCATGGCCAGCGCACCCAGTTCCGTGTCCGCCTGGTGGGCGAAGGCAGTGTTGATCGCGTCTCCCAGGTCATTGGTCGGGATGGCAGCGATGCCCGCCAGAATATTGCTGTATTCCAGGTAATCGGCCTGAGCCATCGTTTCCTCGTGCTGATATTCGCGAAGCTGTTCGGTTTCAATGGTGGCGCTGGTCACCGGACTCTCTTCATCCAAGTCGGAAATCTGCAACGTGGCCCGCAGCTCATTCAGATTAGTCACCATCGCGCCCAGCTTCGTTTCCTTGAGACTCAACTCCTGTTGCAATGCGCTAATTCCGCCGTAACGGTCGCTTTTCCACTTTTCCAGGCGAGAATCGCGGTAGGCATCGACGATGGCATTGGCGATGTCGGCAGCCATCTTGGCGTCGGAATTTCTGACGGAGATTTCAACCAAACTGGTCATGCGCGTCTGCTCGACCGTTACTTTGCCGGCGAGGGCACCGAAGGTTTTGTCCAGAGACCAGGGCGGATCACCAACCTGCGCCGCCAGCTTTTCATCCAAATGGAGCGAGACAATGACGTTGGTCAGTATCGACCAGGACTGGATGATTTTGAATTGGGTGGCGAGGAAGTATGGATCCGAACCAACGGAGCCGAGGTGCCCCCCGCCTTGGGTTACGTCAATCTCGGGAGTGTCCTTTTGCACCTCAATCCGAACCGTGCTGGAGTACTGCTTCGGCAGCCAGAACGTCAACAGAATGCTGGTCACGGCGCATAGCAGGAAAACCATCAGGATGAGGCTGCGCCGCAGACGGATGACGCGCCAATAATCCAAAAAATGCAGTTTCAGCTCGGGAACTTCGTTGCTTGTCGCGACATCCATAGATTTATAAAAAGAAAGCCAGACCGTACATCAAGCGTATACGTTCCAGCTTTCTGCGCCAAACGTCAATTCTTATCTTCCTAATTTAATAGGTGGCGCGGACGCCAAGATAAACCACATCCCGGGTGTAACTGCGATCGAGCAAATCGGAATTCAATTTGCTGTAGTTGTAACCGGTTTCCCCAGCCAGCCAAGGCGTGAAATGATACGCGAAATTAATGTTCAAAGTGTAAAAATCTTCACCTGAATTATCGTAAGCGCTCCCGCCGCCATTAAAACTCGAATATTGGGCCTGAGCCAGGGCCGAGGCGGTGAAGCGCGAGGTGACCCGGTGGCTGACCGACAGATAAACAGCGGTTGACTCCTCGTCCAGCACAGGCGACGTCGTGCCGACGCCCGCCACGTCCGTCGCATTATGCGTTTGCCTCAACCCGAATTGCGCCGTGCTTTGAGGCATGTACTGATAAGTCAGGCTCGCATCAACATACGGGGAGAGCGTGTGATAAACATCGTTGTAATAATCGATATACATGCCGCCCGCCCGGATGGAACCATTCAGATTGGGCGTGAAACTTTCGTCGGCCCCGACATAGACATATTGCGTATCAGAGTTGCGGCTATTGGCGCGGAACCCCGGGCTTGCCACGCCATTGACGATGCTTGGATAAATAATATATTCATGACTGGTGTAGCCGACATCCTCGTATTGATAACCGAACACGCCCGTCGTTTCCGGCAACACTTTCCAGCGCAGATCCACAGCAGCCGTTTGATCCATCCGGTCCAGCAGCGCCTGGTAGCTCGCATACTGTCCCTCACCCGGAAACAAAAACTCATCTCCCGCAGCCTGCTGATACCAATAATCCGAGTTGGCATAACCGACATGCACGTCAAACAGCCGGGTCAACTGCGCCGTGAAATCAAGATTCCCGGTGTTGCGAAGGTTGCTGCCGGGCACGCGCAACGGCGTGGCCACCACCGTCGGATCAATCGTCCCGGGATCCTGCGCACTGACGAGCGAATCGCTGGCCGTCACTTTGTACCGCTCGCTGAACTCATGGTCTATTTTGGCGTTGAACGCGTGGGTCTGAAACGTGGTGCCTTCCCGATCCTCATACCAGTCCACGTCATAAACGTAACTCGCACTCAAGAGCGTGTTCTCGACGGAGTGGTTGTAATAGATCCCAGGACTCGCTTCAATGCCGAAACTGTCCCGGGAATGCACCTCCCCCACCGTGCCGTTGGGAAGGAACCCCGGAAAATTTTTCGGCAGCGTCAGGTAGTTGTCATCGTAAAAGCCGCGCACCACACCCGTGAACGACCACGGTTTTGTCATTTCCGTATAAGCCAGACCGGGAGCGTATTGGGCATGGGCGGCTGCCGCACCAAGAGCGACCAATCCTGCAGAGAAACAGATTCTTTTCATAATTACTTTGATTTATCCTCCATGACGCCAGTGCATCATCTCTCCGTTGTTTGTGAAATTTCGTTCAACCAATGCGATTTCTAAGTGCAACGCACAAAATTGTCAAAGGAATATTTCTCTTTTTTTCATCATTTTTCCTGTGGCATCAAGGTCGCGTTTTGGCGTCCTGCCAGCGCGCTTTGTCGCTCAGGAACAATTGATCGGGCAGGAATCCCTTCGGCGCTTTTCTTAAGGGAAAACCAGTCGGCACTTCGCCATGCTCCGAGCATTGGAGCATGAAGTGGCCCCAACCCTTCTCATTGGCCTTCATTTGCGTCAGAAACCGTTCATCGGCGGTTACTTGCGTGAGGAACAACCCGTGAACCGGCTTGAGCGCGTTGACCTTGAAAAATTCGTTTTCGTCGTCCAGCGGCAGCCAGACACAGGAACGCCCGCCGTACCAGGCCACTCCGGCCGGGATGTCGCTCATCATCATTTCGTTGGTTTGCAAGAGGCGGGCCGTGCGTTGAATGTGCAGAGGGGAATAAGGAGAACTCACCGGCAGATCGCGGGGCGCCAGCAGCGCCAATAAAAGCGGCGCGCACATGACGGCGACGAAACCCGCCACGGCCAACCCGCGCACGTCCAGCAGCGGCAGGTTGAGCTGGTCGAGCAGCGTATGGAACATCGCTGCCCCGTAGATAAAGACCAGCGGCGCCAGCAGAACGAGCAGGTTCTCTGAATTGATCCGCGGCGAATCGCTGCTCACATGCGTCTGCCCCAAAGCCTGCACCACAAAAAGCAGGACCAGCGACCCGACCAGAAACCAGCGCAGGCGCATTAAACCCGCGTTTCGAAATGGAATGAGCAGTCCGGCCAGGAAAAACGCCGAAATCCAATTCCCACCCAATCGCGGCGCTTCGTTCAGGCAAAACTCCCGCGCATTGGCCAAACACTTGTTGACAACATCCGCGGGCTCCAGGCGCATTAACTCGCCGCGCGGATCGGCGGATCGCTCCAGGGTGTTGTCCGGTAAAGAGGGCGTCTCCTGCGCCACGGCGTAATCCGCCGTGCCAAAGCAGTGACCGCTGAGGCTGATATTGCGCGCCAGCCACGGGGCCATCACGGCCAGAAACGACGCGGCAACCGCCAGGCACAGTTTGCCCCTGCCGCGAGCCGCGCTCAGCCAGACGAACAAGATCACAGGCGCAATCATCCAGGCAAAGGCATAGCGGCTTAGCCCACCCACGCCGACCAGCGCCCCGGTCAGCAGCGCCAGGAGAATCGATTTCCCGCCCGGCCCGGCTGCCGCCACCTTGTCCTGTCTCTCGATGGTCGTCATGCAATGGACAACCCCCAACAAAACCAATGTCAGCCAGAGCGTCGATAAACCCGAAACACTGAATCTCCAGAATAATTCCGTTCCGGCAAAAAGAGCGGCGGAGAGCCAGGCGACGTTCGAGTCGAAGAGCCGCCGCGCCAGGAAAAAGAGAACAATGACCGCCGCGAAGAAGAGCGCCTGGTTGAAAAGACTGATCCACTGCTCCGGTTCGTAAGACCAGAATTGTTTGGCGGCAAAGTGAAACGGCAGCGCCTTCATCAGCCCGGCCAGCAGAAACGGATACACCGGGGCGATGCTCAAATCCGGCACGCGTTGGCCCAGAACTTTCGAGGATTGGCCAGGCTCCGCCGAGCTTGCCAATAAATAAAGCGCCAGGGGCCGGATGGAATCCGTTGTGTAGCCTTTGCCTTGGGAGATGTTGCGGGCCAGTTGCGCGTTCTCCATCGCTTCTTCCGATGACCAGCCCTGGCCCTGGTATTGGAATAAATCGTAAAGCGACGCCAAGGCGATGAAAGCCAGCAGGGCCACCGCCATTTTCAGGAGCCGCGCCCCGGCCCCCTCTTCCCAATGATGGATCCAGTCTTGCAGAGGCATTAGATCCCCTCCAGATGGTAGAGGTGCAATTTCCGGTGCAGCGTCCGTCGGCTCATGCCAAGTTTCCCGGCGGCCAATGTGCGGTTGCTGTCGCATTCCTTGAGGGCGCGGACGATCAATTGCTTCTCCGCCTCCGCCACAGTCAAGTCCGCCTGGGCCGGGACACGCGCCGGCTGGCCCGCCCTGGCCTCGCCAGCGCGGATGGTGGCCGGCAAGTCCCGCAGGCCGACGCGCTCGCCGCGCGAGAGCACAACGGCGCTTTCCACCGCGGTGCGCAACTCGCGCACGTTGCCGGGCCAGGCATAAGCCATCAACGCTTCGAAGGCCTCGGGGGTGAAATCGTTGACCTTTTTATTATTCTCGACAGCGAATTCCTTCAAAAACGCCCGGGCCAGCAGCGGCAAATCCTCCCTGCGCTCGCGGAGCGGCGGCAGCTTGATTTCCACCACGCGCAAACGGAAATACAAGTCCTCGCGGAATTTTTCCTCCCTGACCTGCTCTTCCAAGTCCTTGTTGGTCGCGGTGATCAGCCGCACATCGGCCATCAAAGTCTTGTTCGAGCCGACGCGTTCGAAGGTGCGTTCGCCGAGGAACCGAAGCAATTTGACCTGCAAGGTGGAATCTATCTCCCCGATTTCATCCAGGAAAAGGGTTCCGCCCTGGGCCTGTTCAAAGCGGCCTATGCGCTTTTCGTGCGCGCCTGTAAAGGCGCCCTTCTCATGCCCAAACAACTCGCTCTCCAGCAAGGTCGCCGGCAGGGCCGCGCAATGCACGGTAACCATCGGCAACTTGGCGCGCGGACTCAGTTGATGAATCGCCTTGGCGACCAATTCCTTGCCCGTGCCGCTTTCGCCCAGCAGCAGGACGGTGGCCCGAGACGTCGCCACCTGCCGGACAACATCAAACACGTCCCGCATGGCCGGCGATTGCCCGACGATGTTTTCCAGGCCAAACTTGCTCTGCAATTGCTGCCGCATGGCCACGTTTTCCACCTCGAGGTTTTGCTGGCGCAACGCGCGGGCAATGCGCATTTCCAATTCATCAATCTGCATGCGGCCCTTGGCGATGTAATCATCCGCGCCGTGCTTCATCGCGTCCACCGCTAGTTCCTCCGAGCCATAGGCCGTCATCAAAATGCAAATGGGCGGCTTGGCCAGCGACTTGGCCCGCGCGATCAACTTCATCCCGTCTTCCTGCGGCAGCCGGAAATCGGTCAGCAACACGGCGAAATTCTCCTCTTCCAACAGCCCCATCGCCGCCTTGGCATCCTCGGCCACCCACACTTCATAATGGTCCTCCAGCGCCGCCCGCAACCCTTCGCGCGTCGGCTTTTCATCATCGACGATCAACAGCTTCGCCTTGGAGGTTGCGTCAGCGTTCATTTTCCGGGGCCTGGAAGTTCCCGCGCGTTTGCGGCGCGTCCGATTCCGCTTGTGAGCTGGCCAGCAATTTCGGTTCGCGCGTGTGCAGCGGCAGGCTGATGCGAAAGGTCGTGCCCTGGCCGACGTCGCTTTCCACTTCGATGTGCCCGCCATGCTGGCGCACGATGCGTTGCACAATCATCAGCCCCAGCCCGGTGCCTTTTTTCTTCGTAGTATAAAACGGCTCGAAAATGTGGCTGATCTGGTCCGGGGGAATACCGCCCCCGGTGTCCGTGATGCTGACCCAGACGGCCTCGGGCGTGTGGCCCGTCTGCACGGTGAGTGTGCCGTCGCGCGTCATCGCCTGCATGGCGTTCTTGATCAAGTTCATCAACACCTGCTTCATCTGGCCCGGGTCCAAAGGCGTCAATGGCAAGCGCCGCGCCAATTTCTCTTTGACGTTCAACCCGCGGTTCTCCAACTCCGGCCGCAGCAATTCCAGCGTCTCTCGCGCCACATCATTGATTGAGGCCGGCGCCAATTGCGACGGGGATGGCCGGATGGCCTGGAGAAATTGCGTCACGATATAATCCAAACGGGAAATCTCGCCCTTGGCCACTTCAAGGTAATGCTCCAGCTTCTCCGCCACCTCCCCGGCTTCGCCATGCAGTTTCGCGTCGCGCCGCGAAAACCTTCCCGGCGCAGCCGCGGCCGCCGCTGTCCTGAGCCGCTTGACCTGGCGCGCCATCAATTGCAAGTGGATGTGGAGGGCGTTGAGCGGATTGCCGATTTCATGAGCCACACTGGCCGCCAAAAGCGTCAGGGAATGGATGCGCTCGCTCTCGATGGCCTCGAACGTTTTCTGCCGCGCTTCTGTCGCGTCATTCAGGATCAAGGCCATGCCGGATCCGCCTTGGGCCTCGCCGTCGAGCGGCGCAGCGTAAATGCGCAAGAACCGGGCGCGGGGGTAAGCTACCTCGAACTCGTGGCGTGTGGTCTGTTGCCGGCCATCCGGACCAACGGCGGACAAACTCTTCCAATCCAATTCAGGCAACAACTCCTGAATTTGCCGTCCGTCCACCCCCTCCGGCAGCCAATTGAGCATCCGGGCCACAGCCTGATTCAGATAAACGACCCGTCCCCGCTCATCGACAACCACCACCCCGTCTTCAATGGCATTGAACAACGTTTCCAGGAATTGCCGTTCGCGGGCCAGTCGCTGGACAACCGTTTGCACCCCCTCGGCATCCAGCCGTGAAATCCTCCCCAGGACTTTATCCAGAAAAGTCGAAATAACCGCAGCCATAATAATTTGCAATAAATGATGATAATTGCCCGCCAGCGCTCCACCGCCGCCGCGCCAAATTGGCACACCCAAAATAGAAATGCAATCCCGCTGAGGCAAGCACTTGGAAACCTGGCGAATTGAGATAAACGATAGTTACATCTTGGAGGCATCAGGACTGTGCCTCGTGGACGAATGTTTCTCGAGAGATGGATAATCAGTATAGCCTTTGGGTCCTGACGAGTAGAAAGTGGATTGGTCCGGTTTATTGAGCGGGGCGTTTTGGCGAAAGCGTTCGGGCAGGTCGGGATTGGCCAGAAACAGAACGCCGAACGCCACCGCGTCGGCTTCTCCTGCCGCCAAAACCTGACTGGCGGTTGCCGGGGTTAACTTATCATTGGCGATGTAACTGCCGCCAAAAGCCGTTTTCAATTTCGGCCCGATGCGCTTCTCCCCAAGCGATTCGCGGGCGCAGATGAAGGCGATGCGCCTTTTGCCCAATTCACGTGCCACATATCCAAACGTGGCCAACGGATTGGAATCGCCCATGTCGTGGGACTCACCGCGCGGAGCCAGATGCATTCCGACCCGATCAGCACCCCAGACCGAAATAACGGCATCGGCAACTTCCAGCATCAGACGGGCGCGATTTTCAATCGGACCACCGTACTCGTCCGTGCGGTGATTGCTCTTGTCCTGAAGAAATTGATCGAGCAGGTAGCCGTTGGCCCCATGAATTTCCACCCCGTCAAAACCGGCCCTGCGCGCATTTTCCGCTCCCTTTCGATAGGCTTCCACCACGCCGGGAATCTCCGCCAGTTCCAACGCCCGGGGCGTGACAAAAGGCTTCAATGGACGAACCAGACTGATATTCCCGGCAGCGGCGACGGCGCTGGGCGCCACCGGCAATGCGCCATCCAAAAACATCGGATCTGAAATGCGTCCCACATGCCAGAGTTGAAGCAAAATTCGTCCGCCCGCCTGGTGGACCGCCCGCGTAACCAGTTTCCAGCCTTCCACTTGGGCCGACGCCCAGATGCCGGGCGTATCGGCGTAACCCACTCCCATGGGCGTGACCGAAGTCGCTTCGGAAATAATCAGGCCGGCCGACGCGCGTTGTGCGTAGTATTCGGCCATCAACGCATTGGGGATGCGTTCGGCTCCGGCGCGAGCGCGGGTCAGCGGAGCCATGATGATGCGGTTGGGAAGATTCCAAGCGCCAATGCGGAGAGGATCAAATAAAGCAGGCATGCCCTTTTAGAAAATCATTTAGTCAAACTGCTGTTTATTCATGTCGTCCATCGTTCGACAGATGCCAATCGTACCGCCGGCCCGCCTGTGATGTCAAAAATAATTCGCTGATTTGCCGCAAAAGCTTTGAGAAGAGCTGCTCGGCGTATTTGCGCCGGCCTACGGAATGGGGGTCCCTGCCTCGTAGAGTTTCATCTCATATTGCAGTTGCCCGGCCAGCTTGGTGTTGGATTGCGCCCTGGCCAAAGACAAGGCGCGTTGCGCCGTATCCACTGCTTCGGGAAAGCGCCCGGCCGCCGCGTAAGCGGCGGCAAGGGTGTGAAGAATGAGCGGATTTTCTCCGCCGGTCAGCCCATTGGCCTGCCGGGCCAATTCCACCGCCTGGTTGCCGTCGCGCAGTGAAGCCTCGGGACAAGCAGCCAGGAGCCATGCCAGTCTATTCTGGGCTTCCACCAACTGCGGCCTGATTTCCAGCGCCTTCCGGTAATGAGTCATCGCCTCGTCCATTCTTCTTTTTACCTGAAGCGCGCCGCCGATGTTTAAATGCGCTTCCGCATAATTGGGGTTGAGTCTCAGAGCGTCCTCGAACTGGACAAGCGCTTCATCCACTCTTCCCTTTTGAAAGAGAGCAGATCCCAGACTGTTGTGGGCTTCCGCGTAACCGGGATTGATTCGCAGCGCCTTTTGGAAATGATCAATCGCTTCGTCCACGCCGCCTTTTTGCAGAAAAATGTTGCCGAGGTTGTTGTGGGGGTCCGCGTAGCCGGGATTAATCTCCAGCGCTTTTTGGAAATGATCCATCGCTTCATCCGCTCTGCCATTTTGGCAAAGAACGCTGCCCAGGTTGTTTTGCGTTTTGGCGTCGCCGGGGTTGAGTTCCAGCGCCTCCTGGTAATGGGCGATCGCCTCGGCCATTCTTCCCCTTTGCTGCAGCGCGTTGCCGAGGTTGAAATGCGCTTCCGCATCGTTGGGCCTGATTTGCAGCGCCCTTTGAAAATGATCAATCGCTTCGTCCACTCTTCCCGTCCGGAGAAGAGCCGTGGCCAGATTGTAGTGGGCTTCCGCGCTCTGCGCATTAATTTCCAACGCCTTTCGGTAGTGCGCGATTGCTTCCTCCGTCTTGCCCTTCTGGAATAGAGCCCAGCCAAGATTGTATTGGGCCACGAAATTGTCTGTGGTGCAATCCAGCGTGTGAACCCACAAGGTTTCACCACTTTTCCAATACGTTGTCTGCTTCCAGGCGCAGACCATCATTGCGCCCGTCACGATCCCCATCAAACCGCCCAGTATGGCCCGCCGGTGTTTCCAGCCTCCGCTCCAATCCCCCACCGCCCATGTCCCCGCCAGCACCAGCCCGATTCCAGGCAAATAAGTGTAGCGATCCGCATGGGCCAGGTACGATAACTGAATCAACCCTATCGCCGGAACCATCATTCCCAAATACCAGAGCCAGCCCACCAAAAAGTACGGGCGTCTGTTCCGGCACCTTAAAACAATGATGGAAATCACGGCCAGAAAAACAAAGACCAGGCCGACCTTCCATAACGGCAGACTGCGGGGCGCAAAGAGATAAGGGTTGGCCAATCCCGCCGGAAAAACCATTTGCCGCAGATAGACGCCATAAGAAACCACGGCATTGGCCAGGCGTTCGGGCAACCGGAACTTGGAGGCGTCAGGCACTTTTTCCGGCACAAGAAAACTCACCGCACACGATCCAACCGTAAGCAGAAACAATGGAATCTTCTCCTTGACAAGTTTCCAAAAAGGCGTCCCAACCTCCGCCATGCCAGCTTTCCCGCCGCCTGCTCGTTGCTGCTTCACCCGACGAAGCGGCCACCAATCCAGCAACAGCAACACAAACGGCAGAGTCATCAACGAGTTCTTGCTTAATAGTCCCAAGGCATACGCCAACACGACCGCCGCGTAGCGCCCGCCCGAGGGCTGGCGGGCATAACGTGCGTAGGCCCACAGCGTCAGCATGAAAAACACCCCGCTCAACACGTCCTTGCGTTCCGCAATCCAAGCCACCGACTCCACCCGTAGCGGATGAATCGCAAAGACCGCCGCCACAAACGCGCTGCGCCACAAGCTCCCCGTTAACTCTTTCAGCGCCAGCAACAAAAGCACCGCCCCCAGCGCATGCAGCGCGACGTTGGTCAGATGATGTCCACCCGCCCACAGGCCATAGATCTGGCAATCGGCCATGTGCGTCAGCCACGTCAACGGATGCCAGTGGCCGATTTTCCCATACGTCAACGCCCAGACCATTCCCTTCAGGGTCAAACCCTTTGCCACCACTGGATTCTCATAAACATATCTGCCGTCATCGTAATTGACGAAACCGAAACCCGCCGTCTGGCCGAAGACGGCAAAAGTGATTGCGGCCAGCACCAGGCAAACCGCCGCCACCCGCCAGCCTTGCTCCCGGCTCTTTGTGCGAGCCGTGTTTATTGGCGGAGTTTTTTGGCCGGTCATATTTTGCCGAATTGCTGGTCAGATTTTTGCGCAGGACTGTGGAATGGCCAGGCCTGCTTGATAAAACTTCATCTCCGAATGAAGTGCCCCGGGCAGCGCGCTATTGGCTGGCGCGTCGGCCAGGGCCAATTCCCGCTGATTCGTGCTAAACCATGCCAAAAAATAAACAATTCCCAAACGCTCCAAATCGTATGAATTTGTGCTTGGGAAAAATCTTCCTATTTGGCGACGGAGGCCTCCGCCTTGCGCTTCTTTGCTTCCTCGATCACTTTCTGTTCCAATTCCTGCGGCATCTCTGTGTAATGATCGAACTTCTCCGTGTGAATGCCCCGGCCCGCCGTCAAGGACCGAAGCTGGCTGGAATATTTGTAAAGATCACGCGCCGGCACTTCGGCGCGAATCACCTGGAACTGTCCGTCCGCGTCAATGCCCAGTATCCGGCCCCGGCGGCTCGAAATGTCGCCCATGACTTTACCCAGGCAATCTTCCGGGATGCGGACTTCGATCTGGTGAATCGGCTCCAGCAGACAGGGCCGCCCGTTCATAAACGCCTCCTTGAACGCGAAATAGCCGGCAATCTGAAACGCGATGTCCTTGGAATCCACCGGATGCATTTTGCCATCGTAGAAATCTATTTTGACATCCACCACTTTGCACCCGGCCACGATCCCTTCGCGGCAGGCGTTCTGCACCCCTTCCTCGACCGATGGCACAAAAACCCGGTCCACGTTCTGGCCGCTAAGGGAATTGATGAATTGAACGCCTGTATCACGCGGCAAAGGCGAGATGCGCATCCAGACTTCCGCGAATTGCCCGGCCCCGCCGGTTTGCTTTTTGTGGCGGTATTTGGAGTCCGCCGGAGCCTTGATCGTTTCCCGGAATGGAATGCGCGGCTCGCCCATTTCCACATGGGCGTTGAAGCGCCGCTTCAGCCGGTCCACGATCACATCCAGATGCAGCTCGCCTTGGGCGGAAATGATGGTTTGGTGCAATTCAGGATCCACGCGATAAACAAACGCAGGGTCTTCCTCATGCAACGCCGCCAGGCCCGCCGCAATCTTGTCTTCCTCGCCCTTGGCCGCGCTTTGCAACGACGCATGGATGGTCGGCTGCGGATATTGCACCTTCATCAACTTGATCGGCCGCGTCGCGGAGCAAAGCGTGTTGCCGGTGTGCGTGTCCTTCAGTTTCACCACCGCTCCAATGTCGCCCCCGGTCAATTCCTCCACCATGGTGCGGCTTTGTCCGTTGAGAATATAAAGCTGCCCGATTCGCTCGGTCGCGCCGCGATCGGAGTTAAAGAGCTCCTTGCCGGGCTTGAGGCTTCCGGAATAAATCCGGAAAAAGGAAAGTTCGCCAAAATGGGCCTCGGACATGGTCTTGAACACGTAGGCGACCGGCTCCGCATCGGTCAACCGCACCTCCGCCGGCGTTCCGCTGCCGTCCACCGCCGCGAAACGTTTGCGATCAGCCGGCGAGGAGCCGTACTTGGCGATGAAATCCATCAGCCGCGCCACTCCCACGTTGGTCTCGCCCGAAGTGCAGAAGAGCGGAATGAAATGCTGCTTCTGCACCGCCGTATGTATGCCGGCGCGAAATTCCTCTTCCGAAAGTTTTCCTTCGTCCAGGTACTTCGTCAGCAACGAGTCGTCGGATTCCGCGATATATTCGATCAACTCACGGTGCAGTGTTTCCGCTCGCTCCTGCCATTGCCCCGTGACCGGCTCCTCGGTGTATTTCCCCCGGCCGCCGGCGATGTCATAGGTGACTATATCGTTGCGCAGAACGTCCAGCACCTGATTGAAACCGGGTCCGGGATTGATTGGCAGGTTCATGGGAAAGACGCCGGGACCAAAATGCTCGCGCGCCGATGCCAGCACCGGATCGAAGGCCGAATTGACCTTGTCCAGGGCATTGACCACCAGGATTTTCGGAATGCCAAGCTCCGTCGCATAATTCCACACCCGCTCC
>Ga0187851_10002534_pt1 | contig 16048 bp, 9 predicted proteins | sample June2016WEW_6_10_FD_132997 | JGI IMG/M metagenome (GOLD analysis project Ga0187851, IMG submission 132997) | Peatland microbial communities from SPRUCE experiment site at the Marcell Experimental Forest, Minnesota, USA - June2016WEW_6_10 | ecosystem: Environmental > Terrestrial > Soil > Wetlands...
GACCGGCACGCACACCATGAGCGTGTTTGCGCAGTACGTTCCATATTCCTTTGTGGAGGGCAACTGGGATTCACGCCGCGACGAGGTGCGTACTCTCGCGCTCAAGTCGCTCGCGCGTTTCTGTTCGAACATCGGCAGCGCCGTAATCGACGCACAGGTTCTCGGTCCGCCCGACATCGAGAAGAAGGTCGGCCTCACCGGCGGCCATATCTTTCAAGGGGAGTGCCTACCTATATATATGGGTTCGCGGCGTCTCACCACCCGCACGCCCATGCCTGGGTTTTATCTTTGCGGCGCCTGCACGCATCCCGGCGGCAGCGTGATCGGCATCAACGGCCGCAATGCAGCGATGGCTGTGCTGAAGGACCGTGAACCGTGAACGGTGGATCGTGAACCGTGACCGCCTTCAGCAGTCGATTAGCGGTCAGAAGGCGGAGCGGGCTCCGAGAGTGGAGCAGCGTAGACCGTTTGCCGCGCCATCTGCAGGGCATAGGAGATTGCCGGCGCGCTTGGTATCGACGTTTCCGGAGGCGAGCGCCTGGAGAATTTCGTTCAGCGCGGCATGGATCGAGGCTTCGTCTTGAAGTGGAGGAACCTGAAGCGCCTTCTCTCTGGAACGTGGACGCGCGACATAGATGCGGGTGCGCCCGTGAAAGTAGCAGGAGGCTGAGCCGCGCATCGCGGGCGAGTGGCACTTGAGCCCATTCGTCTTGATGAGGCGGCATTCTGTGTACACGCCGATGCGTCTGTCCTTGTCGTTGCCAGCACCCATATCCCTACCCCCCATACCCACTCCGGGATTTTTCGCGCAAAATGCTCGTGACGGGTGGGTTGAACTGAAACCTCGCGGCAAAATCTCTGGAATCATGCGCTTCGAAACAAGATCTTCGCGCCAAAGGGGTTCTGGTGCACCGCGCATCGCGCTGAGGATTTCTTGCCGCAAGTACGAACGCGACGGAACGAATTCCGTCGCGTCGAGCCTGCTTTTTCTGCTTCCGATACCAGTATGCGCCAATGCGGGCAATTACCGGCACTGCTCGGCAAGAAAAGTAAAATGCGAGATCATGTTTCGGATCAGCCGCTTACGCTGATTTTCGGATGTGCCGGTTAAAAGGCGTTGGGCTTGACAAGAAAGCAGGGAGCGAACGACACGCGGCAGCTTCTTCATGAATCGCGTCCGACGAGCCGACTCTTGAGTCGTCGGCCGGTGAGTGCCTGATCGCCTGGTATTGCGGCTCCTATCGAGCTATAACTTGACTGTCGGGGTTACGGTCACGGTGAAAGTGGTTGTGGGTGCGGGAGTTACCGCGGGATTGCCAGTTCCCGTAACAGTGAATGTATAGGTTCCGGGGGTCGTCCCGGGATTTCCGCCGCCTCCACCACCTCCGCCTCCGCCGCTCCCACCACCTCCGCCGATGCTCCCGCCTCCCCCACCGCAAGCGCCCGGGCCTGCGAGAACGGCCAGGAGGATAAGCAGGCCAAGCGTGGATTTCCAACTGCGTCGGCGTGCGGGAATCCAAAGCAGGGCGACGAGAGCCAGCGCAGTTCCGCCGGCATTCATCCAGCCTCTTCGATTAGCCCGCGGCATGGGCTGGATGAGCGCCGAGGTTGAGGCGGTGGTGCCCACGCTCATCACCGCATCACCGCCATCGCCGGGGTCGAATATCGTCGCACCCGAAGGCATGCATGTGGGCAAATCCTGAGCTCCGGCAGGTTGGGAAGTCAGTACGCAGGTGAACGTGATGTTGCCTATGTATTCCGTAGTCGAATTAACCGTGATCGTCGATTCCGTATACGCTCCCGCACCTATTGAGGTCGTGGCAGAAGCTGAGAGGGTGAAGACCGACTGCGTCACGGTGACCTGGGTCGTGGCAGTACTGGGAAGATAGGTGGGATCTCCGCTGTAACTAGCAGCCAGAGTATCGGTGCCGGCGCTTAGGCTGTTTCCCGGAATCGTAAAAGTGTCGCCGCCGTATATTTGCCACGCTGGGCTGGTGTAACTGCCTGAGGACAGCGTCACTGTTCCGGTCGGCTGTCCATACGCTCCCGTTACAGCGACCCCGACCTGCAGCGCATCGCCCGTGTTGATGCTGCTCGATACCGGCGTCAACGTCACTGCGGACGCGACCTGAACCCATTGGGTCACAGTCACCGTCGTGGAATTGCTCGCCGGATTGTTAAACGGATCGCCGCCGTAATTCGCGGTCAGAGTGACGGTTCCGGGGCTAAGACTTCCCCCCGGAATCGTTATAGAGTAGCTGCCCCCGTAAACGGAACCGGAAAACTGCTGGCCATTCGCGGCAATTGTCATCTGCCCGCCCGGTGCGGATCCTCCTCCAGTCACGATTCCAGTCACGGTCAGCGGAAGGTTTGAGGTGATGCTGATCGCCGAGGGCGTCACCGTAAGAGTCGGCGTCACCTTGGTCACCGTAACTGTTGTCGATCCACTCGCAGGAAGATATGTCGCGTCCCCCTGATAGATCGTAGTTAACGTATCTGCCGCCGCGCCCAACTCGCCCGGCGTTATCGCGAAGGTGTAGCTGCCGCCGGAGAGCGTTCCGTAGGAGACGTAGCCCCCGTAAAGACCGGACATATCCAACGATCCGGTTGGCGTTGGGCCTGGGCCGGCAACCTGCACTGTCAATTGGAGTGTGTTCGCGGTCGTCAGGCTGGTCGTCGATGGTGTGACGGTTACCGTCGGAACCAAGACGGTGGCCATCTTCGTCTCAGCAAGATAGTTCGAGTCTCCGCTGTAGCTGGCGGTAATGGTATCGGTTCCGCTTGGAAGGTAGCTGGGCGGTATCACGACGCTGCAGTCATCACCCGCCGCAAACGAACACAGGGGAGCCGTGAAGCCGGGCACGGATATGGTTTCGGTGCCGGTTGGCGCGGGACCCGCGCCAGCCAGCGTCACTGTCACCAGGACGCCGGGGTAATAGGTCCCGTAAATCTCCGGGCTGGTCTGCTCGGTCACCGTTGGCGTCAACTTGGCGACGGTCACGCTGGCGGTTCCGGTTGCCCGTGCATACGTCGCATCTCCGCTGTAATTCACCTTCAGCGTGTCGGCTCCGGTGCTCAGGGCGTCGCCGGGAACCGTAAATGTGTAACTCCCGCCGGAGAGCGTCCCCACCGTCGCCGTGTATCCGCCACCAAACAGACTCACCGTGCCGGTTGGGGTACCGTCGGAGCCGCTTACCGTAACCGGGACGCTGAGTGACTGGTTCAATGGAAAACTGGTCTGCGCAGGCGTCACCGTCACCGTCGCTTTGGCTGTCCCCGTCGTCGAAGTCCACGCGTTTACCACGTTGGCCACGTTCAACGAGCCCAGCCCGGTGGCCTGATCAAAGCCCACGCCCGCACTGTAACCGGAGAGAATGCCCACACCGTCGCCGGAATGGATCACCGTGCAGTCGGGGTAACCAGAGGCGCAAGCCATCGCGTTGGTCCCTGTGTTGGGGTCGTTGAAGTAGCAGCCGTCGCTGGTCCTGGCCGTTTCCGCCGAGCAGTTCGCGTAGTTCTGTTTACCGGCCAGCGCATAGAGCTCCGCGTTGGGATTCCCCTGCGGCGCTCCTGCCTTCTGGTTGATGAGCGCCATCACTCCGGCCATGGCCGGAGAACCCACGGAGGTTCCGCCCACTTCCTGGGCAGTCGGATTGCTGGTGAGCGTGGTCGACGTAACGCAGGAGCCGTCGGCCGAAACGCACATCAGGTATGCAGTGCCCAGAAAGCCGTTACCGGCGAGGAACGACACGTCGGGCAGGTCGCGCACTCCGTCGCCAGGAATCCCCGCGACGCCCGCCTGCCAACTCGGCTTTGCATACCCGCCTGAGCAACTGGCTACGGTGGAGCCGTCGCTGGCGGTGCAGTTGCTGGCGCCGCCGCCGCCGCCGACTGTATCGAGAAATCCGGAGATGTTTACCTGGGGGCTGCTGTTGTTGTAGATCGTGTCCCACCACTGGTTCACAAAATTGCAAGCGCTTTCGGCATCGGTTGGGCTAGTCGCACTATAGCCCGCTTTTTCGAGCGCGGCCGCCCATTCCTGCAGGTAATGCAACGCCAGCGGATTGGTACACGTATCGTTCCACGGAACCTCAGGGACATAACCGAGAGCGTTTGACCCGTTGCTCGAGTTGTTGGTTGTGCCCCAATAAGGCGAAGCCGTAGAACCCCAGTTGAAATCGGTGCCCCCGACCGCGGTGTTGTAAGGCGTGGACGCAACCCCGCTCACGGTCAGGCCATAGACGGCCGCATGGGGTGGGTTTTCTGCCGATGGCTGATCGCACGTTGCCGATCCCGCGTCTCCCGCTGCGACAAAAACTGCGATCCCCCCGGTTGCCGCTGTCTCCCACAAGTTCTCGTATGCGGCATTTCCGCTGGTGCCCAGGCCCAGCTCGCAGTTTCCATAACTGACGTTCAGAATATTTGCGGTGCTGTTCTGGATCACGTAATTCGCGGAGGAATAAACCGTATCGGTGGTGGCTGAATTGGAACCCGACACCACCAGAACAATGCTGGCTCCCTTGGCTACGGCGCCTGACCACTCCACATCGAGTGTGTTCTCGATCTGGTCGCCGATGGTGCACGTCCCGCTGGTCCCGGTGCATTGTCCGGGATCGGTACCGTTGGCGACGATGGTTTGCGGCGGGGTCCCGGCAGGCAGTCCGAAGACGCTGCGGAAAGTGGCTACGTCGGCAGTGTCGATGTCGCTGGTACCGGCAATGGCGATGGTTTGCCCTGTTCCGTCGATGCTCGAGTTCCAGAGTGGCACCACATTGTAGATGGTCGCGAAATCGTAAGGCGCCACATCCTCGATGGTGTACGCGTTGCTTCCCGATCCGATGTTGATACCGAACTCAGGACTGGCTTTGACTGCGAAGGCCAAGTCATCTGATTTTGCGGCGTTGTCCGCCGCGCCCGCCGTCCTTTCCCACATGTTCGATGACGGGTTGAAGCGGACCACGCTTCCCATCCGGTGCAGAGGCCGCGGGAAGAAATCATGCAGCGCTTTCACGCCGGCCACAACGGGCACCAGGGCTGCGGGAATCTGCGGGTCGCTCATGTTCCCGATATGCAATTCTCCGTTGACCGAAAGATTGTCGATTGCGGTGTGAAATGTGCTTTCCACCTGCGCGGCAGTACCGCTAAACCGGATGGACATTTGGTCTTTCGCAATTTCATTGATCTGAAATCCGTGCCCGATGAGCCAGTGCGAGATGGCGGCGGTGTCGGCTGCGGAGGGACCGTAGCTTTCAGCCACTTCCGCAGGCGAAATCCATTGATGAAAATTCGGCGAGGAAGGGTCGTATTGGCTGGCTACAAACCGGTCGAAGGCGGCCTGTTGTTCCAGGCTGCGGTGCAGAACCAGCAACAGATCGGTCATTGCAAGGCTGGGACTGACTGGGCCTAGGTCGTTCTCGGCAGTCGCTGCCGGAGGCGTGTTGCCTTTGAGAGTGACCACTTGGCTTTCGTCGATCAACCCGGCGATTTCTGTGGCTGGGGCTGAGGATTGGGCGAGGCCAGATGATCCAGTAGCCAGGGCGCCGGAAAACAACAGATGACAAAGAAGAGGATTTCTTAACATGCGCATGCTGTCCGTAGTCCTTTCTACGAAAAGAAATCTCACATCCTGCGTCTGTGGCCGAGCAAGACCGACGGCGACCAACGATCTAGATGGGGATTTGCGCTGATAATGCGATTTCCGCCGATCATACGCCACTCTTCGAAGCATCGCAAACCCAGCGCAGACTATCCCCGATTCAATAGGACGCGGAAGCGAGAAACGGCGACTGTTTCATCTCGCGTGCGTGAACTTGCCGCCTTTCAAGATTGCGGAGGGCAACCGCAGATCCTTCGACTTCGTTTGGCGCGCGCCTGCGCGCCAAACTTCGCTCAGGATGACATCCGATTTTGGCGCTCTCGATGATGGTGCTGAGGTTGGGGTTCGTGCGACCTCACCCAAGCGAAGCTTGGATGGGGCACCCGGGTTCGTGCCAGGCGAGCCTCGCAAGAAACAACCACAGGTCCTTCGACTGCGCTCGCTTCGCGATCTCCGCTCAGGGGCAACGGAAAAACAAATGCAGGTCCTTCGACTTCGTTTGGCGCGCCTGCGCGCCAAACTTCGCTCAGGATGACATCCGATTCTGTTGCTAAGGATGACATCCGATTCTTGTCGCTCGGGATGACGGTGCTGAAGTGGGGTTCGTGCAATCCCACCCAAGCAAAGCTTGGATGGGGCACCCGGGTTCGTGCTGAGCCAGGCCGCGCAAGATGCAGGTCCCCTTCGACTCGGATCGCTGCCGCGATCCTCCCTCAGGGCAAGGGAAAAGCAACTGCAGGTCCTTCGACTTCGTCTGGCGCGCGCCTGCGCGCCAAACTTCGCTCAGGATGACAGTCTCTCCCGGGATTTTTTGAGGATCGAAACGTTGTGCTTGGTTCTGTTTACAAGCATTTGCGGGCATTTGGGCGCCATGCAATCGGAGTCGCCGGCACGCGGCCTCTGGCCGGCGTATGCTTGAAACAGCAGTTCTTCCCCCTTCTCGCCTTTAGCATTCCATGCTTCGCTCCAGACGAGTGTCTTTCAGGCACGCAACCCAACGACTGGAGCCCCGCCATGAGTCGCATCAAGCTGAGCGATGTGAAGACGCACCTGCATCCCCCCTTCCTGACGAAAACCCATCCCGGCCAACCCGAAAGCGAACTCGATGCGACCGGCTTTTCTGCGGCTGGACCGGAGACAATCAAAGCAGACCCCTCGAGTTTTGCCGATGATTTCATCACGGAACATTCGTCGCCCGGCACCGGCGTCGTGTTGGGCAATCGTGCGACTGGCTCGGTCGGCTCGCAGGCGCCCGGCAATCTCCAAAAGCGCGCGAACGTGCAGTTGCATTCTGTCTTTCTGCGCAGCGGATGCATCCTGCCGGATCGGTTAGACCCCAGCCGGCAGTCCATCGGAGATGGGTGGTCCGTCGTTGAGGAGATCCCTGCTCTGGCTTTCGACACCATGATCCGCCGGGCGGGCTGGCATTTCATGTGGCTGCAGGATGCCTGTTCGCGAAGGGGCGTTGGACTAACTGAAGAAGCGGCGATCAGCCGGGCCTTGTCTGGTGCGCTCAAAGGAATATCGAAGCGATTCAACGCCGCGAAGCTTGATTCTGTCGAGATCACGCAGTATCCGGGATTTCAGGTCGCCAACGTCAGGGTACAAACTCTCCAGATTCAGCAGCACTCCTCGCTGAACATTGCCGCGGGGCTGAATCCCCAGCCCGTTCCGGCAACCTAGGCCCAGCGTTCCGGTGTGCACGGGTCGAGCGTTGAGCTACCGGGGTGACCGTTCGGCACCGGTATTGCTCTGGGCCGTAAGTGGTCCAAATTGCTCAGACCCGAATGCACTTGAACCGCTAGGCTCAAAAAGGGTTCTGCTTGGATGAGCTTGCACGAAAAAGCCCATCAAGAGTGCAAATAGAGACCTGGTGGAGAGCAACATATGCCGTGTGTTCGGCGTACGAGGATCGAGCGTCGAGCCAGGTGTCAACCCTGCGAACCGGCATAGTGCAGCGTCTGATGCGCGGAACGAATCACGGTTGAAAAGAGGAGTAAGATGTCTTCCCCCGGAATGATAGGTTTCGAAAGGCAGAACGGAAGAGTTGGCATGCCGGCTTCATTGCCGATTGCGTTGAAAGCCAGCCGGCTGCCGTTGCCGACCCGCATCGCTATGGTGGGGAATTATCTGCCGCGAGAGTGCGGCATTGCTACCTTCACCACCGACTTGTGCAACGCGCTGGCCGCCGAATACGGAAAAGGGCGCCTGTTTGCGATTCCCGTCAACGATCCCGATTCAAGCTACGACTATCCGGAACAAGTGCGACTGGAGCTGACGCAGGAGGACATTGCCTCGTACGAGCGGGCAGCCGATTTCCTTAACTTCAACAGCAACGATCTGGTTTGCCTGCAACATGAATACGGCATCTACGGCGGCGCTGCGGGCCGGTACATTCTCGCCTTGTTGCGCAGATTGAAGATGCCGCTGGTGACGACTCTGCATACCGTTCTGCGCGAACCGGATGCAAATCAACGCATCGTGCTCGAAGAGATCGCACAGCTCTCGGATCGCCTGGTGGTTATGAGCGAACTGGCGGCAGAACTGCTGCGCGAAGTGTACGCGGTTCCCAGCGGAAAGATCGATGTGATCGCGCACGGCGTGCCGGACATGCCGTTTATGGATCCCAACTATTTCAAGGATAAGTTCGGCACGGAAGGCAAGTCGGTTCTGCTGACATTCGGCTTGCTCTCTCCTAACAAGGGAATTGAAAACGTCATTCGGGCGCTGCCCGCGATTCTGGCGCGGCATCCGAACGTGGTGTATATCGTCTCGGGAGTAACGCATCCTCATATCCGGCGGCACGAAGGCGAGCGCTACCGCGAAGAGCTGCAGGCGTTGGCGGCGGAGCTTGGCGTTTCCTCCCATTTGATTTTGAACAATCGGTTCGTGAGCGCAGAGGAACTTGTGGAGCACGTCGGCGCGGCCGACATTTACATCACTCCCTACCGGCACGAGGCGCAGGTTGTCTCAGGCACGCTGGCCATCGCGCTTGGGGCCGGCAAGGCAATTATCTCTACGCCCTACTGGCACGCCAAGGAACTGCTCGCGGACAAGAGAGGTGTGATTGTCCCGTTCGATAATCCGGGCGCCATCGCCGAGTCGGTTGTCGCGCTGCTGGAGAACGACGCGGAGCGGCACGCGATGCGCAAGCGTGCGTATCTGTACTCCCGCGGAACAACGTGGCCAACGACTGCGCGCGCCTATATGGCAACCTTTCAGCGGGCCCGCTTCGAGCGCTCACTGCAGCCCAGGGCCGCCCAGCCGGACGATGCCGCGGTGAACGCGATCGACGCGACGGAACACCTGCCGGCTCTGAATACTGGCCATCTGTGCGCGATGACCGACGACACGGGCATGCTGCAGCACGCAATCTTCTCTGTGCCTAATACCCGCGAAGGCTATACGACGGACGACAACGCGCGTGCGCTGATTGTCTCAACCCTTTTAGACGAACGTGTCGGGATCGAGCGGAGAGACGAACAGCCCAACCTCTCCCGCAGATACCTGGCTTTTCTCTGGCTGGCATTTCATTCCGATACCGGACGGTTCAGAAATTTTCTCGGCTACGATCGCAAATGGCTGGAGGACGTTGGTTCGGAGGACAGCCATGGCCGCGCGTTGTGGGCCTTGGGGTCGGTGCTGGGCCAATCGCAAAATCCCGGACTGCGGGGAGCGGCAGGAAGATTGTTTGAGGCTGCGGTGCCCGTGGTATTGAAGTTCAGCAGTCCGCGAGCATGGGCTTTCAGTGTTCTCGGTTTGCAGGCCTATCTCGATGGGTTCCCCGGCGACAGGGCCATGCAGGGCGCACGCAACGTGCTCGCGAATCGTCTGCTTGAGATTTACGAACACAGTTACTCCGAGACCTGGCATTGGTTCGAGAAGAGCCTCGCGTACTCGAATGCGCGGCTATCGCAGGCGCTTATCCTTGCCGGGCAGCGAAGTCAGAACAAGATGATGGTCGCGGCTGGAATTGAGTCGCTCGAGTGGCTTGTAGCTGCTCAGCACTGCGGTGACCCTGAGATTTTTGTGCCTATCGGCTCCAGCGGATGCTATGCCGAGGGCGCGGAGAAGCCCCGCTTCGATCAACAGCCCGTCGAAGCCTGTGCCACAATCGCGGCTTGTCTTGAGGCATACAGGCTTACGCACGAAGAGCGTTGGATCGACGAAGCCCGCTGCGTCTTCAGTTGGTTCCTGGGCAAGAACGATCTCCATGTGCCCCTCTACGATGCGACCACTGGCGGATGCAAAGACGGACTTCATCCCGATCGCGTCAATGAGAATCAAGGAGCGGAATCAACGCTGTCGTTCCTGATGGCGCTCCTGGAAATGCAGGGAGCGAGAGTGACGAACGCAGCAAAACCGCACCAGGAAATGAGTTTCTCCCTTTGACTCCACTTATGCATCCACCGCCTTTGTCAACGGCTATTGCTCCGGAGCCATCCAAGCCGGCGCCATGTGCTGACCTTCCTCTGTTCACGCGCTATGCGGGCAACCCTATTTTGACCCGTCAAAATTGGCCCTATGCCATTAACAGCGTTTTCAATGCGGGTGCAGTGCGATTGCCCGACGGAGACACTTTGCTGCTTTGCCGCGTGGAAGACCGGAATGGCCTGTCGCACTTGTGCGCAGCACGTTCTAAGGATGGAATCAACGGATGGCGTATCGATGCGCAACCAACGCTCATGGCGAATCCCCTGGAATACCCTGAGGAGATCTGGGGTATCGAAGATCCGCGCATTACATACGTTCCAGAGCTCGAGCAATTTGCGGTTGCGTACACTTCCTTTGCCCGCGGTGGTCCGGGGGTTTCTCTGGCGCTCACCAGGGACTTCCGTAGTTTTGAGCGGTACGGCGTCATCATGTCGCCTGAAGATAAGGACGCCGCTCTGTTGCCGCGAAGAATCAACGGCTACTGGGCTCTGATCCACCGGCCGATGACCACGACCGGCGCTCATATGTGGATCTCGTATTCCCCCGACTTGCAGCACTGGGGCAATCATAAAGTCATCCTGCAAGCGCGGCGCGGGGGGTGGTGGGATGCGAACAAGATTGGCCTGTGCTCTCCGCCGATCGAAACGCCGAAAGGCTGGCTGATGATCTATCACGGAGTGCGCGTCACGGCCTCCGGAAGCATCTATCGCCTGGGCCTGGCACTCTTCGATCTTGAACATCCAGACATCTGCCTGCAGCGAGGGGACTCATGGATGTTTGGCCCCGAAGCCTCATACGAGCGTATCGGAGATGTGCACGACGTCGTGTTTCCTTGCGGCCAGACCATCGATGAGGACGGGGATACGATCAACCTGTATTACGGAGCAGCCGACTCGAGCGTAGCGGTGGCCACCGGGAGCATTCGTTGTCTGCTCGAATGGCTCGACGCGAACTCCCTCGCAGGAGTCGGATCCGGGATGTGATCGACGCCAACCTTCTATTGAAAGGAAGCCCCGCATGAACGCTGAAACGACAAGCTGGCCGAATTGGTTGCCGCGCGTACTGTGGATGCGCCGCCGCTGCCCTCGCTGCAGTTGCGCTGAATTCAAACCATCGGAGTTGCATTTCTTCGATGGCCTCCTAGGCATGTTCGCTCTCCGGCCATTCCGATGCAAGTTTTGCTGGCGGCGGTACTATTGGTTCTCCTTGCGAGCCGAAGGATGAGCATCGAACAATATGACTCAGGTCCCACGACGAACGATCTTCTGGAAAGCCGCCTCGCGGAAAACACACCGCCTGCGCTGAGCAATCAGGTCGTTGCGCCAGGCGCGGAGGACACGCAGAACATCGAAAATGCGCCCGCCATCAGCATGGAACCGTAGTCGATTCGGATCTGGGGTGGAGATGGGGAGGGAAGCGCCCAAAATCACCGATGCACGAATCCACCCGCCTCATAGAACCCTCTTCATGTTCGGAGACCCACATAGCCGGCGACTAGTGGTGATTCAACCCGCCCCTCCTCAATAAGTTACAGCGAAACTTTCAAGACCAAAATCGTGATATGAACCAGCTTCGAAAGTGGGCACATTCGCCACAGCTTCACTGCACCGCAACACCTAATATTCTTTCGCCGCCCAGCTGCTTGAATGCGGCAACCGCGTCTCGATGCTGGGTTTCGGCCTGATGCAGGATTCTTGTGAACGCCGGCTCATTGCGGAGCGAGTCGAGCCATGGATCCGCGGCCATGGCAGGAAAACAGAAGTAGCCGCCCTTCACAACGCGTTGGAAGAGATCGAGGGCAGGTCGGGTCTCATTAAGGTGTGCGAGGTGGCGCGAGAGATAAAACAGCCCCTCGGGGTCCGTGAAGTCCGAGGCGATAATGCGGTTTACCGCGGCGATGCTCTCAGCCAAGTTGTTATCGAGCAGTGCACGCGCTGCGACGATGAAATCGCGAAGGCGGGTCTTAGTCTTCTGTTCCAGTTCCCGCAGTGTGGGCAACGACTCTTCTCCGCGGCGGAGCTCGGCCAGCGCCAGGGGCACGATGTAAGGGAACTCCTCAACTTTCACGGCGGCAAGGCGTACGTGATCTGCCTGCAGAAACCAGGTGTGCGGCACGCTCGTTTTTATTCTCGGGTCGAGCTCGATGGCCCGCTTGTGCGCGGCGACCGACGCATCCAGCAGCCCGCAGTAGCGGCAGGCGCTGACCAAGCCGACCAGCAGCTCAGGATCTGGCGCGTGCCCGCGCTCGATGAGGCGCGTCATGGCGTCCCGGGCGCGGCCCTGATCCGCGTCTAACTGTGCCAGCAGCTTGTGCGCCAGCGCCAGGTCGGGATTAAGCTCAAGGGCTCGCCGCAACGCTGCTTCGGCTTTTTCGAGACCATCCGACGTGCCGGCTGGGAGATATTTCGACATGACGTGGTGAATGCGCCCCAGGCGTGCCCACGCGGGCGCATAGGCCGGATCTTCTTCCACCGAACGCAGATAGAGATCGCGAGCAATGGACCACTGCTTGGAATCGTAACTGAGTTGGTTGCCGCGCAGGTAAAACTCGTACGCCATAGCGTTCGCAGGCACATCGCGACGCAGTGCGTGCTGCTCGCCGGCGGTCAGCGGCAAAGCAAGAGACGCCACAATGCGTTCCGAGAGCTCGTCCTGCATGCGAAACAAGTTTCCCAGTGAAGTTTGCGCGGTGTGCGACGCAAGCAATGTTCCAGCCGAAGCGTCGGCAAGCTGGGTTGTGACACGCACTTCGTCCCCGGCGCGAAGCACGGTTCCCGTTACGATCACGTCGACGTCCGCTTCGGCTGCCACGGTTTTCGGATCGGCATCGGCTCCGAATCGCGCCCCGGCCATTGTTGAACGCACCACCAGTTTCCCCAGGCCGGAGAGGCAAGCCGTTAGAGCGTCGGGCAGGCTGAAGGCGAGAAACTCCGTGTCCGGATCGGGCCGCAGCATGCGAAAAGGCAGGACGATCAGGCGCATGAGCCGCCGCGGCTGCCCCGCGACAGAGGCTGACACCGGCATCAGAAAGCGGTAGCCGCGCCTGGGAAGCGTTTCAATGAATTGCGGTGCGTCGGCCGTATCCCCAAGCGCTTCGCGAATTTGCCGGATGCAAAAGTTCAGGCCCTGCTCGAAGTCAACGAAGGTATCGCCGCACCAGATCTGCCCGCGGATTTCTGCCCGGGTCACGATCTGGCCGCCCCTGCGTGCCAGGACCTCCAACACTTTAAAGGGCTGCGGAGGCAGTTTGACCAGGTCTCCGTGGTGGCGCAGCTCGCCCGTCTCCGAGTGGAGTTCAAACGATCCGAACAGGAGGATCACTGGATCACTCATCGATTACTCATACAAATCAAATGTCGCAAATATGGAGAGGGGGGACGAAAAGCACTATATCTCAATTCGTCAGTGGCCACCAAACGGCCAAAATCACACCCCGGAGGCGAACATGACACTACGAATTGGCGATCTGGCACCCGATTTTACTGCGGAAACTACCCACGGGCACATCACTTTCCACGAGTGGCTCGGTAACTCGTGGGGCGTTTTGTTCTCCCATCCCAAGGACTTCACCCCGGTTTGCACAACAGAGCTTGGCTACATGGCCGGGCTGCAACCTGAGTTTGAGAAGAGGAATTGCAAGATTCTCGGATTGAGCGTGGACCCCGTCGCGAGTCACGCCAAATGGGCTGTCGACATCGAGCAGACCCAGGGCCACAAAGTCACCTACCCGATGATTGGGGATCCGGAACTGAAGGTAGCAAAGATCTACGACATGCTGCCGGCCGATGCCGGAGACACGTCTGAGGGCCGTACCGCGGCCACCAACGCCACCGTGCGCACTGTCTTCGTGGTCGGGCCCGACAAGAAGATCAAGCTCACTCTCAGTTACCCCATGAGCACCGGCCGCAACTTCGACGAAGTGCTGCGTGTGCTCGACTCCATCCAACTCACTGCGCAACATCAGGTTTCCACCCCGGTGAACTGGAAGCAAGGCGACGACCTCATCATCAGCGGAAGCGTTTCAGACGAAGAGGCCCGCAAGAAGTACCCCGACGGCTGGAAAGCGCCTCGGCCCTACCTGCGCTTCGTTCCCCACGCCAAGGTCTCGCCCGCAGCCGCCTGAACTCCGTTGGCCGCCGCGCTCTGTCAGCGATGCGGCCAGCGGCTTAGTTTTCGCCGCAGTTCCTGAACGCAACATCAGCGGGCGCTTCGCAAAGCGCTCCGAAACTTCCCAGAGGAGGATCATCATGAGGCTCACCATCGGCTCGATTGCACCGAATTTCACCGTCCAGGCTGCGGGCGGATACACCGTGGACCTCGCTGCCCTTCGGGGCCGCACAGTCCTGCTCAAGTTCTATCGCTTTGCCACTTGCCCGGTGTGCAATCTGCACATGCATCGTTTCATCAACGATTACGGCAAGCTGCAGGCGCTGGGCTTGACGACCGTCGTGCTCTATCACTCGCCAGCCGACAAGCTCGCCAACGAAAACATCGATCTGCCGCCTTTCGATCTTGTTGCCGATCCGGAAAAACGCATCTTCCGGGCGTTCGGAGTGGAGACGGGTCTGGCGGGAATGTTCTCATTCGCGGTGATGCGCGACTACTATCGCGCGCTCAGGGCCGGTTTCGAACCTGGCATGTTCACCAGCGACGGCGGCATCACCGGCAACCCCGCCGACTTCCTCATCGACGCCGACGGCCGCATCGCCTACGCGCACTACGGCCGCCACTATGCCGATTCGCTTGATGCCGACCAGGTCGTGGAGATCCGTCGCGGCCAATCGGCGAACCTGATCGCCGCCACTCCGCGGCCACAGCAAGCCTGAATGAAAAAATGCTGGACGCCCCATCCTGGCCCCGCAAGGACCAGGACGGGCATCTTCTGCAGCAATCAGCGGCGGTGAAACTCGCAGCGCTAGAATCATGGCATGAATCAACTGCAAGAGTGGCTGGCGAACGGCCTTTTGATGACAGACGGCGCCTGGGGAACCGAGTTGCAGGCTCGCGGCCTGCCCGCCGGCACGATTCCCGACGTCTGGAACCTGACCCATCCCGAGCAGGTTGAATCGGTGGCGCGCGCCTACGCTGAAGCGGGGAGCCAGGTGATTCTGACCAACACGTTTCGCGCCAACTCAATCGCCATGAAGGGCGTTTCGGAGTCTGATCTTGACGCCATCAATCGCGTCGGCGTCACGCTCTCAAAAGAGGCTGCGGGGCAGGCGCTGGTGTTCGCCTCAATCGGTCCGACGGGCCAGATGCTGCTCTCGGGCGAGATGACCAGTGAACAGGCTGCCGAAGCATTCGCTGCCCAGGCCCGATCGCTTGCTGTGGCGGGCGCCGACGCTCTGCTGGTAGAGACCATGAGCGACATCGAGGAGGCGCGATTGGCGGTGGATGCGGCGCGGCGCACCGGCCTGCCCGTCGTGGTTTCTTTCGCATTCGACACCGGCAAGGCCAAGGACCGCACCATGATGGGCGCAACGCCCGAGGCTGTCGCAGCGGCGATGGTGGAGGCCGGCGCGGATGCCATCGGCGCAAACTGCGGAGTGGGGGTTGAGCTTGCCGTTCCCATCTGCCGTCGGCTGCGCGCGGCCTGCGACCTGCCCATCTGGATCAAGCCGAACGCGGGCTTGCCCACCATGGAGGGGTCAGGCCTTCGCTATGAAACGTCAGCAGAGTTCTTCGGCTCGCACTTCGCAGCTCTGCACGAGGCAGGGGCATCGTTTCTTGGCGCCTGCTGCGGTTCCACGCCAGATTTCATTCGCGCCCTGGTCTCAGCCCGGCGCGCCTTCCAAGGATTTAACGTCGTGCGCAGTCTCTGAGGGCCGGGAGGCCCTCAGAACAGCCGGTCTGGAGACCGGCGCTACTGAACCTCTGGCCTCTCACCCCGCCAGCTACATTGGATAGATGGGACTGGCGAAACCCAACTGGCGAGGCGAGCTGCGTGCGATGGTCTCGCTGGCTGTCCCCGTGGTGCTCAGCGAGCTGGGCTGGATGGCAATGGGCGTGGTCGACACC
>Ga0187851_10002536_pt1 | contig 16038 bp, 13 predicted proteins | sample June2016WEW_6_10_FD_132997 | JGI IMG/M metagenome (GOLD analysis project Ga0187851, IMG submission 132997) | Peatland microbial communities from SPRUCE experiment site at the Marcell Experimental Forest, Minnesota, USA - June2016WEW_6_10 | ecosystem: Environmental > Terrestrial > Soil >...
ATCGGGCAATTCCAGCCCGATGAGATGCTTGAGCAGAACGCTTTTGCCGCTGCCACTCGGCCCCATGATGACAAAAATCTCCCCGGGCTTGACATCGAAATCAACGCCCCTCAGCACCTCCTCGCCATTAAAACTCTTGCGCAAGCCCCGAACCTGCAGGCTGACGCCGGAATCCTGGTTTGTCGGGTGGTTTGTCATTTCAAAAGAATCCGGGTGAGGATGTAATCAAAAATGACAATCAGCACGATGGAATTTACGACGGCCTTCGTAACCGAGCGGCCTATGCCGCGTGGCCCGCCGATGGTCGTCAGTCCCTGGTGGCACGAAACGACGCCGATGATCAGTGCGAAGCAGAAACTCTTGAAAACCCCGTTGACCACGTCCTTGACCGCGACGATGTCACGCAGATCGGAATAAAACGCTTGAAACGGAATGGCGATGTGATTGTTTGCCTCCGCCACGACCGCGCCACCGAACCAGCCGACGAGAATCGCAAAAACCACCAGCATTGGCAGCGCCGCCGCGATGGCGAGCAGCCGCGGCAGCACCAGATAGTGGACCGGGTTGATGTTCATCGTGCGCAAAGCGTCAATCTCCTGATAAACGCGCATCGAACCGATTTCCGCCGCCATCGCCGAACCGATGCGTCCGGCAATCAGAATGGCCATCATCACCGGCGCGAGTTCCTTGGCCATTGAGATGCCCACGATGCCGCCCACGGCGCTGGCCAGACTGCGGTCCACCAAAACCGGCCCCGTTTGCAGCGCGATGACTGCGCCGATGAAAAAGGACAGCACGCAGACCATGAGCAAACTTGCGTTGCCGATCTCAAAAAACTGGTCGAAGACCTTCTGCCGCTGCCGCCACGCGAGCGGCATGGCCAACAGAGTGCGCCAGAATAAAAGGACTATTTCGCCGATGCTTTCAAACATAATTCGGACACATTTTTATTTTGCCGGATGGCCTGCCGGTTGGTTGACATTGACCAGCGGAATATAAAACAGGCGCAGCTTTTTGCTTTCCGCATTGGATTGATACTGGAAAAGACCGAAAAGGAGCGAGCATTTTTTCGTGCCGGGCGTTCTGTCACAGCGGTACAAGTTCCAGAGCAATGATCGGCTCGACGCGCCGGTCCGGGGATTGTCCTCCGCCCGCCACAAGGACCACAGCGGTGACCAGTTGCGCTCGACGCCGCTGCTGCCGGGCAGAATCGGTTCGATCGGCGCGAGAATTTGCAACCGGCTGCTGCCATTGAAATCCCGGTGCCAGGTGAACAGCGGCAACAGGTCAACCCGCCGCCCGGCCTTGCCGGTCCCGGTGTTTTTCTCCGTGACGTCCACAAACAAATAAAACAGGATGCGCGTGCGTTCTTGATCCAGCGCGCCGGCGCGAAGGCGGTTGTACTTGTAAATCGGCCAGAGATAAAAATCGCTCTCGTATGTGTCGTTGTGCGACCGGCTGAACAATGGCAGAACGCGCGTGGTGGTTTTGCCGGGCCCACGCGCGAGGGCAATGAACGGCCATGGCCCGTCCCATTCGCGGTACTTCCTTTCACGATCATCAGTCCAGTTGAAGAACGGCCACAACACGGACGTGGAATCGCGCTGGGGCGAGTGCGACGTGGCGTAAAGCGGAATCAAGGCGCGGAATTTTTCGGGGCTTTCGGTTCCGATGCCGGTGTTCTGTTTCAGGCAGATCGGCCATAGAAAAAATGACGCATCATGCCCGCCAATGATTTCTATTTCGCCGAAACTGTTGGTTTGCGTGGTCACGTCCTTGTGTTCATTGCCGACGAGCGGCCAGAACTGCCAGCCGTACAGGCCGTCGCCATGGCGCAAATCAAAGAAGGGGTAAAAATAGTTATCGGTGACCACGTCACGTTTCCTCGTCTCGCTGTAAATCGGAAACATCACGAAGAAAATTTCGTTCTTAAACAGCCGGTCCTTGATATGGCCGTAGAAAGGAACCAGCGCGGTGTAATTCTCGTTTGTTTCCGGCGAACGTTGCTGGAAATAAACCGGGAAAAGCGTGAAACGACTTTTGGGAATGGCTGCCTGATTCTGGCCGCCGGAGAAACTGAGCAATTGGCAAAACTGCCAGCGGTATTCCCTGCCGTAAATCTCACAAGTCAGCAGCGGATAAAACAGGTCGTACGTTTCGGATTCTGTCGCGGGATCCGTCAGGTATGAAAACAGCGGCGGCATGGCCCACGATTTTTCCGTTTCTCTCTCCTGTTGGTAAAAAAATGGCCCGGCAGCTTCAGTTCGGTTCCCGGAATCCAGCGTCAGCGGAAATTGCTGGTACAGCGGCCCGGCAATAAAATCGTCTTGAGCGAACGCCACCATGGATAAGCACAGACCCCAACACATCCCGCCCATTTGGAGCAGTCGTGCAAAATTTGCAAAATCTTTGATCATCTTCTTTTTCACAGTTAACGAAGAATTTTTCTTTAATTCAAGGCATCAAACGATTAAAGTTAACGTTACCGTAAAATGCGTTCTTGTGCTTTTTTGTTTTCAGCGACCCAATTTAACATAGAGGTTGACTTTGAACTGTTTTCAATTATTTTTTCCCTGCACTTGAGGTTTTTGACCTCGGTTCCTCCTGACCCAGTGCTGATGATGCATTGTCGGCACTGGGTTGTTTTATCAACGGACGCCACCGGCCAAGCAAATTGAGCAGAGCCGGCAAGAATGTCAGGCCCGCAATCATGCAGGTGGCAATGCCCATGGCCATCACGCAACCGAGGCTGTGTATGCCTTTGTATTTGGCGATGATCAAACTGCCGAACCCGGCGATGGCCGTCAACCCGGACACGAGCACGGCCTTGCCAGTGCTGCGCGCCAGGATGCCCGGCGTGCGTTCTTCGGCAAAACGGTTGAGAATGTGAATGCCATTCGTTACGCCGATGCCGATGACCAATGGCAGCGTCATGATGTTGGCCAAGTTAAAGGGGATGCCGAACCAACCCATTAGCCCGGCCAGCCAGAGTGTGCCGATGCCCACCGGCAGCAACGCCAAGACCACCGAGCCGAGAGTACGGAAATGCAAGAACACCAGCACGGTAATGGCCGCCAGCGAATACCACGCCGCTTGCACGTAGCTGTTTTTCAGCAGCGTTTCGTATTCATAAAGCTGCACAGGCGTGCCCGTGACGTTGGGGTCCACTGTACGCAATTCGTCGACGAATTTTTCCTGGTTCGCCCGCTGCCACACGTCAGCCTTGGGAAACACCTGCAACAAAAATTTGCCGGTCACACCCACGAACTGGTCGCGCAGAGCAGCAGGCAGGTCTTCCACGCGCAACGGCGCGTTGACATCCTGACGCTGCAAGGAATCGAAGGTTTCGCGGACGTCACCGAGCAGTGCCTGTTGAAATTCAGCCAGCTTGCGACCATGCTCCTGAATCGCCGTGCTGTCCCCTGCCAACATGGTTTTGCGCAAATTCTCGATGGCCTGCCGCAACGCGACAAATTGCTTCACCAGCGCCGGATCGCTGTTGCCTATTTCATCCAGCGCTGCGCCTGAATACCCATATAACGAATATAACGTCTGGCTGAGTTCGTTGACATCCACAGTCCGCAAATCCGGCGCGCTGAAGGCCAGCGGCGCGATTTCCTGCTTGATGGCGCGGATAAGACCCCGCTTTTTCTGTTGGGCCTGTTCGTGAAAATCGTCGAGCATGTCCGCCGGTGGTTCGATGTCCGCCACCGTCGGCAATTGCCGGATCTTTTCCTCCAAGGCGATGGCTTGATCCAGCGAATCGGCCACCACCGCGCCGCAAAGCACGGACTTGTCGGCGGAATCAATCAGTTTCTGCGTAAACACAACCGATGCCAGACTGGGGCTTTGCAGCTTGAGAAGGTTGTAGTCGAATTTGACCCTGCCGCGGATAATTTGCGTCAACGCCAGTGCGCAGAGCACAAGGGTGATGGCGATGACCAGCCACGGTCGCTGCAGCCAGATGTTTTCGATGCGCGCACGGTGTTCATCTTCGTGCGTGACGTGGTCAATGACGTTTTGCCGGCCGCGCAACAGCAATGCCGGCAGCAGCGTCATCATCGGCACAAAACAAAGCAGCAGGCCGCCGCCGCAGATGAGCCCCATTTCCTGAATGCCCCTGAAGTTCGTGAACACCATTGCCAGAAATGCGCCCGCCGTCGTCAGCGTGCCGGTGAAAATTCCCTGGCCGGTGAAAACCATCGCCTTGACCATCGCAGCCTCCTCGGTCTTGCCATGCCGCAGTTCCTCCTCGTAACGCGTGATCAAATGCACCCCGAAATCAATCGCCAGGCCGATGAGCATCGGCACAAACGTGACAGTCAGTATGTTCAAATGCCCCACCGTCAGAGTGGTGAACGCCAGCGTGTAGGCCAGCCCGACCACCAGGCACACGTTCGCCCTGATGGGGCGGCCGGTCTCGTTGTAACCGTAGATGAAAATCAGCGCGCACAGGAACAGTGAAACGATGCTGGCGACCGTGATGTCTTTTTGTGACTGCTTCATCTGGTAGTAATCCAGAACCGGCTCGCCGGTCAGTCCGACGTTAAGGCCGGGCACTTCATCCTGGGTTTGCCGGATCAACTTGTGCAACCGTTCAATCGCCTCGCCGTTGAACGTGTCGTTCGGCGCGTGGGTCGTCAGGAGGAAAATCCGCCCGTGATCGAAGGTGATGTAGATGTCGGACGGGTCGCCGGCAAAGAACAGCGCAGCCACCCCGGGCGGCGGTGGCCTGCCGGACATTTGCAATGCAGATGTGGCCTGTGTCAAAATGTGCGTCAGGACCGGCAGCGATTCAACCAAGGATTCCGTCTGGGCGTTTGTCTCACCCGGCGCGGTGCGGAAGGCCGTGTTGATCTGCTCGAAGAATGAGACGAGGTTGGTCGTTTGTGTAAACTGGCGGATGAACGGCAGATCGTCATGCAGCGTTGTCTGGATCGTGGCCAGATCGTCCTCCGGCACAAAGAACAACGCCTTCGTCCCCATCATCGCCGGGTCGTGCTGGTAGAAAACGTCACGGAAAAGGTTGGTTTCCAACGCCATTTTCGCGCCCAGGCGTTCAATGAACTGGCGGTTGTTCTCCAGGTTGCCGCTTTCCACAACCACCGTGAGGTCGTTGCCCTGTTGGGGAAATTCCCTCTGCAGCGCGAGAAAATTCTGGTGGTCCTTGTGGTTGGGACCGACCAGATTATTCTGGTCCATGTCCGTTTTCAGATAACCGACCGTGTAAAGGACGCAAACCAGAAACAAGGCCGCCTGCGGATAGATGAACCAGAGTGGATGACGGCACACCGCCACCGTCAGACGGGACAACAACCGTGCAAGCAGGGTGTCAGCGCTCAATGCCTTCATACCTTGTCGCGCGCGTTTACGCTTCGGGGAACCCGGCGTTGGAGAAAACTTCCTTCACGTCGTCGTGCTCTTCCAAGGCCTCAATCAATTTGTTGACGGCCGACACCGCCGTCGCGTCGGTAAGCGGCGCCGTAATCGTCGGCAATGACGTGATTTCCGCCACCTCGCACTTGATGTTTTTTTCCTCAACTTGCTTGTGTACCGCCTCGAAATTCGCCGGCTCGGTGATGATTTCGTAACCCAGCGGTTCCGCCTTGAAATCCTCCGCGCCCGCTTCGAGCGCCAGCTCCATCAATTGATCCTCGCCCGCCGCTTCTCGTGAAACAATAATCTGCCCCTTGCGTTGAAACAACCGGCTGACCGATCCGGGCGTTGCGATGCTGCCGCCGCTCTTGGTCACAATGCTGCGAATATCAGACGCCGTGCGATTGCGATTGTCCGTGCTCACCTCCACCAGCAGCGCCACGCCGCTCGGCCCGTAAATCTCGTAGGTCAAATCCTCGTAGTTCGTGCCTTCGCCGCCGCCAATCCCCTTCTTAATCGCGCGCTCGATATTGTCCTTCGGCATGTTGGCCGTGCGGCACTTGAGCAGCACCATGCGCAGCCGCGGGTTCATGCCCGGGTCGCCCCCGCCGATTTTGGCGGCGATGGCAATTTCACGGCCCAATTTGGAAAAAATCTTCCCGCGTTTGGCGTCAATCGCCCCCTTGAAGTGCTTGACCTTCGCCCATTTGCTGTGACCGGCCATGTTTGCGTTAAATCGTTAAAAGGTTGCATCGTTGAATCGTCAAATCGCCTTCCTTCCGGTGTGACGATTTAACGATTCACGTTTCAATGGCTTTCGGCCTCCACGTAAACCGCCGTGCCGTAACACAACACCTCGGTGATGCCCGCCGCGATTTCCGTGGCGTCGTAGCGGACGCCGATGACCGCGTTGGCGCCCAGCTGGCCGGCGTGCGTCAGCATCAGGTTGAAGGCGTCCTCGCGGGCGCGTTCGCAAAGATTGGTGTAAAGAGAAATGTTCCCGCCAAAAATCGCCTGGATGCTCGCGCCGATGTTGCCGATGACCGACCGCGACCGCACGATGATGCCGCGCACGACGCCGAACGATTTGGTCACGCGATAGCCGGGCAAATCAAGCGTGGTTGTTGTCAATGGATGTGTCAGATTCATACGTCAGCGATTGAACACGAGAATGCGCGGCCGCAAAAGCGAAAAGTTCCGCGCATTCAAGGGGAGAGAAATGAAAACGCCGGCAAATTCCGCAACACACCGAAGCCAATCGCAAGGATCAAATATGCCCACAACACTTTTGGCGGCACGGCCAGCGTGGCGGGCTGATGGAGGACTTTGCGGGCCATAAACCAAAGGCCGTGGCCCACCAAGGCCGCGAGCGTCAAAATGAACAACGCATTGTCCCGGAGCGCATTCAAAAGGTGTCCGTGCAGCAGTTGATACGCCGCCCGCGTTCCGCCACAACCCGGACAGTTCAGCCCGGTCAGCTCGTGAAAAAGGCACACCGGATAAAACCCGTGCGTGCTCGGATTGAAAAAATATAAAACCGCGCCCGAACCCAGCATGGCCGCCGCAAGCACGGCCACCGCGAAAAAAGCGAGCGACGGCGACGCGGCGATTTTTGGCGGGGTGATGTGCGGGCCGGCAGACATGGCATCCTTTCAGAATTATCTGAAACTCCAGTTGAAGTAAAAATGGCCGGTAGCCAGCGCCGTCAACAACAGCGCGCCAAACAGCAGCAGGCTTGCGCTGGAAACCACGATTCCGGCAATGGCAATCCCGCGTCCTTCATAAAGTTCGGGATGGCGGTTGATTTGGGAAAGACCAATGAACGAGAAAACAAGGCCGAGGCCGCCAAATAAAAATTTGAAGCAGCATACGAAGGACAAAATCCCGAAAATCAGCCCTGTCGTCGCAAAAGAATTGGTTTTGGGAAGCTGGCCCGACACTGAAGCGCCCTGCGGCAGCGGCCTGATTGCCGGCGGAATTGGCGGCGCGAAATGCCCCGCAAATTCCGGCAGCGCGCCGAGCGGTTTCCATTCGGGCGCGCCGCCTGCAAGTGTCTGGGTCTGCGCATTGGCGCGGCCTTCGGCGAGCCATTGCCGCAATTGTTCGGCGCCCACCGGACCATAGATTTTGCCGTCCACTCCGACGATTTTATACATCACGTAAAAGCTAGCGCATCGGATGTCTGCGGACAACCTCACTGATGACAATGGTGGCAATCCATGCCAGATATCCAAAACCAGACAGCCCGCCCAAAATAATGCCAATCCAAGCGTGAGTCCTGCCGCCTGCCGCCGGATTTCGGCGGTGAAAACGCAAGCCCGAGATCCCCAAAAACAGGGTCGGAATGCCGAGAATCGCGCCAACGGGCGGAATCATGGAAAAGACGCCCAAGGAAGACGCCATCAGCGCCCGGACATTTTTGGAAGGAGTCCCGGCGGATTTTGGTGGCTTGGCGGATCGGAGAACTGGCGGCGGACCCGACGTGGTGGGGAGCTCAAAATCCGCGGCAAACTCCGGCAACGAATACAAAAAAACCCAATCCGCCCCGCCTTCCGGTATGGCGGGCGTCTTTCTTTCAACCCGGTTTTCCGCGATCCACTTTTTTACCTGCTCGGCGGAAACCGGTCCGTATTCGTTTCCATCTGAACCGAGGATTTTATACATGACTGCGTTATTCGCCTTCGCCTCCGCCAATCGCGTGGCTGCTATCCGAGCATACGCCGCGCTTTGTCCCGGCAATGAAGTCGAGCAAGGCCTTTGCCGGGGCGCTGGTGAAAGTTTTCCGCGCCTCCGTGATCGCCGCGCGCAGATTTTTTCCTCCGCGGAACAGCAGATGGTAAAGCCGCTTCAACTCCATCCGCTCTTCCGGGGTGAATCCCGCGCGGCGCAAGCCGACGACATTCAACCCGCAAATCTCGTTCAAGCGCCGTCCCACCGTAAACGGCGGCAGGTCCTGGCTGAGGATCGAGCCGCCCTGCATCAGCGCGAGCGTGCCGACGCGGCAGAATTGATGCACGGCGGCGTTGCCGGAAATGCACGCCCTGTCCTGCACCACCACGTGCCCGCCCAGCAACGCGCCGTTGGTCATGATCACGTGGTCGCCAACCACGCAATTGTGGGCCACGTGCGCACTGGCCATGAAAAGATTGTGGGAGCCGATGATCGTTTCTTCGTCCGGCTTTGTCGAGCGATGCACGGTGACGTGCTCGCGAAAAACATTGTAATCGCCGATGCGCAGCCGCGTCGGCGTGCCGTCATATTTCAAGTCCTGCGGCGCATCGCCGATGACACAGCCCGCGTGGAAACGATTGTGCGCACCAATCGTCGTCAGCCCGGTGATATAAACGTGCGGCTCGATGATGCATTGCGCGCCCAGCTTCACCCCCTGGTCAATGACGGCGTACGGCCCGACCTCGACGCTCGCGTCCAGCTTCGCCTTCGGATGGACGATGGCGGTTGGATGGATCATTTTTACAGCCACAAATTTACACAGATTCATGCAGATTCAAACCCATTTTTGTTCAAGGCGGGCGGAGGGGTGCGCGATGCATGAGATGCGGCAGAAATCCCTGGCTCTTCACGAATAAAAATACCCCAGTTCCCGCAATGACGCGTAATCCTTCCGCCGTTCCGCCGTCGCGCGGCCGATGATGACGTGGTCGAGCACGTCAATTTTCAAGAGTTGCCCGGCGCGAATCAAATCGCGCGTCACCTTGATGTCCGCCTCGCTCGGCGTCGGGTCGCCGCTCGGATGATTGTGCGCGAGCACCACGGCGGCGGCGTTGGCCGCGATGGCCGCCTTGAAAACCTCGCGCGGATGCACGAGCAGCGTGTCAATCGTCCCGTCGGTGACCGGCTCGACCCGAATCAGCCGGCGGCGCGAGTTCAGAAGCAGGACCTGGAGGGTTTCAACGTTTTTCACCAGGTTTTGCTCGCGCAGCAATTGAACGATGGCCTCCGGGTTGTCGAGCACCGGCGATTCGCGCTGCAAATCCGCCGCCATTTTCCGCGCCAGCGCAAACGCGGCCACCAGCGTCACCGCCTTGTCGCGACCGATGCCCCTGACACTCTGCAAGTCGTCCACCGACGCCCGCGCCAGGGCCTGAAGCGTGCCGAATTTTTGAATCAATTGTTTGCCGATTTCGACCGCATTCATGCCTTTCAAACCGGTGCGCAGCAGAATGGCTATCAGCTCGGCGTGGCTCAAAGCATCCGCGCCATGCTCGACGAGGCGTTCGCGCGGGCGCTCGCTGGCGGGTTGATCCTTAAGTCGCAAACCCTGGGACATGAGTGGAATTTATCGTGCCTGTCCGGCAAAAACACGCGGAAAAATGGGAACCGGCCTGCTTCCGGCCTGTGGTTTTGGATTTCACAGGCGAAGGCGCCTGTGCCACTTTAGCCCGCGTGTCCAGCATGGAATCGCCCGCCCAAAATGTCGAAGGCCTGACATCGTTGCAACGGCAGGCCGTCGCCGCGCGCGGCAACGTGCTCGTCATGGCCGGCGCCGGCACGGGCAAAACCAAAACGCTCGTCGAGCGCTGCCTCGATTGCCTGGAACGCGAACACACGTCGCTCGACGAACTCCTCGTCGTTACTTTCACCGAGGCCGCGGCGGCTGAAATGCGCGGGCGGCTGCGCGAACGGATCGAGGAAAAAATCCGCTCCCGGCTCGATGAACCGCACTGGGCCGCACAATCCGCACTTTTTGATGCCGCGCACATTGGCACGCTCCACGGTTTTTGCCTCAGGCTCGTGCGCGAACATTTTTACGAACTCGGCCTCGACCCGCAGCCCGTGGTGCTCGACGAAGGCGAAGCCCGGCTGCTGGCCGGCGAGGCGCTCGAAGAGGAAATGCAAATTCATTATGCCGCTGAAAATGAACCGGGCGAGGCGGTTCAAAAGCTGGTTCAAATTTACGGGAACGGGCGTGATGAAAAAATCCGCTCACTCGTTCTGCGTTTGCACCATTACACCCAAACCCGGCCCGACGCCGGAGGCTGGCAAACGCGGCAACTGGATAAATTTGCGTCGCCCGGACCGGATGAATGGCGCGCGTGGCTGATTGACGGCATTAAAGCCTGGCGAGACGAATGGCTGCACGTCCTGAAAAATCTGCGCGCGGGAAACTGCAAGGCGGCGGAATGCCTCGAAATCCTCCAAAAACTGCCGGAGAAATTTTCGCGCCGGCAGGCCGCCGCGGTTCTCAGCCAGATTCAAGCTGCCGATGCCGAATGGCCACACGGCAAAAAAACCGCGCTGCGAAAGCCCCTCGAAGATTTTTTTGGCGATGCGGCTTTTCCTGCCTCGCTCGCGTCGGTTGAGAATGGCCGCGACCCGCTCACTGAAGATTGGAACTGGGTGCGCGGCCACATGACCGCATTGCTGCGGCTGTCGCAAAACTTCTCCGCCCGGTTCGCCGCGCGCAAGCGCGACGACGGCGTTCTGGATTTCCACGACTTCGAACAGTTCGCGTTGAAGCTGCTTTGGGATTTTGCCGCGGACAAGCCATCGCCGGTCGCGGAACGCTGGCGCGAAAAAATCCGGTTCGTCTTTGTGGATGAGTACCAGGACATCAATGCCGCGCAGGACAAAATCATCCAGGCATTGAGCCGCAGCCGCGGGAGCGCGAACCGCTTCCTCGTCGGCGACGTGAAACAGAGCATCTACCGTTTCAGGCTCGCCGATCCCAAGATCTTCCGCGATTACGCCGCGGCCTGGCGCGGCAAAAACGGGCAAACGATCCCATTGGCGGAAAACTTCCGGAGCCGCGAGAGTTTGCTTCATTTCGTGAACTCCGTTTTCACGCCGCTCATGCGCGAAGAAACCGGCGGTGTGAGTTATGACGCCGAAGCGCAACTGCAATTCGGTTCGCCGGAAACGCGCGCGGCGCTCGGCCTTGCCGCGGACTCGACGCCGCGGGCTGAATTGATTTTGCGTCTCAAAAAAGGCGGGCGCGTCGAGGCGGATTTTGAAAACGAAGCCGGCGCCGACAATCTCGCGGGGCTGGACGAAACGGAAAAGGAGGCGCGGCTGCTCGCGCGGCGGTTGCAGGAATTGAAAAATGCGCGGCATGAAATCTGGGATGCGGAGAAAAAGGCCTTTCATCCGGTCGAATGGCGCGACATGGCGGTGTTGCTGCGCTCGCCCGCGAACAAGGCGGAGGCTTATGCAAAGGAGTTTGAGCGCGCCGGCGTGCCGCTGGTGGTCGAGCGCGGCGGATTTTTCGAGAGCGCGGAAATCCTGGATTTGCTGAGCCTGCTGCAACTGCTCGACAATCCGTTGCAGGACGTTCCCTGCATCGCAGTCTTGCGCTCGCCGCTGGCCGGTTTGTCGCTCGACGAGCTGGGGAAAATCCGGCTTGCAGCGGGTGGCGTTCATTTCTGGACGGCGCTCAACCGGACACAGAATGCGGAATGCGGAATGCAGGGAGAAACGGTCGGGAAAATCGGAAAATTTCTGGAGCGCTTCCGGTGCTGGCGGCAGGAGGCGCGGCAATCGTCGCTGTCGGGCTGCCTGGAAGACGTTCTGGCGGAAACACATTTCGACGAATGGTTGCAGTCGCGTCCGCGCGGCGCACAGCGGCGGGCGAATGTTGAGCGCTTTCTGAACCTGGCCCGGCGGTTTGACCAATTCCAGCGGCAGGGACTGTTCCGTTTTTTGAAATTCATCGAAGCGCAGCGCGAGGCCGGGGTCGAACCGGACGTCGCGGGCAGCGCGGACGAAAACGCCGTGCGGCTGATGAGCATCCACCAGAGCAAGGGCCTGGAATTTCCGGTTGTCGCCGTGGCCGATCTGGCGAAGCCGTTCAACACGCAGGACCTGCGCGCGGAAATCATTTTGGACGAAGAGTTCGGTTTGTGCCCGCGCGTCAAACCGCCGCACACGGGCCGGCGTTATCCGAGCCTGCCAAACTGGCTCGCCCAACGGCGCGGGCGCCGCGAGTTGTGGGGCGAGGAATTGCGGCTGTTTTACGTCGCCGTGACCCGCGCGCGCGACACATTGATTTTGAGCGGTGCCGTCACGGAAAGCAAATGGCAGACACTTTGGACCAAACCGGCTGCGATCACGACACAAGCCGTCGTCGCCGCGAAATGTTGCGCGGACTGGCTGGGCTTGTGGTTTGCGCAACACACCAAAAGCGCGGATGTGAACGCGACTGAGGGCAACCTGCCACATTTGCGCTGGCGTATTTCGAGCGATGACGAACCGGCAATTCGGCAGGGTGACACGCCCGTCGAGCCGGAAGCCCCGTCCCGTCTGCCGAGGGCGCCCGACACGGAGACAAAACAAAAGCTCCGCGACGCGTTGACTTGGAAATACGGATTCAGCGCCGCGACGAAACAGGTGGCGAAATCGTCCGTCACCGCGCTGCGCCGTCAGGCGATGGATGAACTGGATGGCGAGGCCGGGCAGATGTTTGCTCCACGCCGCTTTGCGCGCGCGGCCAAACGGACGCGCGGAAAATTGTCAGCGGCGGAAACCGGCCTGGCGCATCACAAATTTCTCCAGTTCCTCGCGCTTGAAAACGCGAACGGCGTTGCCGCACTCAAATCGGAAGCTGCGCGCCTCAAACGGGAAAAGGTTTTATCCGCGGACGAATGCGCGGCGCTGGATTTGAAAGCCATCGCCGCATTTTGGCAGTCCGATCCGGGCGGGCGCATCCGGGCCAACACAGCCAGCGTGCGGCGCGAGCTTGCTTTTACGGCAAAATTCAGCCCGCAGGAACTGGCTGAAATTGTCGGGACAAAAGCGGGAACGCAGCTCGAAAATGAATTTGTTGTTGTGCAGGGCGTGGCGGATCTGGCCGTCCTGCTGCCGGAGGAAATCTGGCTGGTGGATTTCAAGACGGACGAAGTTCGCGCGGATGAATGGCCGTCAAAGATGGGGATTTACGCGCCTCAACTGAAACTTTACGCGCGCGCCCTGGCCAAAATCTACAAGCGGCCCGTGACCGCCTGCTGGCTGCATTTTTTGTCGCAGAACCGTTCCGTGCCAGTCAGTTGAACGATCAACGGGGCCACCATCCGTCAGGAATGTTCGCGTCAACCGGATTGATGGTGGCGGGCGGAAGTCCGGCGGCGACAGCCTGGAGCTGGGCGGCGTGTTTTTGCAGGGCCATGAGCGCGGAATGCCCTTCGGTGGTCCAAATCAAGACGTAACCGTGGTCCAACAAATCTTCGGGGCGCAAATGTTCCTGCGTGAATTCAAGGATGACATAATCCACCTGATAATCGCGAATGAGCCGGTCCCAGTTTGCGCCGCGCTTTGCATAGAAATCGTCATTCAATTCGAAAGTGGATTCCGGAAAGGTGGTTTCGTAACGGCCATCCATGGAGATTTTGATGCGCGGATAAAGCCGCCACGAGCAATAGCCGCCCCAGCCGAATGGGGTCGCCAGGTTCCCTTCGGCGTGCGCGAGCGAAAGAACGTCCACTTCGCGCACCGGATCGTGGCCCACCGGCGAGAGCAGCACGAACGAGGCATTGGGAAGAAATTTCACGGAAACAAAAATGGCGACTGCGCCAAAAAGCACCGTCGTCGCCAGTGCCGGCTTGAACGCCGCCCGCAATTGCCGCGGCAGGCACGCGGCAACCTCGGCGAGCGCGGTGCGCAAGAATGGTCCGGCAAAGGCCAAGGCGGTGATTCCGAAAAATGGCGCGTGCCGCCGGCTGTGCCACGCCAGCGCCGCGGTCAGCGCCAACAGGACCAGGCCCGGCCAGCTTTTTTTCTCCGTGCGCGGCCATGCGACAAGCAGCAGAAGAATCACCAGCGCAAACAGAATTCGGAAGCTGAGAAACGCATCATTTGCAAAAAGCGGCAGCGGCTGCCATTCGGCGATTCCCGGGCGCTTGTTGAGGAGCGCCGGGATCAAATACGCCCAGAATTTCAGACCATAAATATTAACCAGCGTGACTGCGCCACAGGCAAGCGCCACGATCAACATGCGTTTGATTTGCCTGCGCGTGAACAACGAAAATGTCGTGTAAACGGCAATGGCGCCCAATCCGGCGACAAATCCACCGTGAATGTTTGACCAGGCGAGCATCATTGGGGGCAAAACAAAAATGGGCCATTTTTTGCCGGCGCGGATTTCTTCAAGGCCGAGCAGTGTGGTGGCAAAAAAACAATAGGTGAACGTGTGGCTTCGCAACACGGGAATGTAGCCGAGCAATACGCACGCCGATGCGGGAATGGCCAGCACGAGCAACGTTTCCCAGGCGCAGCCGATTTTCCTGCCGGTGGCCAGCGCCGCCCCGATCGCGCCGAAGGCGAGCAGAATTTTGAGCGTCATCAGACCGGCCGGTCCGAAAGATTTTAGCACGCCAAAGAAAATTGTGCCCGCGCCCCATTCATGTTCGATGTAGCGCGGCAACACGGGTGTGAAGGCAAATGTGTCATGCGCGGGCACGGTGCCGTATTTCCAGACGTGCGCTCCGATGGCGAGCTTGTTCCAGAGATCTCCGTCGGTGATGTTGTGGGCGGCAAGAACGACCCCGAAGGAAAAAATCCCGAGAACGACAGCCAGTCTGCGCAGGATTCGGTCCGGCGCAGTCTGGGAATTCACGCGATCTGGGCTGGAGTCAGGCGGCATGTCCATTCAAGTGGACTCGGTGGCTTCGAGCGGCAATTCAGTCTCGTCGGACCTGCCGGCGCCATCTTCCTTGAGCCGGACAAGAGCGGGGCGCAGCAGCCTGCCTTGGAACGTGTATCCCAGGCCGACCGTCTTCGCCACGGCCGCGTCCGGCGGCGGTTTTGATTTCGCGTCCATGGCTTGATGGCGGTCGGGGTTGAACGGCTCACCCGGTTCAGCGGTGAATGGTGTCACGCCGACACGGCGCGCGACACCGCGGCAGGCGTTTTGGAAATGCGTAATCTGCTCGGTGACCTGTGGCTGGTTGGAATGGGCGGCGGCGGCATGCAGCGCGAAAATGTGGTCGAGGATGCGCACAAGCACTTGCAGCCATTCGGCTTCGCCGCGATGGAGCTTCTCGGCTTCGAGCCGGAGCGCGGCCTTCTCACTGTCGCTCATTTTTTGCATGAACTCGGAGAACTGGCGGACTTCCTCCTCCATCCGGCCGGCGATTTCCTTTGCGCCGGTGGAAATTTTCTCCGCCTGTGTCTGGACATTTGTCCATTCGCTGGTGGCGGCGTTGATCTGGTCGGCGAGGCGTTCAAGCTCCTGAATCTTGCCCGCAACCTCGCCGAGGGCGTTGACTTCGACGAGCCTGAGAACGGCCCGGTGATCAAGAATGAAAGGCGCGATGCCAATCATCGCACCAACCGCGGCGGCGGCGAGGCAGGCGATGATTTCCCATTGTGCAACCGGGTGCGGGGAACTCCAGATGATATAGAATGCGAACCCCAGCAGCAGCGCGTCACCGAGCAGAAATGGCCACTTCGGAATTTTCCAATTTGTCGCTCCGCTCACGTTGTCAGTTTCGGGGAAACGTGCCGTGAACGCAAGCAAACCCGCTCTTTCTGCTCGACTAACCGTGCCCGACGCTAAAATCATTCGGCCAGTGCGCACCTGTGTGATCTTCAATCCGGCGGCCCGTGGCGAAAAAGCCCGGCGCTTTCGCCATCAGCTCGACGCCATCGGCCCGCAATGCGCGCTGAAGGCCACGACCGCGCCTGATGATGCGCGCCGGCTCGCGGCGGAGG
>Ga0187851_10002537_pt1 | contig 16037 bp, 18 predicted proteins | sample June2016WEW_6_10_FD_132997 | JGI IMG/M metagenome (GOLD analysis project Ga0187851, IMG submission 132997) | Peatland microbial communities from SPRUCE experiment site at the Marcell Experimental Forest, Minnesota, USA - June2016WEW_6_10 | ecosystem: Environmental > Terrestrial > Soil >...
CCAGAATGCGGACGGAAAAGCTCTCGGCAAAAACGTTCATCTGCGGCACGGCCCTGCCCAGCACGGAAAAAACCAGAGTGACGATGAAGGAAACCGCCATGACCGGTGCGGCCAATTCCAGGGCAATTACGAACACCTGGCTGGTGCGCGCCACAACGTCCGTCACGCAAATGGCCGTCAAATGCGCCCCGCCTACCGGCAGCCATGTATAGGTCTTCATGAAACCCACCAGCATCCACTGATGCAGGTCCAGGCTTAACCACAGCATCGCCGCCAGGTAATACAGCATGGAGCCGGGCGCGGTCGTCTGCACTCCGCTCAGGGGATTTATGCTGGGGGGCAGCGACAAACCAATTTCCGTCGCCACAATCGCGCCTGCGATCTCCAGCGCAAAAAAAAGCATGCGGCAGACAAACCCGAACAGCAATCCCACCCCCACTTCCATCGACATCAACCCGACCCACCCCCACACATCCTGCGCGTGCGCCGCCCCGTCCGGCAAAGACGGTCCGATCATTCCTGCCAGCAATGCCCCCAGGGCCAGCCGCAACTGCACCGGAAAATTCGGCGCTGAGAAAACCGGAAAAACCGCCAGCAGGGCGCTGGCTCTTAGAAACACCATCAGCCCGTTGTTGAGCGCGCTCATTTTTGCGTTTACTGGGTCATTTCGGGCATTTTCTGGATCACCGCCGTGGCAAACTCCACCAGCGTCCTCAACATCCACGGCATCAACAGGACCAGCAACGCCACGATGCCCAGCGCCTTGGGCACGAACGTCAGCGTGGATTCCTGAATGGATGTGACGGATTGAAATATGCTGATGGCCAGCCCGATGACCAGCGCCGTCAACAATATCGGCGCCGCCAGTGTCACCGCCTCAAACATCAGGCTCTTGAGCAATTCCGTGGCAAATTCAGTATTCATAATGATCAGGTTCCGAAACTTTGGACGATGGAACTGACCACCAGGTGCCAGCCGTCGACCAGGACAAACAACAGCACTTTCAAGGGAAGAGAAATGGTCTGGGGCGGCATCATCATCATGCCCATGCTCATCAGCACCGTGGCCACTACCAAATCAATAAGAATGAACGGCACCAGCACCAGGAACCCCATTTGAAATGCCGTGCGCAGTTCACTGATGATGAAACTCGGGATCACGATTTTCAGCGGCAGTTGCTCGGCCGGGATGGGTCCTGTCTTGGCCAGGGCCACGAATAATTCCACGTCCTTCGGTCGGGTCTGTTTCAGCATGAAATTCCGGATCGGCACGGTGGCACGGTCCAGGGCCTCCTGGCTGGTGATTTGCTTGGCGCGGTAGGGCGTCAGGGCCTCCCGGTCAATCCGCTCCCACACGGGCGACATGATGAAAAAAGTCAAAAAAAGCGAAAGTCCGATGAGAATCTGATTGGAAGGCGTGCTTTGCAGCGAGAGGGCCGACCGCACAAAGGAAAGCACAATGATAATGCGCGTAAAGCAGGTCATCAAAAGGATGATGGACGGGGCCAGCGTCAACAGGGTCATGATTGCCAGGACCTTGACCGCGCCATCCACGTCGGCCGGCTGGTTCAACCCGTTGAGGCCAATGCTCAAATTAAACGAGTTGTTGGTCTGCGCCTGCGCGGCCCCCGTCGCAAGCCATTGGCCAAGGATCAGCCCGCACAGAAGCCAGCGCCTGCACCGCCCGATAGAATATGGAGAATTCATTGTCTCTGGCTCAGGACATGTTTTAAGGCGTCCGCAAAACCCACATTGGCGGTGGTCGGGGTGTGTTCCCCTACTTCGGCTGAAGGCAAATGGCTGAGAAAGGCCACGCCGGCGGGCGACGAGGCCAGCAACATTCGTTGCTGTTGGTAGCCGACCACATAAATGGCGTGGCGTTGCCCCAATGATTTGACCTCAATCACATTGAGTTTCGCTCCACCGTGCTTTTGCGCGGCGAGGCGCTGCCAGTTCCTGAACAACCAGACTCCTGCCAGAAAGAGCGCCACCACCAGGATAAAGGCCCCACAAATGCGGAAGATCGACGCGCCGACATCCGGCATCACGCTGGGAAGGGTGGCGCGATGGGACGGGTCCGACGATTCTGCGGAAACGTCACGAGCCGCGAGGAACATGACGCCCCACCAAGCCAGTGCGCTGCCCTGCGCAAGGGCCTTGATCCGGGCCATGGCGGACTCCAGGATCATGGATTGACTCCAAACAATTCGGTAATTTTGATGCCGTAAGAATCGTCCACCACCACCACTTCGCCGCGGGCGATGCGCGTTTGGTTCGCGTACAAGTCCACTGGCGACTGCGCGGTTTTGTCGAGCTTGACAATCGAACTGACATTGAACTGGAGCACATCGCGCATGGCCAACTGGCAGGAGCCCAGCTCGACGGTAAGCTTGACTTTGACGCCCAGCAGAAGATCGAGGCCGGGAGGGGTTTTTTCGGTTGATTCCATAAGATAAGTTAGCAGTTGACCGCGTGGGTTAATTCCACCGCCCATTGGCCGGCCTGAGTGCCGGGGCGGCCTTGAAATCTGAGCAGGTCCGCCACGCGGACGTTGACCTGTTGCGTGCGCTGCGCATCCAAAGGCAGAACGTCGCCGACTTTCAGCGCCAGGATTTGACGGGCGGTCAGTTCCAATCCGTCCCATTCTGCCGTCACTGGGACGCGAACGTCATCAAAACAAGAATTCCATTTCCAGGCCGCCGCAGGCGGAGATGGCGCTGGCGGAGCCGGACTCGCCATCGGCGCGGCGCTTTTGCAAAAGCGGCCGATTAAGGTGTCCACAGTGGTGTAAGGAAAACCGATTTGAATTTGCCCGCTGCAGTCGCCAAAACCCGCCTCCATGGAAATGACCAGCATGATGGCCTCCGGCGGGGTATTTTGAACGATGCCGTCATTGCTTTCGTAACCAAGAATGACCGCTTTCAATTCCTTGACGTCGGACCAAAGGCTGCACCATTCATTGAGGAGCAGCTCCACAGATTGTTCCAAGAGCACCTTCTCGATATCGGCCATCTCCTGATCTTTTGGCGGCGCCTGGCCGGGGCCGCCCATCAGACGGTCCACCATGCCCAAGCCGAGCCGGGAGGACATTTCCAGGATGGAAACCCCCCGCAAGGGTTCCATTTTAAAAAGAGTGAGATGCGCCGGGCGGCTCCAGCTCTCCGCCAGCTTCTGATAGGCGAGAGTCTTGACGCCGATCAGTTTGAGCGAAAACTCCAGACCCAATTGGACTGAGAGCCTGCTGGCCGCGCGCTGGACGAAATGTTCCTCGTGCTCTCGCAATCGGCGCAATTCTCCGGGGCCAAGCGGCATGGGGTTGCGGAAATCATGGGTCTGCGCGCCCTCCGTTTTGGGAGCGACCGTGTTTCCCGCCGCTTGCCGAGCAGCATGGCCTGCGTCCGGCTTGAAGGCCGAAGGGGCCGCTGCCTTTTCGAGCCTGGAGACGGGAGGCTCTTTGCTGAAATTGTACTTGGGCTGGCTGTAACTCTGCCCGACATCAGGAACAGAGACCGTTGGTGTCCTGCTGAAATTATAGGTGGGGCAGCGGTGCGTTTGTTCCCCGTCGAGCACGGAACCAGGAGGTTCTTCAAGTTCTGCTGTTGAGTTGTCCGTGTTCATGGGAGCCTATTGAATGGCCATTTCGGTGATATAGATTTCCTGTATCACCGGCCCCCCGAGCGCATTGTTGAACACCGTCATCAACTCCGCTCGGATCACGTTGCGGGCGCCCGGCTTTTCCAAATCGGATATGGTCTTGCTGCTGAGCACGCCGGTGGCCAAATCCATCAGCTGGTCCTTGCTATCGTTGATCTTGGCGGCAAAATCAGACGTGGAGCCGGCCAGGGTTACGCTGGTCATCAGATACCGCGTGCCCATGGTGCCGGCCACATTCACCAACATTTTGCTCAGAGTAACTGTTGCTTTTAGCTTCTCAGAGGCCTTGGCTTTGCCGCCCGCGCCGGGCTCCGCGGCGGATTCCTGCGCCGCTGGCGCGGGCCCCGCCAGTCCACGCTGCAGCTTTGGCAGCAAAACAAAATGCGTGGTGGCGAAAGCCAGAGCCGGCATGGCCACAGCGGCCACGACCAGCGGAAGCCAGGGTTTGAACCTCCCGCCGCTTGCCGGGACCGTCCCCGCATTTTCCTTTTCCTTTTCCTCCGCAGCGGTTGGTTTGCCATTCTTCTCCGGCGCTTTCGCCGGTTCCTTGGCGCCACGGGAGGGTGAATCCACAGTGTTGCTGGCCATAAAGACTTAACGGCTAACTCTGTTTCATCTGCACCAGCGTTTGCAGCACTTCATTGGTGGTGGTGATGATCTTTGAGTTCGCCTCGAAAGCGCGCTGGGCGGTGATCAAATTCGCCATCTCGTTGGAGAGATCCACGTTGGAAGACTCCAATGCTGAACCTTGAATCTGCCCCGTGCCAGAGGCGGAGCTGCCAGGGACGGCCAGGGCGGTGGCGCCGGCGGCGGCTAAGTTGGAGTAAAGGTTGTTGCCCTCGCTGATCAACTGTTGTGGGTCAACAACATTCGTTAACAACACCTGGCCGGACACATAGGTGGTGCCGTCGGATTGTTGCACATTGATGTTGCCCGCCGAATCAATAGTGTACGAAACCATGCTGACGGTGGGTTTGGCGGGGTCGCTGTTGACTTTGACACTCCCCAACGTGGTGCCACCGGCCGTATAACCCTGCACTTGGTAACCCCCGGTTGTTACCAGATTGCCGGCGCTATTCACGCTAAATGTGCCGTCGCGCGTGGCGAAAATATCCGTGGGGGTTGAGGGATCCGCGACCTCGAAGAAGCCATTGCCATTTACAGCAAGCTGGCTGGGCACCCCGGTGCTCTCGATCGCGCCCTGGCTCCAGTTATTATCAATGGCCGTCAGTTGCACTCCCGTGCCGACCTGCTCCGCATCCGAGGTTGAGCTGGCCCCTCGCAGCGTGTTGCTGAGCGTGTCAGCAAACTCGACCGTTCCAGCCTTGAAACCGGTGGTGTTGATGTTGGCGATGTTATTTCCGATAACGTCCATGTCTTGTTGGAAACTTTCGAGTCCGCTGACTCCTGAACTTAATGAACTAAGCATAATTTTTTATAGAGTTAATTTTGAGTTATGGGTTACTTGACGTGCCGGAAGCATTTGATGACGTGGAACTGGGGGTAATGGATAAAATCTGACTCAGCCCATAAAGCTGGCCAGCGACCTGTATTTGCGGCGTGCCGGAGGAAATATCCACATCCGTCACCACCCCTGTGACATCCTGGCCGCTATTGGCGGATGACGCAACTTCCACCGTGGAACCAATCAATGAGCTGGCCTGCATCATGGACATGGAGCCGGCCATGGTGGTGGCTTCCTGCAAGGAGCTAAACTGCGCCAGTTGCGCGGCAAAATCGGTGTCGCTCTCAGGGTTCAGCGGGTCTTGCGACGTCATTTGCGTGACGAGCAATTGCAAAAAATCGGCTTGATTCAACGTGGAGTTGGAGCTTGAACTGCTGGCGGTGGCGGCGGTGGCTGACATATGTTTTAGGCCCAGGACTCCCAGCCTTGCTGGGAGACAATCCGGGTGGTTGCTTTCTCTGTTACGGGAACGGTTTTGACAATGGTGTCCGGTGACAAATCCTGCCGTGCCTCGCGGCTCTGGCGTTGCGGATTTTGCGGCGATTGATGGAAATGCGATCCATTCGTGGGGTCGGAAGTGTAGTTTGAAACCGCCGGACGGGCCGGCAGCCTGGTTTCAAGCGGCAACAACTGGACATTCTGCCGCGCGAGCGACTCCTGCAAATCTTTCCAATGGTTCTCCAGCCCCGTCACGGAACCCCGCTCCCAACGAACAGAGGCTTCGATCTGGCCGTTGTGATTGGTCAGTTGCAAACTCAGTTCGGTGTGCGGATCCAGCTTGAGCGAAACCGCGATGTTGTTCGCACCCGATTGACGGATCATCACTACTTGCTGATTTAACAGATGCCCCACTCGTTCAGCCTGGATCGCGGCGTGATCAACGGTTTGCGCGGCCCCCGTTCCCGTTCTTGCATCCGAATTCGCTGCGCTGGCTTGCGCCGGCAAATTTATCACCACGGTGGAATCAATGGAATTTTGCGTGGGACCGGAAGGATTGGAACTAGATCCAATCCTGGAGTCGCTTGCCGATCTGACGGGCAGGTCAGTTTTTGACTCGGTCGGCAATTTTTGCTCAGCCGGCCCGGCAATTTCATTCTTTTCCGTGGCAAACATCATTCTTTGACTACTAAGAGCACCCCCTGTGCCATCAACGGCATCTGCGGTATTTAATCCCACCAGTGGGGTGATCCCTGCCTGTGCCGCTACTGGTTGTTGTGGAGACCCGGCCTGTTCCGCCCGGCGGATCGCTGGTTCCGAATCCTGAGGATTGTTCGCCGGTGAAGGAGGCAACTCCACCTTTGCCGCGTCACCTTTCGGAGCAACCTCACTATTGACATTCTGCAAGGCTGGCGCCTGGCCCACTTCCTCATCCACCGTCTGAACTTGATTTCCAGCCTCAGCGAGCTTGCTAGAAACAGGAGGCTCCAAGTCAGCCGCTTTGTCCGACAGACGGGCAGGACGTTCCGGCGTTTCCATCGCAGACGCCTTTTTCTCTTCGGTCTCCGGCACAACCTCTGAATTCAAGGGCTGGGTGGTCGCCGGTTTGCGAAACTCATGGGCGATAATCTGCGGTTGACCCGCCATGGCTGTCATTGTGCTAGCCGCCACTACGCCGTGGTCAGTCGTCTTGACCGGCGGGTCAATCGAAGCTTTTGGCACTTCCCCGGGGGACGCATCTTTATCGGCGATTTCTGTCAAGGGCTTGGCCCGGTCCAACTGCATGGCCGGCAAATCTCTCGTCTGCCCAACGGATGCCGATGGGCGAGAATCCATCAAGGCGTTTCGCGGCGACTGGTCCGATGGATTGGCAATGGGTATTCGCGCCTTTGTCACGACAGCATCATCATTTGAATTCCCGGTCGAAGGCTTGGGCTGACCCCATTCAACAGCCGACAAATCTTTCGTTTCACCAGCGGATGCCGAAGAGCGAAAATCCGCTACGGCGCCAGGCGGCGACTGACCGGATGGACTGGCGATAGGTATCGGTACCTGTGTCGTGAGAACAGGATTATTTGGATTCTCCGTCAAACCCCTGACTTGGACGCCTTGCCCAGCCGGTAAATCTTTCGTTTCCCCGGCGGATGCGGGCGTGTGAGAAGCCACAGCGGCGTTTCGGGACATTTGGCCGGATGGACGGGCTATAGGTATCGATGCCTGCGTCGCAACAGCAGGCTTATTTGAATTCTCCGTCAAACCCCTGACTTGGACACCCTGTCCAACTGTCACCTTCTGAATAGTCACTGACTGAGCGGATGCCAGGGTGCTGGATTTCACGGCAGCAACCCGTGACGCTTTGCCGGGCGGGATGGCTTGGCGTTTTGGCGCTTCCGTCGGAGATGAATCATTGGTGGCGATCACAGCCAAAGGCTTCGCCAGGCCTCCTTGGCCAGCAGGGATATTCTTGACGCTCGCCGCGGGAGCAGACGGCGATACGGAAGAAATCACGGCAGAAATGCGCGGCGCTTTGCCCGCGGGGCCGACGCGCAGGACTGTTGCGCGCGTCGGAGAGGCGCCATTATTCGAGCATTCTGGCAAGAACCTGGCCTGGCCCCCCATCCCAACCGGCGCACTTTTGGCATTAGCCGCCGGAGCCTTGGATTCCATGGTGGCAGTTCGCGGTTGGGCCATGACGGACATGAGCGCACTGGTCATGGAAGGCAGGATGTCAACCGCCTTGCCCGACGGATTGGCGGGCGGTTGCAATAGCGTGGCTGGGGACGAACCGCCAGACTTCGCCTCAGCGGTAAGCTTGGGAAAACCAGCACCTCGCAAGTGGGACATTACGCCCAAGAAACTCTCCATGCCGGGGAGCACTGCGGCGGATTGGTCCGGAGCCAAAGAACGCGTCTCGCCCCCCGGTACAGCCGGAGTGAGGATAGAAAGCAGAGCGGATTGGGTCGTCATTTTGTATTGCTGCGGAAAGAGGCAAGGCGAAGGCGGTCGGAAAGCAGGGCCGCGCGTTTGGCTTGTGCGTCGCCTTTCTTGGCCAACGCCTCCCAAACGGCAGCCGTTTCCATGTCCTTCATGAAGACCATGATTTTGATGATGGAAGTGTCATCCATTTCCTCGAAAACCTTGGCGGCATTGGCCGGTTCCATGGCCGCGTAAATCTTGGCCAGCTTTTTCAGATTGGCTGTTTCCTCCTCGGTGATCCGCAGCACATTCTGATCGAAATCCGTTTGCAACTGGCGCACGGATTGGGTGACCAAATTTAATTCCGACCGTTCCGACTGCAAACGCGCCATCAGATCGTTAAGATCCTGCTCCTTTTTCCCCAGCGCCTTCTTTTCGGTCTTGAGTTCCGCGATGAGTTGGTCCGCTTCCGGACTCGTAAAGTCCCAGGAAGGCCCGGCCTTCTTTTCGCCAGCGGCGGCGGACGCTTTCGGGCCTGGGGATGGAGGGATGGGAGTTTTCCAAACCGCCACGGTGGTGCCCAGGTAGAGGACGATGCCGACCAGGGCCGTCGTCCAAGGTGAGGTGAGTAATTTAATCATAACGGAGATTCCGCCGACTTCCAGGCGAGGATGGAGTTGCCCCGGCGGCCAGCCAGGTCATCCAGGAATTTTTGTTCACCCCGGGCCACCTCGCGCTGATGGCGGGCCTTTTGATTTTCGAAACATTTGTCCACGATCTCTCGCTTCTTCCGGGCCACAAGCATGGCTTTCAAAGTGGCATTGACGCGTCGCTCCGCGGTGGCCAGAGCTTGGGCGCATTCGTCCCGGATCTGGGCAAGCGATCGTTGATAAGCGTGGGCCTGGGCCGCTTCCGCCGCGGTATATCCGGCGGCCAATCGGCCGCGCCATTCCTGCCAGCAGGCGCTCAACTCCCGCTCCGCCGCCTCGAGCTTTTCCACTGCCTGGCGGCGCACGATCAAACTTTGCGCGTAGTGCTCCATGGCCTTCTGTTCCTGGCGCTGGCGGACCGTGCCTACAGCCTCGAGAGTGAAATGGAAAGCTTTCATGCGTGCTTAGCCGGATTTCCTGACGGCGCCCGCGCTTTGTTTTTCAGGCAGGGGGGTGGCCATGGTCTTTTCCAACAGCGACCAGCTCTCGGGAAGGGTGCAGCCCTGCTCCACCGGCTGGCACAAAAATGAATTCAACGGCTCATGCAAATGGATGCTCGAATCGATGGCCGGATTCGTCCCGGGCGGATACGCGCCGATGTTGATCAAATCCTGATTCTTGCGATACGTGGCCATCGCCCGGCGGGCGCGCGAAGTCAGGTCCTGCTGCTCTGGCGTGCTGAGGTCGCGTATCAAACGGCTTACGCTCTCCAGCACGTCAATCGCAGGATAATGGTTCTGGGTCGCCAGCTCGCGGGTCAGCACGATGTGGCCGTCCAGGATCGACCGCACGGCATCGGCGATGGGGTCGTTCATGTCATCGGCTTCGACTAGCACGGCAAAAAGTCCGGTGATGGACCCCCGCTCCCCCGCCCCGGCGCGCTCCAACAACTGCGGCAGCAACGAAAAAACGGACGGCGTGTAGCCTCGCGTCGTGGGCGGTTCGCCGACGGCCAGGCCGATCTCCCGTTGCGCCATGGCGAAGCGGGTCACCGAGTCCATCATCAACAAAACGTTCTGGCCGGCATCTCGAAAATGTTCGGCGACGGCCATGGCCACAAAAGCACCCTTTAAGCGCGCAATGGCCGGTTGATTGGAGGTGGCCACCACTACAATGGATTTGCGGCGGCCCGCGTCATCCAAATCTTTTTCCAGAAACTCGCGCACCTCGCGTCCCCGTTCGCCAATCAGAGCGATCACGTTCACGTCCGCCTCCGCCTGGCTGGCGATCATGCCCAACAAAGTGGATTTGCCGACCCCGCTCCCGGCAAAGATGCCCAGACGCTGTCCGCGCCCGCAAGGGGTGAAGGTATCAATTGCCTTGATGCCGGTGCGAAAGACCTGCCCGATGCGCTGCCGTTTCAGCGGATGCGGCGGAGGCTGGTTTAAATTAATCGCCGACCCGGCTTCAATCGGCCCCTTGTCGTCCAAAGGATTGCCCAACCCGTCGATCACGCGGCCCTTGAGGGATTCGCCCACCGGAACCTGCAAGGACGTGCCCATCGCAATGACTTCGCTGCCGGGATGTATCCCGCGCAATTCCCCCAGCGGCATGAGCAGGACATGATGGTTCCTGAATCCCACCACCTCGGCCAGGGTGAATCCGTCGTGGCGCGCGGATTCAATTTTGCAAATTTCGCCGACGGCCACCAGCGGCCCCTCCGATTCTATGACCAGGCCGATTAATTGCACCACCCGTCCGTGATTTCGAACAACTTGGGTTGTCTGCACTCGTCGCAGCAAGTCTTCAACCCGGTTCGTGCATGATGGTCTGTCGTGCGTGATCATTGGAGCAGGTTCTTTTTGACAAGATCGAATTTGGTTTCGCGCCGCGCATCCACCGTCCCGAAACGAGTCTCGACCAGGCAGCCGCCACGGCTGACTTCGACTGAACCGAGAAAGCGACAATCATTCGGAGCCTGCTCCGATCCCAGCACGGGAGAACCCGCCTTTTGCAACAAATCCAAGTCAGCCGGATGCAGCCGCACGGTGACTTGGGCCGAACTTTCCACATGAGACAGCGCGTCGCGGACGGCGGCTTCCACCATCGGCACGGAAATGGGCATGTCCGACACCAGTTTTCGCGCCACTTCAAGAGCGAGCGAAACCACCATGTCTTCGGTGTCGTGGACGACTTGTGGTATGGCCTGGCGAAGAGAGTTGAGCGTGCCCTGGAACAGTTCGTTCAACTCGGTGCGCTGTTTGAGCAATTGCTCGCTCAACGATTTTTCGCCTTCGAGATGGCCCTGTTGGTACCCCGCCTGCCATGTGTCCTGGAGCGAGGCATCCATCGGCGGCATGCCAGGAGGAAGGCCGGCCGGAATTGCGTCTCGTAAAGGCGCCGAAAGGGGGATCGTTTCCGACCAGGTGTTCATCGCAAAATCCTAGTTATTGGGTTTGGCGCGGTTCATCCAGGTGCGGACCGCCTGGGTCATGTTGGCCGGGTTCTCCCGAATCAACTGATTCAGGACATCCACCGTCACCATGCGAGAACCGGGCGCGCCGGGCGCGCCGTAATGTCCGTTGCCATTGCCATTGCCGTTTCCGTTTCCGATGGGAACTCCGAGCGGGATTTCCTCCACTTTGGTGTTCTTTACCATGCGCCAGAACATGAAAATGATTCCCAGGGCCAGCGCGGGATACATCAGTTTCTGCGCCAGATCGAACCAAACCTGCCGCTTGTTCTGCTCCTCGAATTGCTGCGTTATTTCGGTGGCGGTCTGATCGTTAAATGGCGTTTCTTCCAGCGTAAGCTCGTCCTTGCGGGTAGGGTCGCTTTCCTGGATGCCAAGCGAGCTTTTCACGATACTTTTGAGATCATCCAGTTCCTTGGGGGTTCGCGGCACAGCTTTGCGATCTGCGCCTTTGCCTTCGAAACGTTGCGCGATGAAGACCGCGCTGGAGATGCGTTTTACCCCGCCGGCAGCTTGGAGAATATTGCTCGTGATCTTGTTGATCTCGTAGGTGCTGGTGGTGACTTTTTTCTTGGTGCGGCTGGTGTTGACCGGGATGGCGGCGGCAGCGGGCGTCGTGTTGGTAGTTCCGTCCGCGGCCACGTTGTTGGCGCTCAGGCCCGGCGCGCCCCCGGCCGCGGCGATGTCCGAATCTGTCTCTTCATCGTTGATGGTGCTACTGCGGGCAGTCTGGCCGTCCGGATCATATTTCTCTTCGGTGCGGGTGATAGTGTCCCAATTAAGATCGACCGCCACACGCACGACGGCCTGGCCGGGACCCAGCACCTTCTCCAGCATTCCTTCAGCTTTCTTGGACAGATATTGCTCGCAATTGCGCCGGGCGCTGAGCTGGTTGTTGGACAAGCCGGCCACGGAATCATTCTCCTGGTTCTCCGAAAGGACGTTGCCCTGGTTGTCCACCACGGAAACATTGTTGGCCTGCAATCCCTCCACGCTGTTGGCCACCAGAAAACGAATCGAGTTAATGGCTGACGCGGGCAATTGGGCGCTGCCTTTGACGCGGACAAAGACTGAAGCGGTAGGTTTGCGCGAATTGTCCGACAGCAGCCGGTTCTCGGGCATAACGATCATGACGCGGGCGGATTCGACCTGATCAAGCTGGCTGATGGTGCGGGCCAGTTCGCCTTGAATGGCGCGGGCATAGTTGGCGCGCTGCACGAAATCGGAAACGCCAAAACTAGCCTTGTCGAAAATCTCAAATCCGACCCCTTCTCCGCGGGGAATCCCCTTGCCCGCCATTTGCATTCGCATCTGGTACACCTTGTCCGATGGGACGAGAATGGCCCCGCCGCCACGGCTGATTTGATAGGGCACCTTGGCTTCATCGAGCGCGGCAATGACTTTGGAGGCCTCGCCTTCGTCCAGTTTGCCGTAAAGCAGGGCGTAATCCACACGGCTGGACCACATGGCCAGCCCGGCCAGGCCGGCGAACACCACCACGGTGGCGGCCACCACGCTGATGCGCTGGCTCAGCCCAAGCTGCTGCCAGATGGCGGCCAGTTGCCGGGCGATTTGAGAGAGGTTTTTGTTCATGAAATAAAGGCGCCGGCGTCAACGGCCGGCCTTGGCAAATGATTATGGGTTGTTATAAAATTTGGTCTGTCAATCATACCTGCATCCGCATCATTTCCTGGTAGGATTCCAGGAGTTTGTTGCGCACTGCGACCATCATTTGAAAGGAAACGCTGGCTTCCTCCATCGAGATCATGGCCTGGTGCAGCGAGACGTTCTTTCCGCTCAGCAAACCGGCCATGTCATCGCTGGCGGCGGCCTGCTTGGCATTGACCTCGCCCACGAATTTGCCGAGCACATTCTGAAACGAGTCGCTCGGCGCCGCCGCGGTCGCGGACTGGGGGCCGAGGTCGGAATTGAGCTTCTCCAGTTCCTGCGGCGCGATGGACGGCACGATGCCGCTTTGCGCGGCCGTCCCGCCCAACGGGCTGCTCATCTGCGTGCCCGCCATCATTTTTATTGCTGAAAGAGCGTCCATAGATGCCGGGTTCGGCTATCAGTGTTTGCCGATCGAAAGATCCTCCATGGCCATGGTCCGGGCATTTTTGACCACCGCGATGTTGGCTTCGTAGGCGCGCGAACTGGCGATCATATCGACCATCTCCTCATGGATGTTGATGTCTGGCATGGCCACCATGCCTTGCGCGTTGGCGTCAGGATGCGAGGGGTTGTAAATCATCCGGGGCGGGCGATTGTCCTTGGCAATGCGAACGACCTGGGTTGTTTGCGGCGCCGCGCCGTTGCGGTCGGCATTTTGTTTTGCGTTCAGCACGGATTGAAACACCACTTCCTGCCGCTGATAAGGCTTTCCATCAAGGCCCTTGGTGGTGTTGATGTTGGCGATGTTCTCGGAAATCACGTCCATGCGAATCCGTTCGGCGTCCAGGGACGAGGCGGTGCTATCGATGCCTGAGAGGAGTTGGATCATAGATTAGACATTGCCGGTGATGGCCTGGCGCAACTTCGTGAGCTGGGCGCTGACCAACTGGGTTTCAAGCGAGTGTTCCACCATGTTTTGGTTGAGCTTCAACATTTCGTCTTCCAACTGGACTGTGTTCCCATCGCTGCGCCCGGAAACGGCTTGACTATCGACGGCCAACCCCGGTTGCAGGGCGGCGATTTGGCCGGCATCCCGGCTCGCCACAGCCTGTTGTAACTGGCTCTCGAAGGTGGGGGATACATCCAGGCGCTTGTAATTGGGCGTTTCAACATTCGCAATGTTGCTGGCAATGGCTTCATGACGCAGGACGTTGATATCCAGCATCTTTTTTGCGGCCAAATAATTTGAATCGCAGAATAAAGCATCAATCATAGCCATAGACCATTGCCAGATTTAGCAGCCGCTATGCCAGTGTGGAAAAGGCTTGAAAACAGGCTATTTAGCGTGATTGCAGGTTGTTGAACGGGAAATTATTGCCCTTTGCCGTTGAACGTACAGGCAGGAATGACCCAAACCGTCTGACAACTTGCCGCCCTGTTTACAGGAAAGATCACGCCGAAATCGCGACGCTGGAAAGGTTGGATCGAGGCCGGACGCCTTTGCGGCGTCCGGCTAGCAACAAACTTTGTTACTCGACCCTATAACCCCGGAACAGCAACCGAATGGGAAAAACCATAAAAACCCACCCGGCCCCATTTCCGAGGCACCTTGATTTGACGGGCTCCCGCAACGAACGTTCAATCTTTCTTTGAGGCTTTTCGAAAGGGAGCCAGCCTAGGCCACAGCCGAGCCTACCGAGTCGTCAAGGCTGCCGGCCAGTTCAGGAAAGTGATAGTGAGAGGCATATTCGTGCAGCTTCTGCGCGCGCCGGTCGGCATCCAGTTGCAATTCGGAGTGCCGGACAAGGCGGGACATCACCGCTTCAATCAATTCGTCAGCCGTAAACGGCTTGACCAGGTAATCGTCGGCGCCGCAGACCATGCCGCGCCGAAAACCGTCGTGGCTGACCGAACCGGTCATGAGAATAAATGGAATCGTGGCCGTCTCGGAAGATTCCCGAACGGCGTTGAGGGTTTCGTAACCTCCCATCGCGGGCATCTTGATGTCGCAAATGACCAAATCCGGCTTCTCTGCGGCAATCATGTCGATGCCCATTTTGCCGTTCGCCGCCTCGCGCACGGTGAAGCCGTAATTGGTCAGCACGGTCGCGATGAGATTTCTCACGTCTTCCGTATCGTCAATGACCAAAATGTTTTTCATTGACAGCCAACATATCAGGAAACGTGCCAAGGCTGAAAAATGCTGAAAAAGCCCGTTTGTCTGGCGAAATGTGCCGGGTCTGGACTGTCAAGAAGCCGTTTTTCGCCCGGCAGCCGGGCAAAGTCTTCCCATCGACTATTTGTTGTTCAGGCAGTAGTAGACCACCTCGGCCAGCTTGCGCGCATGGAAGGGTTTCTGCACAAAATTCACCCGCGTGCCCGGGGGGAATTCCTTGGCCAGCCGCTCGGTGTTGTAGCCGCTGGTGTACAGCACCTTTAGCGCCGGCTTGGCCTCCTGCAGGATCCGGGCCAGTTCCGGCCCGGCCATCCCGTCCGGCAAAATCAAATCTGTCAATAATAAATCAATCTTGGCCTTGTGCCCCTCCCAAAGCTCCAGGGCCGTCTTGCCGTTGGAGGATTCCAGCACTTTGTAGCCGTAGCTTTCCAGGATGTGATGCATCAGCTTGAGCAACGGCGCCTCGTCCTCCACCACCAGAATGGTTTCCGTCCCGCCCATGACTTTTTGTTCCCCCTGCGACACGGGCAGCGCCCCGCTTTTTTCGGCCGAGGCGGGGAAATAGATGTTGAAGGCAGTCCCCTGGCCGACTTTGCTGGTCACTTCGATCCAGCCGCGATGCTGTTTGACGATGCCATAGACGGTGGCCAGACCCAAGCCGGTGCCGCGGTCCAGCGCCTTGGTGGTGAAAAAAGGCTCGAAAATGCGCCCCAAATTCTCCGGCGCAATGCCGCATCCTGTATCGCTGAAGGTCAGGCGCACAAATCTCCCAGGCACGGCCTCCGGATTCTGCCGCGCTCCGGCGGCGTCCAGGGCGACGCAGGCGGTGGCAATGCGCAATTTGCCGCCGCGTGGCATGGCGTCGCGCGAATTGACCGCCAGATTGAGAAGCACCTGCTCCACCATGCCAAGGTCGGCTTTGATCGGGGGCAGCTCCTGGGCAAAATCCGCCTCCAGGGCGACGTCTTCCCCCAATATGCGCCGGAGCATTTTGCTGATATTGTTGACAATGCCGTTCAAATCCAGCGTTTGCAGATTCAAGTCCTGTTTGCGGCTGAAGGCCATCAGCTGGCGGGTGAGCGCGCCGGCACGCCGGCCAGCTTCGGAGATTTCCTTGATCGACTCGGCTGTTTTGGGGCTGAGCTTTTCGCCAGTC
>Ga0187851_10002542_pt1 | contig 16026 bp, 8 predicted proteins | sample June2016WEW_6_10_FD_132997 | JGI IMG/M metagenome (GOLD analysis project Ga0187851, IMG submission 132997) | Peatland microbial communities from SPRUCE experiment site at the Marcell Experimental Forest, Minnesota, USA - June2016WEW_6_10 | ecosystem: Environmental > Terrestrial > Soil > Wetlands...
TCGAGCGCGGAGGCGACGTAATCCCCAAAATCATCTCGGTTGTCGAAGACGCGCAACACCCTCGAGGCACCGAAGAGATCGTCATTCCCACCATATGCCCCGTCTGCTCAAGCGCCCTCGTCCGTGCCGAAGGCGAAGTAGACTGGCGATGCGTCAACGCCAACTGCCCAGCCCGCCTGCGCGAGGAGCTTCTCCACTTCGCCGCCCGCAACGCTATGAACATCGAAGGCCTCGGCGATGCACTCGTCGCGCAACTCCTCGGCCAGAATCCATCGACTAACCTTGCAGCCGATAGCGAAGAAGAATCCCTCAGCCCAGCAATCATCAATCTCCGGGCCAGCTCCGATTCGCCACGCGAGCCATTAGTCAACACCCTCTCCGACCTCTACACCCTCACCCGCGAAGACCTCCTTCAGCTAGATCGCATGGGCGAGAAATCAGCCCAGTCCCTGCTCGACGAGATCGAGCAGTCGAAGCAGGCAGGCCTCGCCCGTCTCCTCTTTGCGCTCGGCATTCGCTTCGTCGGCGAACGCACCGCCCAGCTCCTCGCCGCCCACTTCGGCTCCATGTACGCCCTGCAAATCGCCACCGCCGGCGAACTGGAGCAAGTCAACGAGGTCGGCCCCCGCGTAGCCCAGGCCATCGTCGAGTTCTTCGCCGAGCCGCACAACATCGTCCTCATCCAGCGTCTCAAGGACGCGCAGCTTTCCATGACCGCCGAGAAAAAAATCACCACTACCACCCTCGCCGGCCTCACCTTCGTCCTCACCGGCTCCCTCCCCACCCTTACCCGCGAGGCCGCCAAGGACCTCATCGAATCCGCCGGGGGCCGCGTCTCCGCCACCGTCAGCAAGAAGACCTCCTACCTCGTCGCCGGCGAAGACTCCGGCTCCAAGCTCGACCGCGCCCGCGCCCTCAACGTCCCCGTCCTCGACGAACCCTCCCTGCGCGCCCTCCTCAACACTCCTGCGCATCCTGCGGTCCCATCCGCGCATCCTAAGCTATAGTTTAAGAGTATGGGTCGAAACGACAGACAGACGCGCGCCGAAGCTCCCTGGAGAATCCTCCTCGCGCTCCTCTGTGTCCTGCTGGTCGTCGTCCTCGGCTCCGTTCAGGTCGCGCACACCCACGCCGACGGCAACGAAACCCACGCCGACTGCGCTCTCTGCGCCGCCGCCCACATCACCGTACACCCCGTCCACGCTCCGGCTCCCGCGCCCACCACCTCCGTCGTCGCCGCGGTGGGATCCCTCTCCCGGTCGGTTCTCCCCAGCACGCTCTCCATCTTTGCCCTCTTCACTCGTCCCCCGCCTGCTTGTTGACGTCGTTCCCGCGCAGAATCTCGTCCAACAATTCAGACAACCGATAAGGGGCAACTCCATGCACACGTCCATGCGACGCGGCATCTCCGCAGCATTCGTCATCCTCGCCACATCTCTCACCCTGTTCGCGCCTCGCGTCTCGGCCCAATCTCCCGCGCAGTCTCCTTCTCAGCGCCGTCCCGCGCCCGCGCGCGTCCAGTCCGCCGGAAACGCCGGAACCATCTCCGGCCTGGTCGCCGACCCCACAGGAGCGGTTATCGCCAACGCTACTGTCACCCTCTCCAACGCCATCAGCGGCCTCTCCCGCACTGCCACCACCGACAACTCCGGCGCATACACCATCTCCAACATCCCCTTCAACACCTACCGCCTCACCGTCTCCGCACCAACCATGGCCCCCGCCTCGCAGACCGTTGATGTGCAGTCCTTCGTGCCCATCGCTCTCACCACCACCCTCCAGATCGCCGCCGCCAGCACCATTGTCGACGTCACCACCACCAGTGGAGACCTCGTCGAAGCCGATCCCGTCGGTCACACCGACGTGGACCGCGATCTCTTCGCCAAGATTCCCCTCGAGAGCATCTCCTCCTCGGTCAGTTCCCTCGTCACGCTCTCCTCGCCTGGCGTCTCGGCGGACTCCAACGGCATGTTCCACGGCATGGGAGACCACGCCTCCAACTCCTTCTCCGTCGATGGCCAGTCCATCACCGACCAGACCAGCAAGACCTTCTCCAACCAGATCCCCATGGACTCCGTTCAGTCCCTCGAAGTCATTCCCGGAGCGCCGCCCGCCGAGTTCGGCGGCAAAACCTCGCTGGTCATCGTAGCCACCACCCGCTCCGGCCTCGGCGAATCCGCACCCACCGGTGACCTCACCGTCTCCTACGGCTCCTTCGGCTCCTCCAACGTCGGCCTCAACCTCGCCACCGGCTCCGCAAAGTTCGGCAACTTCCTCTCCCTCAGCGTAATGGACACTGGCCGCTTCCTCGATCCCCCCGAGTTCCACGCCATCCACGACCACGGCAACGAGGAGTCCCTCTTCGACCGCATCGACCTCCAGTTCTCCAGCGTTAACTCCGCCCGTCTCAATCTCGGCTACACCCGTTCCTGGTTCCAGACCCCAAACTCCTACGACTCCCAATACGCCACCCAGTGGCCCACCAACTCCTCAGGAGTAGCCGTCGGCCCCAATAATCTCCCTGTAGGCCCTTCCGATCAGCGCGCCCAGATCCAGACCATCAACCTCGCCCCCTCCTACACCCACGTCATCAACACCGCCACCGTCCTCAACGCCGGCTATTACTTCCGCCGCGACGGCTTCAACTACTACCCCAGCGACAATCCCTTCGCAGACCGCGGTGCGCCCGACCTGCAGCAGGAGTCCATCGCACAGCAGCGGTCGCTCGCCAACACCGGCCTCCACTCCGACCTCACCTATACCCACGGCGGCAACAACATCAAGGCCGGCCTCAACTACACCCAGACATTCCTCACCGAAAACTTCCAGCTCGGCATCGTCGATCCCACCCTCCCCATCACCCCCACGCTCGCGCCCTACGACCTCGTCACCGGCGGCTCGCTCTACGCCTTCCACGGCCACACCGACATCAAGGAGTTCGCCGCCTACGCCCAGGACGCCATCACCTTCGGCCCCTGGTCCGGCAATCTAGGCCTGCGCTTCGACCAGTACAACGGCCTCACCGTCGCCAACCAGGTCGAGCCACGCCTCGCCCTCAGCTATCACATCAAGCGCACCGGAACCGTCCTGCGCGCCTCCTACGCCCGCTCCCTCGAGTCGCCCTTCAACGAGAACCTTATCCTCGCCAGCCAGGGCTGCAACTCCGCCGTCATCGCCGCCCTCATCCCATGCACTCCCGCGCCCAACCGCCCCGGCTTCCGAAACGACTTCCACGCCGGCTTCCAGCAGCAGCTCTCCCGCTTCGCCGTCCTCTCCGCAGACTACGTCTGGGAGTACACACACAACGCATACGACTTCTCCGTCCTCGGCGCCACCCCCATCACCTTCCCCATCGGATGGAACAACTCCAAGATCCCCGGCTTCGACGGACGCCTCGACATTCCCCCCGTCCACAACTTCACCGCCCAGATCGTCTTCTCCTCCGTCGCCGCCCGCTTCTTCACTCCGCAGACCAGCGGCCTCGGAACCACCGTGCAGTCCGGTCAGGCTGGCGTCCACACCCCCTTCCGCATCGACCACGACGAAAGGTTCAACCAGACCACTCACGCTCAGTATCAACTCGGCAAGCGCGGCCTCTACATCGGCTTCAACTGGCGCTTCGACTCCGGCCAGGTCGCCGGTGCTGCCCCCTGCTACGGCACGCTGGCCTCAAACGATTGCCTCAATACAACCGACACCGCCGCCAGCCAGCCCACCATCTACCTCAAGGACGCAACCGGAGTCCCGCTCACCGCCGATCAGGAGGCCCAGGCCGGCCTCGCCTGCAACGGAGTCAGCGCCACGCTTGGCCACCCGCTCCCAGCCACCTGCCTCGTCTCGCAGTTCACCTCGTCGCTGCTCAAGCTCCCCGCACCCAACGCCGAGAACGACGACCACAACCCCGCGCGCATCGCCCCGCGCAATCTCTTCGATCTCTCCTTCGGCGAAGACAACCTCCTCCACCGCAAGTCCGCCGACAAGCGCACCCTCTCCGCCTCACTCACCATCGTCAACCTCACCAACAAATACGCCCTCTACAACTTCCTCTCCACCTTCTCAGGCACGCACTTCGTCAGCCCCCGCTCCCTCACCGCCCAGCTCGCCTACCATTTCTAACCTGCATCTTCCACAGCTACCCAACCCGGCAGATCAGGCACTTCAGGTAGCTCGTCTCCGGCAGCGTCAATATCGCCGGATGGTCCGGCGCAGCGCCGCGCATCTCCAGCACCTGCACCCTCCGCCCAGCGTCCTCCGCCGCCGCCCGAACCACCCCACTGAACTCCTCCATCCCCACATGGTGCGAGCAGGAACACGTCACCAGCGTCCCGCCCCCACTTCCATACCCGGCGAGCATCTTCATCGCGCGCAGGTTGAGCTCCTTGTACCCACGCAGCGCGCCCTCCGCAGCCCGCTTCGTCTTGGCAAACGCCGGAGGATCGAGAATGATCGTATCGAAACGCTCAGATGCCTCAGAGAAGTCCCGCATCAGTTCAAAAGCATCCGCCTCAATCCAATTCACTCGTGCGGTCAGACCCGTATTCAGAGCCAGATTCCGGTCCGCCACCTCCAACGCCGCGCGGCTCGCATCCACTCCCGTCACCCGCTCGCACACCCGCGCCAGATGCAGCGCAAACCCGCCCTGATAGGTACACACATCGAGCGCGCGGCCACGAGCCCACTTCGCCGCAGCCGCATAGTTCAGCCGCTGGTCCAGAAACGCCCCGGTCTTCTGCCCCGCGCCCGCGTCGTAGTGGAAGCGCAGCCCATTGATCGTAAACACCGTCTGTAGCGTCGCCTTGCATCTCTTCCGCACAAACAGTGGTCCCTCCGGCGCAACCTCCAGCCGCTCCATCTCGCGAACCCGCGCGTCTGGCCGCTCCACCACCGTCCTCACCCAGCTTTGCTCCGCCAGCACCTCGGCCAACGCCGCGCGCACGTCGTCCTGCGCCGTTCCCTGCGTCAGCAACTGCACCACCACCAGCGAGCCATAGCGGTCCATCACGATCCCCGGCAACTCGTCCGCCTCCGAAAAGACCAGCCTGCAAGCGTCCGTCTCTTCCCCCGGGAACGCCTCCGCGGCCACTCGCTCCCGCAGCCGGATCGCCGACCTCACCCGCTCCCTCACCTCGCCCAGATACTCCGCCCGCCCCACTTCCGCCTGCCGCGACACCATCCGCAGCGCAATCTCCGAAGCATCGCTATACAGCGCAGTCCCCAGCGGTATCCCCCGCCCATCCACCACCGTTACCAGCGCACCACCCGCCAGCTCCGCCGGCTGTACCCGCTCCACGTCTGACCGGTACACCCATAGGCTCCCCGCCCGCAGCCGCTCCGCCGCTCGCCGCGTTATTCCTGCCACAATCCCTGTCCCACTCGCCTCGAAGGTCATTCCTCATCCTCGCACAATGGGGTGCGCCGGAGGGCGGCAAGCAGGCTCCATGCGCCCCAGTCCTCCGATCTTCTGCATCACAAACAGCGGGCCCGCGTCGAGTTGCCGGCGCGGGCCATGGTGAAATACGTTCCTTTGAATCGCAGTCCCCTTCAGAAGTTGCTGCTAAGCCTTTCCATGCTTGCGTCGCATGAAGGCGACCGTGCCCAGCAAGCCGGTCCCCAGCAGAACCAGGCTGGTGGGCTCAGGGGCGACTGCGGGAGGGATCGGATTGGCCATAAGGATCTGGGGCTCGCCCCCGTTGGGGTAACTGTCGCTAGGAACGAACGCAACGTCATTCCCGTAGTAGCCGGAGGGCTCGGAGGAAGCATTGGCGATGGCCTGCTGGGCCAGTAGCTGGGAAGTTGCGTCGTATCCGCCCAAGAAATCGGATTGGTAACTCGTAGGAAAGATATCCGTGGGATCCATGATGCTCCAGATCGCATACTGAATCTCAGAGAGCAGCAGGCCGTCTCCCGCGGCTCCGGCGTACTCGTTAAAAAGATATGCGTCATCGAGAACCTGGGCGCCGGTGAAGGCCCCGTTGTCGATGGACTCGGTAGGAGTGACGCCCGACACGAGGAGGGGGGTCACATTCCACGACTGCCCCCAGTCTATGTCGCGATCATAATTCATGCACGACAGTCCAACGAGCGGGTTCGTGCCGCCCGGGCCGGTATAGGTGAAGTAAAACGGGTAGACGTACTGATCCTGATTGATTTGCTGACCCTGATCATTAAAAGTGCCATACCCGTAGTAGCCGATTGGCGCAGGATTCGTTGAGCCGGACTGAAACGTGAGAGTGTCAGCATAGCTCGCATGGGAAACTATGAAGACAAGGGAAAAAACCAGCGCGACTACAACTGTTTTCAATCGCATGGCACAGCTCCTGGGAATCGCATTACAACAAGGCAGCACTACATGGTCAATCTCTAAAACTTTTTTGTTCAAACTGGCGTCCACATGCATCTCTGTTCAAACACTGTGCCGTTTCGCGCCAAACTTGCAATCAGTCTCAACCAGCAAACAGGAATGCCTCAATCACCTTGCATAAATATAGTGAATCTCCTGCTGCTTTGAAAGCAATTAATGGTAATCAAACCATTTTGCTGCGAGTCCCCTTGAAAAGATTACTCGCGGGCGATTACCCGTGTTACCTTCCACCTGCGTCGTCTGTTTTTCGTGCCACAACCACGCTCCTCTTTTGAGAAAACCCTCATCGCTCATCCGCCCGCAACATCTCAAGCCAGATACGATCCTGCTTATTTAGATGAGAAACGGGGCGGAAAGTTGCAACTTCGACACACCAGTTTTCCGCCGCGCCCCCTTCCTTCCCTTCTTCTGAATCACAAACAGCTAACCCGCGTCGAGTTGCGGCGCGGGTCCATTGATAATACCGTTCCCTCGAATCCCGGTCCCCTGCCCGCGGTTGCGGCTAAGCCATCGCGAGCTTGCGGCGGCGCATCAGGCCGACCGTGCCCAGCAGCCCCGTACCCAGCAGAATCAGGCTGGTTGGCTCAGGGGTGAGTGCGGATGGAGCTGGATCGGTCATGAACTCCTGCGGTTCGCCGCTGGTATAGGTGCCGCTGGGGGTGAACAAATAGTCATTCGCGTACTGGCTCATATTCGGGTTGGATAGGCGCGCTGCAGTGTTGGCCGCGCCGACCAGACCCTGGGCAACTGTGTCATAACCGCTCATGGTACTGGTGTCGGTCGGATCCATGATGTCCCAGATGGCAAACTGGATTTCGGAGGTCAGTGTGCTGTTGCCAATGGCGCCTGCGTACTTATTATAAAGATACGCGTCGGCAATAATGTTGTACCCTGACTCACCATCGATGACGATGGAGCTGGTAGGAGTGACGGTCGAGACCTGGGTGACGTTCACATTCCAGGACTGCCCTATCGAGGTGGGGCGATTAACGTTCAGGCAGGACATATCGACCAGCGTGTTGCTGCCGCCCGGGCCAGTCACCGTAAAAATGTAAGGATCTATGTAGACGCCGTCGGTGCTTGCGCCGCCCACGCCGGTCAGCGTAAGGGAGTCCGCATAGCTGACGCGGGAGATCATGCAGACGAGGGAGAGGGTCAGGAAAACTACGGCTGTCTTAAATCGCATGGTGAAACTCCTGGGGGACCGTACTACAACAAGTAAAGCAATCAGTGCTCGAAACGTTATATTAACTCAAACTGCTTTTAGTTGGGTCATCTTCCTATTTGATGTTCTCCAATTCGATTCAGACTCACAAGCCGCCATAACAGGCAATCGGGAATGACTTAATCCCATTCCCACAATATAGGAGATCAGTCGCCCCCATTGAAAGCAATTAATGGTAATCAAACCATTTTGTTTCAGCGCGCCAGGAACAGGTTACTCGCGGGCGATGACACCGGTTACCTTTGAGAGGCAATGCGATTGGCTCCGCATCGTCTATACCGCGCCGCCTCGTTCGCACGGCTTGGCCCGCGCGCATTCGCCGGTTCTTCGGCGGGGGGATGCCGGATGCCGGCAAGGCTTCCACCCTCTGCTCTGGTTGAGCCGCGCAATGGACGGCACGACCGCAGACGGCAATCCAACAAGCCGCAACCAGCAATCCTCAAACCACCGCAACTCGAAATCCTCGACCGTACAGCCGGCCATGGGACACGCTGCTAAATTATTCGCCGGCAATCGCGTCCTTTCAGCATTTCTCCCCGTCTGTATCAATAGTTCCAGATAAACTTGAGATGGAGTGAATGGACAAGCGATGACAACCTTCTTCCGTACGGGCGTGGTTGTGGCGGCGTGTTTCCTGCTGACTTCGGGGTTGCGGTTGCAGGCCCAGAGGGGCGGCGGCGGCGGCCAGATGGGCGGCCAGGCGGGTGGCCAGGGTGGACGCGGTGGTTTTGGCGGCGGCCAGATGGGCCAGCCGGTTCAGGGTACGGTCACCGCGGCGACATCCGATAAGTTGACCATCAAGACTGCCACGGGTGATTCCTACGACATCACCGTCACGGCAACCGCCCGCATCATGAAGGCCGGTCAGCCAATCAAGTTGAGCGATGTGAAGCCCGGCGACAACGTCACCGCCATGGGTGCTGTGGACGCCGCAAAAAAGACCGTCCAGGCCATGATGGTGAACGACATCGACGCGGCAATGCTCGCCAAAGCCATGGAAAACATGGGCAAAACTTACATCATCGGGACAGTCGCCGCCATCGATGCAGACAATCTCAAGCTTACCGTCCTGCGCTCCGACAAAGTATCCCAGGTGGTCGCCCTCGATGACGGCACCTCCTTCCAGCGCGGCAACCGCGGCGTTATGGCGGATGTGACCGCGGCCGGAGCATTGGCCGGCGGTGGAATGGGCGGTGGTGGTGGTTTTGGCGGCGGCCGTGGAATGGGCGGCGGCAGGCAGGGCGGCGGAGCACAGGCTGCACCGCCTGCTCCGGACAGCATCACCCTGGCCGACATTAAAGTGGGGGATTCAGTGATGGCCACGGGCACTCTGAAGAATGGTGCATTCACCGTGTTGAAGATGGGTGTCTCCGAACCGTTCGCAGCGGGCGCGGCACGAAACCGTCCGCCGCAGGGGCAACCACCGCCGGCAGCAGGTCCTGGCTCGCCGATGACTCCAATCACCGCTCCGCTGTCCGGTGCGCCAACGGAGTGATCGGCGCTCAAAGTGTTGGGTGTCCAAACAAGAGGATTGATTTGTCCTGGCAATTCACTGGATTCGGTTTCGCCAGGCAGGGAAAGACTCCAGTGTTGATCTTGATTGCCAATGCTTTACCGTCAGGTTCTTATCAGTTTTAGTTCTGTCATGGGAGCGTGTTTTGTGCAGCGAGTAAATGCGATGAGGCGGTTTGCGGTGGTGGCAGTGGGTGTGGCGATTCTGGCCGGCACCGGTGATTTTGGCGCGACAGCTCTGGCGCAGGCGGCCCAGCCCGCGGTGGCCCAGGCCACAACTGCTCCGGCGGCGCAGGCCCCGGCTACACCGGCTCCGCAGGCGCCAACTACGCAGGCCCCGGCCGCTTCCCCTGTGCAAACTCCCGCGGCTGCGCCTGCTGTTCCGGCAGTTGCGCCAGTTGTCGCCGCCGAGCCCCAGGGCGGAACCATCCAGGGCACTGTTAAGGTCAGCGGAGTTCCCCTGCCCGGTGTCGCGATTACAGCTACCAACACGCTGACCGGCAAAAAATACGCGACCACCACAGGCATCGACGGCGCATTCCAGATGGCCGTCCCCCGCAACGGCCGCTATGTCGTCAAAACCGACCTCGCCGGATTCGCCTCCGTCACGCAGGAGGTCGTGGTAAACGCCTCCAGCCAGAACGGCGGCCTGCCCACGCAAACAGCGGAGTTCAAGGTGGATCTCGCTTCGCGCGTCACCCCGGAGCCCGTGCAGGCGGCCACAACCGCCGCCGGCGTTCCCGCGGTCAGAGCCACAACCACCGCCGTAGCGACTCCGGCCCGGACCGCTGGCGGCGCCACCCCAGGCGCGGTCGCCAGAGTCGGGCGCGGCACGCAGGCGTTGGCAGTCCAGGGCAGTGATGAAACAGACCAGACAGACGCAAGCACCACCCAGACGAGCACCGACACGCAACTTCCATCGCTCGGTGCGGTCGCCAGCGACGATTCATCGGCATCGACAAATGAATCCATCGCCGTCACCGGGCAGCAGGGCCAGATTAACGGCCTCGCAACCTTCAGTCAGGACGATCTGCAGAACCGCATTGGGGACATGCAGCGCAACGGCTTCACCAATGGCGACATCGCTGGCTCGCTGAGCAACGTGATGCAAACCGGCACATTCGCAGCTGGCCCAGGCGGCCCAGGTGGCGGCGGCCCCGGCGGCGGTGGCCCCGGCGGCGGCGGTGGTGGATTTGGTGGCGGCGGCGGTGGCGGAGGCGGATTCGGCGGCGGCGGCGGACGTGGCGGCGGTGGCGGATTTGGCGGTGGCGGCGGCTTCGGCGGCGGCTTCGGCGGATTCCGCGGTCAGAACCCCAACGCGTGGCATGGCGCCATCACCTATACCGGCGCGGACAGCAATTTCAACGCAACGCAACGTATATTCACCGGAACTTCGCTCGCAAAGCCATCGTCAGACCGCAACACGCTGACGGCCAGCGTCACCGGTACGCCGTATATCACCGGCTTGATCAAGGCCAACCCCAAGCAGATGGTCTTCCTCAGCATCTCCGAGACGCGCAATACCTCGCCCTCGTCCCCCACGGACATCGTGCCCACTCCGGCCCAGCGCCTCGGCGACCTTACGTCGTCTTTTCTGGCCCAGCCTTTGACCAGCACGGTCTACGATCCAGCAACAGGGCTACCGTATGGCCATATCAACTGCAATCCAGCGCTCTATGCCATCGATCCCTCTCCAACCGCCTGCATTCCGCAGAACGAACTCAACCCATCCGCGCAGGCCCTGCTGAACTACTACCCGCTGCCCAATATCACTCCAAACACCTTGTATCAGAACTTTGAAACCAACGTGCCGGGAAGCTCGCACTCCTCGCAGCTCTCGGCGCGCTACAACCGCAGCTTCGGCTCCGCGCCGGTGCGTGGTGGGCGCGGAGGCGGGGGCGGAGGCGGACGTGGAGGAGGAGGCGGCGGTGGCAATGGTGGCGGTGGCACCGGCACTAGAACACAGAACCGCAATGCTCCCCCAACACTTCGTCAGAGCATCGCCGAAAACTTCGCCTACTCGCATACAGCGGGTGCAACCTCCAGCTTCTCGCCGATGCTGGGCGGCACCTCGCTGTCCAACGGCTACAACTTCTCCACCGCCTACACCGTGGGCTATGGACGCATCAACAGCACGGCCACGCTCTCTTGGAACCGCTCGCGCAGTAAGGCCTTCAACTTCTTCACCAATGGCCCCGTGAATCCCGCGATAGAAGCGGGCATCTACGTCGGCAATCCGGCCATTTACAGCAATCCCTTCTACTTCGGCGTCCCGTCCATCAGCATGAACGGAGTCACCGGAACCGGAGTATCTGGAATTGGCGATTCAACACCCAGCGATCGGATCAACCAGACCATCTCCTTCTCGGACTTCGTGAGCTGGAGCCACAAGAAGCACAACTTCCGCGCCGGCCTCGACTTCCATCGCATCCACGCCGACTCCACAGGTGGCACCAACGTGCTGGGATCGTTCACCTTCTCCGGCTTCGCGACGGAGCAACCGGCGCTGCAGACCTGCAACGCGGTTACAGATCCGCAAAAGTGCGTGGAGTATGGAACATCGGGTTCATCGTTTGCCGACTTCCTCATCGGCCAGCCGCTAGAGACCGCCATCACCGCTGGCCTCAGCAAGATCTACCTGCGCGGCGACTCCATGGACTGGTATGTGCAGGACGACTACCGCGTGAAAAGCGGTTTGACCCTCGCCTATGGCCTGCGCTGGGAGTACTTCTCACCCTACGAAGAGAAGTACAACCATCTGGTCAACCTCGCCCTGACCGGGAGCGGCACCAGTCTTGGGATCCAAAATGTCTGCGCCACCGCCGCAGCCGGATGCTCCTCTTTGACACCCAGCCAATTCGGCACGCCACCTTCCCTGGTCAACCCGGACAAGGCGTTGTACTCCCCACGCATTGCGCTTGCCTGGTCGCCGAAGTTCAAGTGGACCAAGCAGATGGTGGTGCGCTCCAGTTACGGCATCAACTACAACACCGGGGCCTACTCGAGCTTTGCGTCGAAGATGTCGTTCCAGCAGCCCTTCGCCATCACTCAGAGCAATACGCTCACCGCGCCCAACAGCCCCACCACCTGCACCACGGCGAACATGTCGTGGAACACAAAGTATCAGGGCACAACCGGCTTCAACTGCTCCACCCAGACCACGCAGAGCAACTTCGGCGCAGATCCCAACTACCGCCTCGGCATGGTGCAGGCCTATAACCTCGGCATCCAGCGCAGCCTGCCGCAGGGCATCGTACTCAACATCGACTACACCGGGGCCTACGCCGTCCATCAGGACATCGTGCGCGTGCCCAACCGCAATGCGGCAGGCATTCTGAACTCCTCTTCGGGGCAGTTCAATTACGAAGATTCGCTCGGCTTCCAGCGCTCCAACGCACTCCTGGTCAACCTGCGCGAGCGCATGCACAAGGGAATCTCCCTACAGGGTACATACACCTACGCGCACTCCATCGACGACGCCAGCTCGGTCGGCGGCAGCGGAGGCTCCACCGCGCAGAACGACCTGGACCTCGCCGCAGAGGAGAGCAACTCCAGCTTCGACCGGCGTCATACCGTCAACGGGAACTTCATCATCGAGCCGCCCTTCGGCCCCAACCGCGCCTTCCTCAACAAGGGCGGAGTGATGTCGAAGATCCTCGATGGCTACTCCATCTCCGGCAACTACACCTTCGCCACGGGCGGCTACGCCTCGCCGCAGATCACCGGGGCCACCGTCGAGACCCAGGTGGGCGCAAACTTCCTGCGGCCGAACCGGGTCTTTGCTCAGCCCATCAAGGGCGCGGGCACGCGTCTCTCCTGGTTCAACACGGCAGCATTTGCCGGACTGTGCAGTGAAACGCCAACAGGCCAGACACCGTCACCGCTCTGTCTGCCTGCTGCTACCTACGGAACCGCCTCGCGCAACTCCATCCAGATGCCCGGAACGGTTTCCATCAGCGGTTCCATCTCGCGCACCGTCAGCTTCGGCGGCACGCGCAGCTTCGAGGCCCGCCTCAACGCAAACAATGCCTTAAACACAGTGCAATACTCCGGAGTCAGTACAGCTATCAGTTCAAACACCTTTGGCCAGGTAACAGGCGCGGCAGGCCCGAGGACGTTCACTTACTCGGCCTACTACAGGTTCTAACTATTGTTGAGAGTTGTTAATTGTTACTTGTGAGACAGCAGTGAAGGAGACGGCAATGCAACGAGTGATGGCGGCGGTTTTGGTGGCAGGAATGGTGGTTTCCCCGGCGGGTGTGCCGGTTACGGCCATGGCGCAGCAGCCGGTCTCTAACGTAAAATCCAAGCCGCTCGTCGCATACGTCAATCGCGTGCTGACAAACGTCGTGGTGCGCAATAAAAAGACAGGGGAGCTGATCAAGGGTCTCAAGGAGTCCGACTTCACCGTCTCCGAAGACAAGAAGCCGCAGCAGATCACTACATTCGACTACCAGAACATCGACTCGGCCGTTACCCTCGCTGAGACCACCACCGTCTCCGGCGTCACAACCACCAAGAAGAAGACCATCGCCGACCTGGTCAACAACGACTTCGCCGCCGCTCCGGAAGAGTTGAAGGACCACCGTCTCATCGTCATGTTCTTCGACCTCAGCAGCATGCAACCCGAGGACATCACACGCGCCGTCGATGCGGCCAAGGATTACATCAATAACAAGATGGCCCCGGCCGATCTCGCGGCTTCCGTCAGCCTCGTCGCCAGCCTCAGCATGGACCAGGACTTCACCAACGATAAAACCGCCCTGCTCAAGGCCGTCAGCAAGTACGACGGCAGCGCGGGCACCGGCTACGACGCGGGCAGCGAAGGCGGCGACTCCTCCGACTCATCCGACGACTCCTCCAGCTTCACCGCCGACGACAGCGAGTTCAACTCACTCAACACAGACCGCCAGCTCTACGCCATCCGCACCATCTGCAAGTCCATCGAGAAGGTCGAGCAGAAGAAGAGCATGTTGTACTTCTCCGGCGGCCTCACCCGTCAGGGCATCGAAAACCAGGCAAGCATCCGCGCCGCCACCAACGAGTGCGTCAAGGCAGACACTGCAATGTATGCCGTGGACAGCCGCGGCCTGCAGGCCCTCAACACTGTCGGCGACGCTTCGCAGGGCAGCCGCCGCGGTACCGGAGCTTACAGCGGCGCATCCATGCAAAGCATGTTGAACTCCAACTTCAGTTCGCAGGAGACCCTCGGCACCCTCGCCAGCGACACTGGCGGCAAGCTCTTCGTCGACTCCAACGACTTCGCGCCCGCCTTCCAGCAGGTGCAGCACGACACAGAGGCCTACTACATCATCGGTTACCGCGCCACCAACGTCGCGCGCGATGGCACCTATCGCCACCTTTCCATTACCCTGAAGGGCCATCCCGAGGCCAGTCTCGAGTACCGTCCAGGCTACTATGCCCCTGCCGACTTCCAGCACGCCAAGACCGAGGACCGGGAGATGGCACTCACCGAGCAGATGCGCAGCGATGTTCCAGCCACCGATGTCGCAATCTATCTCCAGGCCCTCTACTTCCGTCTCGAGGACGGCAAGTTCTTCATCCCCGTCTCGCTCGTCATCCCCGGCTCGCAGATCAACGCCGTGCAGGTCAAGGACAAGGACAAGGCCACCATCGACATCCGTGCAACGGTCAGGAACGCTCAAAACATCGTCGTCGGACAGTTGCCGCCCAACACACAAGTGAAGCTCGACGTCGATGCGAACCAGATGCTGATCAAGAAGAACATTCAGTACTCCACCGGCTGGACGCTCGCACCAGGCAAGTACCACATCAAGTTCGTCGTGCGGGAGAACCAGTCCGGAAACATGGGCAGCTTCGAGACCGACATCCAGGTCCCGGACATGAAGAAGACCCCGCTCAAGCTCAGCTCGGTCGTTATGAGCAGCCAGCGCACGCCAAACACCATCAAGAAGAACCTCGACCCGCTGGTGCGCGACGGCCAGGAGTGGGTGCCAAACGTCTCCCACGTCTTCCGCCAGGACCAGCATCTCTTCTTCCTCTACGAGGTCTACAGCCCCACCAAGGACAAGGACACCGCCACCACCTCCGCCACACAGGCGGCAACGCAGGCCGCGAATCCCGGCCTCACCAAGAAGGAAGCCGCCCCCGTCCGCGTCCTCACCAGCATCGAGTTCCTCCTCGGCGGCGTCAAGGTCTACGAGACCCCGCTGGTCGAGGCAACCTCCATCAACATCCCGGAGCGAGATGCCGTCGCCTTCCAGTTCGATGTCCCGCTCACCGGCCTCAAGCCCGGCACCTACGTCTGCCAGGTCAACGTCATCGACGATGCGGGTGGCACATTCACCTTCCCGCGCATGGCCCTGCGCGTTACCCCGGCAGCCGCCCCGCCGCCATCCGCGACCCCGGTGGCCGCGGTCCCACCGGCCGCTCCGCCAACCCCGGCAGCCAAAACGCTCTAACGCCGAGCATCAGATCCAACCAGCCGTGTGCCCCACATCTCGATCCTGAGATGTGGGGCGTTTTCTTCCAGCCGAAGAGACGCAACACGCCACATCCATCGCTGTTGGTTCGCGATGGTCTGGTTCGCCCCGCTCCCACTCCGTCCTTCTGGCGCAACCCCGCGCGTCGTCATTCTGGCGCAGCCCCACCGTCTTCCTCGACCAACCAACAACCCTGTCATCCTGAGCGGAGTGACGCACGGCCTCATCGTGAGTCACGGAGTCGAAGGACCTGCGGTTGTTTGTTTTACGTCGTCATTCTGGCGCAGCCCCACCGTCTTCCTCGACCAACCAACAACCCTGTCATTCTGAGCGGAGTGACTCACGGCCTCATCGTGAGTCACGGAGTCGAAGGACCTGCGGTTGTTTGTTTTACGTCGTCATTCTGGCGCAGCAACACCGTCTTCCTCGACCAACCAACAACCCTGTCATCCTTGTATCTCTAA
>Ga0187851_10002543_pt1 | contig 16022 bp, 8 predicted proteins | sample June2016WEW_6_10_FD_132997 | JGI IMG/M metagenome (GOLD analysis project Ga0187851, IMG submission 132997) | Peatland microbial communities from SPRUCE experiment site at the Marcell Experimental Forest, Minnesota, USA - June2016WEW_6_10 | ecosystem: Environmental > Terrestrial > Soil > Wetlands...
GATCGAAGCCCAGATCGGCGCCGGTGGTATGGGAACCGTCTACCGCGCCGTCGATACGCGATTGGGGCGCGTGGTTGCCATCAAGATTGCGTCCGAACGCTACAGCGAACGATTTCAACTCGAAGCTCGGGCGATTTCCAAGCTAAACCATCCCCACGTTTGCACGCTCTACGACGTCGGCCCAAACTACCTGGTCATGGAGCTCATCGAAGGCTCCACTCTGGCAGCGGAAATCAAGAGAGGCCCATTGGCCACTGAAGTCGTGGCGCGCTATGGAGCACAGATGGCAAGCGCGCTGGCGGAGGCGCATGCGCGCGGAATCGTGCATCGCGACTTGAAACCGTCCAACGTCATGCTCACCCGCCACGGCGTAAAAGTGTTGGATTTTGGGCTCGCCAAGATGCTGTCCGAAACTGGCATCACCGAGAGCCGCGCGATCATGGGCACGCCCGCCTATATGGCCCCCGAACAGGTGGAGGGCCGGGAGCCCACCAGTGCCACGGACCTGTTCTCACTAGGCTTGGTTCTCTACGAAATGGCCGCCGGGAGGCTCCCGTTTCCGGGAGTGTCGCTGGGATACATGCTCTCGACCGGCTCTCCTACTGCGACACCTTCGCCGTCTCAGAAGCGCGCTGGAATTCCAGCCAGCCTGGACAGACTGGTGGAGAAACTCCTGGAAAAAGACCCGTCCAAACGCTGCCAGTCCGCGTTCGATGTGTCTCAGGAGTTGTCCGCGCTTGCCGGTCGGCTCGCCGCTCCGTCTTTGCAGGGCGTGCGTTCCCTGCTGCGGCCGGTATATGCCATTCCCGCAGTGGTGATCCTTCTCTTGCTCGCAGCCGCAGGAGCGTTGTTCTACCAGCGCTCGGAGCAACGGCACTGGGTGCGCGAGCAGGCGATCCCGGAGATCTCCCGGATGGTCTCGAAACAGCCTCTCGCCGCGTTCCTCCTATTGCGCAGGGCCGAGCGGGTTCTGCCAGGAGATCTGGTGCTCGCACAACTTGCGCAGTCCTCGACACGCCTCATTTCCGTCCAGTCCGAGCCCGCCGGATCGAAGGTGGAGATTCAGGATTATGTCACGCCGGGCGCGTGGTTTTCCTTGGGCGCGACTCCCCTCACGAACGTGCGTATCCCCAACGGATACTTTCGTTGGAGGGTCTCCCGACCGGGCGCACCGGAATTCGTCGCAGCGCCGGAGACGGAGGACAACATGCGGTTCGCGTTGCGAGCTGAGGGAACGCCGCCCGGCATGGATCCCGTGCCGGGCGGCTACTACGCGGAGATGATTGATTTCCTCGGATGGCAGGGCCACGAGCTTCCGCCGTTTTCCATCGATCGGTTTGAAGTGACCAACCGCCAATATCAGGAGTTCGTGGATCAGGGCGGCTATCGAAAGCCTGAGTACTGGAAAGAAAAGTTCATCAACGGCGGCAAGGAACTGACCTGGCGGCAGGCCATGGACTTGTTTCGCGATCCCACAGGCCGTCCTGGGCCCTCCACCTGGGAGGGCGGCCATTTTCCACCGACCCAAGCCGATTACCCCGTGTCAGGCGTGAGCTGGTATGAGGCCGCTGCTTATGCGGCCTTTGCCGGCAAGAGCCTGCCCGTCATCCTGCAGTGGTATAAGGCCGCGCCTTCCGACTTCGTCGTTTATCGCATCAATCAAAGCAACTTTAATGGCCGGGGGCCGGTCCCGGTTGGGACATTTCCCGGCGTCGGTCCCTATGGCACCTATGACATGAGCGGAAATGTCAGGGAATGGAACTGGAACGCCGTCGATGGGGACCGCCGCTTCATCTTAGGCGGGGCTTGGCGAACGCAGACCTATCTGGCATACGATCCGGAAGCCCTGCCGCCGTTCGACCGCTCGGCTTTGAACGGCTTCCGCTGTGTGCGGAATCTAGGACCAATCCCGGCCGCGGTTGCTGCACCCCTGGTCCGGCAGGCGAGGGACTTCACCAAGGCAAGACCCGTCCCGGACGACGTGTTTCAGGCTTACCGGATCATGTACGCCTACGACCGTGCGCCGCTGAACGCGAAATCGGAAGGCATTGTGGAGAACACAACCGATTGGACCAAGGAGAAAATCACGATCGATGCGGGCCACGAGGGCGAGCGCCTCCCGCTCTACCTCTTTCTCCCGAGGAGCGTCCGTCCGCCGTATCAAACCGTGCTTTTCTTTCCGAGCGCCGCCGTGGTCAGTATGCCCAGCAGCCAGGATCTTGGCGACATGGATGACGTCGACTACGTCATCAAGAGTGGCCGTGCACTGGTCTACCCGATTTACACGGGGACCTACGAACACTCGGGCACATTCGTTGCGCCCGGAGCTATCGGGGACCTGAATCAAGTTATCCAGCACTCCAAGGAAATAGGGCGAACAATCGACTTTCTCGAAACCCGCCAGGAGATCGACAAGACCAAAATCGCGTATTTGGGAGCAAGCTGGGGCGCCGCCTACGGCGTCATTTTTGCGGCATTGGAACCGCGCTTCAAAGCCAGCGTCTTCCTCGATGGAGGCTTCTTCCTGACGCCCCCTGTGCCGGCAGATGACCAGGTGAATTTCGCCCCTCGTTTGACCAAGCCCGTGCTGATGATCAATGGCCGGTTCGACTTTACCTTTTCGCCCGACCGGGCGCAAGAGCCGATGTTTCGCATGATCGGAACACCGGACGCGGAAAAGCGCCGTGTGGTCTTCGATGCGCCGCATGGCGTCAGCCAGCAGAAGGACGCATTGTCGAAGGAAGTGTTGGCGTGGCTGGACAAATACCTTGGCAGACTCAACTAGGGTCGCGGCGGGCGATCTATTGGATGCCCACTACAGGGCGCGCACCGTTCGTGTGCAAGAGACGGCAGCGGCGCCCAGTCCGGACTTCCGGGACTGATAGGGCACCGCGGCCATAACTGATCCACGCCTCCAGATGAGGATAGTCGTGCAAGCGGAGTAGAAGCTAGTAAAAATGCGACACATCCTGCTTGCGGCACCCGCGCGACTCTACGACGGGCTATACGGGGGTGAATGTCAATTGGCGAAGACAGGGTATTGCATGGAAGGCTGGGACAGCGGGTACTGGCAGCGCGAATTCCGCCAATTCCCGAGTTGTCGGCCACTCGTACAAAGCTCAGATTGATCCCGCAGCCCCCGTCGACCTCGCGACTGGCCCCAAGCGGCGTTCGGGGAAGCGCAGGCTGGCGGCAATTGCCTTGAATCTGCCCGTTAAGACCTGATATCGGTAGCCATTCGCTGCCAGCCCAGGCACGCCCATGGGTAGGCGTTTTCCGGCGAGGTGACCGGCGCTGGGTCCCTTGGGCCCTGAAGCGCTGCGGGACAGCCGCCGCCCCGTCCCTAGCCGACGGCCTTCTGACCCTCTCGCGGGGGCATCTCCACAAGTCGGCGACCACCGTACCGGCTTGGGGTGTAGAGTAAGAGGGCGAGGTGCCGTGCGCTGTCCTCTTATGGTTGGACCTTTGTGGATGGTGGTCCCGCTGTACGCCGCCGCTACCGGGGGCACAGTCGAACAGGCCGTTGCACGTTTCGATCAACTTTCCGCGAGAGTCCCCGCGCCCCTAGGCCACCAATTCCGCACCCTCGCCGCGAAGGGGTTGCAGGCCCGGCACTGCGAGCTGGCGCAGAAACTGGTGGAACCGGCGGGGAACACCGGGCCGACTGAACCCCGCTTGGACCCTGCGTCCACCAAAACCGGTCTCGCGATCGTTCTGCGGCTCAGCCAATTCAGCCGCCTTCCTACCGATACGGATCGCGCGCAGCTTCTCATTGAATTGGCATCCGAAATTGGCGCGCTGCCCGGCAAAGGTCTCATTGTGTTGGCGGTCACCGATGAAAGGCGCGAGACCATCCTGAAGTTTCTCGCCGACAAGAACTACACCTTTCCGATTCTGCTCGACAGCGACCGCAGGGTGAACACCGACTTCGACATCGGAGGCGTCCCCCAGACCTTTGTCTTCGACCGGGAAGGCGAACTCGTCGCCCACGCCATCGATATCCGCACTGAGTCTCAGTTCCGTGCGATGCTAAAGGCCGCAGGTTTGGAGTAGGTATCACCCGTCGACTGGCTGCGTCCAGGCGTGAACAGCGTCCGTTCCACGTGAGCGTTAATATTCATTATCGGTCGCTATTCGACCAGCCAGAGGCCCGTCTAAGCTGCGTCCGTGCGCCCGGAGGATTTCAAAATCGCAATCCCTGATCCATCCGGTGCCAGGGCAGTGCGGTGCCCCGCTCTGATATTCTCTTGTTACCGCAAGAGAAAGGAGTCCTACCACGCGGCACGAGCCGCCTGGCATCATATGGGCGCCTCCGCGACTCCTCGATTCGCAATCCAGGTTTCACGCATCCGCAAGACCTACGGAGCCACCGTGGCGGTCTCCGAGGTCTCGTTTGACGTCAGCGAAGGTGAGGTGTTTGGCTTGATCGGGCCAAACGGCGCCGGGAAGACTACCACTATGGAGTGCGTTGAGGGGGTGCGTCGGCCGGAGGGGGGCGAGATCTCAATCCTGGGACTGGATCCGTTCCGCGACGTGTATCAGGTGCAGAACCGGATCGGGGTGCAGCTCCAACAGGCCCAGCTCCAGAAGAGAATCAAAGTCTGGGAAGCTGTGGATCTCTGGGCATCTCTCTACCCAAAGCCGATGGACGGCAACCGACTGCTCGAACAGCTCGGCCTCGCCGACAAACGCAACGCGCTGTTCATGACTCTTTCGGGCGGGCAGAAGCAGCGGCTGTTTATCGCTCTGGCCCTGATCAACGACCCGCAAGTGGTATTTCTCGATGAGCTGACAACCGGGCTAGACCCGCAGTCGCGGCGGGCAATCTGGGACCTGGTGCGCGGCATCCGAGACCGCGGCAAGACAGTCGTTTTGACTACTCATTTGATGGAGGAGGCGGAGCGGTTGTGCGACCGGGTGGCTATCATCGAGCGCGGTAAGATAATCGACATTGGCGGTCCGGAGGAATTGGTGAGCCGGCACTGCCCCACGCGCGCAGTGGTACTGGCCACCGAGGACGCACTCGCCGAAGAACGCCTGCGCGCGATCCCGCGGGTGGAAACCGTGATGCGCCAGGGCTTCGAGTTCACGATTCAGGGGCAAGGTGACGACTTCGTGACTGAGGTGATCCAATGCCTCTCCGAAAATCGGATCAGGATCACCTCCTTTCGCACCGTGCTGCCTAACCTGGAAGACGTCTTTCTAAAGCTGACCGGGCATTCGATTCGCGATTGAAAGAGATCAGGCAATGCTGCATGGACTTTGGAAACTGACCTGGCTGGAACTCAAGATCTTCCTGCGCGAGCCGCTTGGAGCGTTCGGATCGATCGTTTTTCCGGTCCTCGTTTTTTTGGTGCTGGGCCGATTCGCAGGCGGCCGGATCACGCCAAGCTCTCTCTCTCCCGCTGGATTCGCGCATGTCGGGCTGCCTGTTTTCGTAGCGGTGCTGATATCGCTCAGCGGTGTGTTGTCGTTGGTCACGATCATCTCGATTTATCGGGAGGGCGGTATTCTCAAGCGGCTCCGGGCCACGCCGCTCCGCCCGCAGACGATTCTCGCCGCCCACGTGCTCGTGAAGCTGACGCTCACGGCGCTCACCATGGCCTTGACGGTGTTAGCGGGCAAACGCTACTTCCCGATCCACGCGGGCTTCCCCATCTTCGGATTTTCATTGGCGCTGCTGATCAGCACGTGGAGCATCCTGTCAATCGGTTTTCTAATCGCGAGCATTGTGCCTACAGCGCGCTTCGCGCAACCAATCGGAGCGGCCATCCTGTATCCGATGATAGGCGTGTGCGGATTGTTCGTGCCAGTACAGTCGTTGCCGCCCGCGCTTCAAGTCGTGGCGCGCTTGCTGCCGCTGACCTACGCGGTGTCGCTTCTTGAGGGAATCTTGAAAGGCGAGGCGTGGTCGGCGCACATGGGCGACGTCGCGGCGCTGGTTGTCGTATTTGCGATCTGCACGGCGCTTTCAGCGAAGGTGTTCCGCTGGGAGTAGTGGGCTGCAAGGTGATCGCAGCGATATCTGGGGTTTATCGGTACGTATCGGCGAGCGATGTTCGGGACGATATGGTTCGTTATCGGAAGCTACCAGTCGATGCCGTTCTGTCCGGTGAGGTCAGCGCGGGTCTAAACGCCTCCAGCCACGCTATCTGCCTGCCAGTTGGTCCCCCCTGGTTTGCGCCTGCTGCTCCAAATCACCCACCTTCAGATGGAAAGCGGCAACTCTGATCCGATACCATACCCGCGGGTCGGACTTCTCACCCCCGAGTTGGAACATACGCTGGACCAGCGGCCGGGCACTCTCCGGGTCGACAGAGTACTGCGTCGCGTACTCAATCAGTTGATCCAGTGTTCCATGCAGCATCATCTTGGCCGTCACAATGGATCGCACCCGCCTATCAGCACCCTGTACCCGCGACTCGCCACTGGCAGGGAACACTCCGACGGAGGCCCGCATCACCAGCAGCAGTTCCTTACCGTTTGACGCCGTCTCAGCCATTCGCAGGATCACTCTTTGTTGCGCCTCAGACTGCGGAGCCGCCGCGCTGGCAGCCATGTAAAGCTCCTTTAAGGCCGCGCTCACGACCTGCTCCGACTCGGGTACAGGGGCTGCGGTGTTGCTCGCGGCAGTTTTGCAGGAAGCCAGGCTCCAGGCGACCATTACGACAACCGGTGCACCACGAAGATACTTCCACATATTCGGAGCGTACATCCAAATTGGATTTCTGAATAGAGTTTTTTCACAGCGTGACGCAAATTTCTACGCCTATACGGTTGAAAGGTCTGTTTCTCTTCTATTGCAACTACGAATCAGCAAATCTGTTGAGAAATGCCGCACCATATCGGTTAGGTAGCCACCTCGGCTCGCTTCGGGCCATCCGTACGAGGTCGGACGGTCGACAGGCGGCGAGCAACGCCCGCAGGTTGGAAGGTGAAAGACGAGGCGAACTCCAAGGTACTGAAGTAGTTGGGGATCACGGAGGCCACAACGCCGGAGGCGCGGTAGGGTCATTCCCTGGTGCATGGGGACGTGTGGCGTCTGCCAACTATCCACGGCTTGACGAAAAACACCACAGGGTATTAATATGTGTTTAGATAAATAGACATCATCGCCGGTCTTGGCCGGCGGCGGGTTGAATGTTAGCTGGTGCTGCAGACTGGGGTATTCTTCCCGCCTGCCAAAACCGAAATGTCAGACGGCTTTGATTTCGCGATCCGCAGTGCGCTGGTGCCAAGATGCGGCTTCTGACGGCGTTGCTCTTGGCTGGCCTGAGCTTGCTGGTAGCTACCGTGGCGGCGCAGGAGAGCAAGCCGCTGCCTGGGTCGAAAGACTGCCTGGACTGCCACGACACCGGCCGGCGCACGGAGCGCCGCGAGGCGGGGGTTCCGCCGGCTTTCGACGCGGCCGCGTTGCGAGCCTCGCCACACGCCGACCTGGAATGCCGCAGTTGCCACGCCGATCTGGAGAAAGCCGCCTTTCCGCACCCGGAAAAACTGAAGCCGGTGGATTGCGGTTCGTGCCACTCCGACGAGCAGACCAAGTATGCGGCCAGCCTGCACGGCAAGGCCACCGCGCGCGGAGACAACCTGGCACCGAACTGCAAGACATGTCACGGCACGCACACGGTGAAGCGTCCGTCCACACAAAATTCGCCCACATCCACGTTTGAGATCCCCAAGCTATGCGGCCAGTGCCATAAGGAAGGCACAACGGTCTCCCAGACCCGCAACATCCCGCAGCAGAACATCCTCGGCAACTATTTGGACAGCATCCATGGCAAGGGTCTTTCCGAGAAGGGCCTCACCGTGACGGCAGTCTGCACCAGTTGCCACACCGCCCACGAGGTGCTGCCGCACACGGACCCGCGGTCTTCCATCGCCAAGCAGAACATCGCCAGGACCTGCACCAAGTGCCACGGGCAGATCGAGATGGTGCACCGAAAGGTGATCCGCGGCGAGCTCTGGGAGAAACAGCCGCACCTGATTCCGGCCTGCGTGGACTGCCACGAGCCGCATAAGATCCGTCAGGTCTATTATCCGCAGGGGATGGCCGACCAGGACTGCCAGCGATGCCACGCCAATCCCGAACTGAAAACCGTTCGCGACGGCAAGACCGTTTCGCTCTTCGTAAGACAGGACGAGATGCAGAAATCGCGCCACGCCAAGGTGGCCTGCGTGCAATGCCACACCGGAGGCACACCGTCCAAGGAGCGGGCGTGCGAAACCATCGCCCCCAAGGTGGATTGCTCCATCTGCCACAACGACCAGGTGACCGACTACCGCCAGAGCGCGCACGGACAGTTGGCGGCCAAGGGCAACCCCGATGCTCCCGACTGCCGCGATTGTCACGGAACCCACGGCATCCTGGGCAAGACCGAATTGAATTCGCCGACTTTCTCGCGCAACGTGCCCAATCTTTGCGCCAAGTGTCACCGCACGGGCCAGAAAGCCGCGCTGGCCTACACCGGGACCGAGAACCACATCGTTGAAAACTACGTTGAGAGCATTCACGGGAAGGGTTTGCTCGAAGCCGGGCTCACCGTGACCGCCAACTGCGCCCAGTGCCACAGCGCCCACCTGGAACTGCCCGCCAACGACCCGCGCTCCAGCGTGAATCGCAACAACATCGCCGATACCTGCGGCAAGTGCCACCGCGGCATCTACGAAGCCTTCGTCGGCAGCGTTCACTCTCCGCTATCGCACCCCTCTGCCAAACCCCTGCCCGTGTGCAACGATTGCCATTCGGCACACAGCATCGAACGCACGGACCAGTCGGATTTCCGCCTGCACATTATGGATCAGTGCGGCAAGTGCCACCAGGCCATCACGGCGAGCTATTTCGATACTTACCACGGCAAAGTGTCCAAGCTGGGTTATCTCAAGACAGCCAAGTGCTACGACTGCCACGGCGCTCACGACATCCTGCCCGTTACCGATCCCCGGTCGAGGCTGAGCCGCAAAAACATCGTCAAGACCTGTGCGCAGTGCCATGCCGGCGCACATCGGCAATTCGCCGGGTACCTCACCCACGCCACCCACCACGACCCGGTCCGTTATCCGATCCTGTTCTATACCTTCTGGGGCATGACGACGCTGCTGGTCGGCACGTTTATCGTCTCCGGCGCGCACACCGCGCTGTGGTTGCCGCGCTCGCTTCAATACCGGCGCGCCCTGATCCGGGAACACGCCCTGGAAGGCCCGGTATACGTGCGGCGTTTCCGCCCCTTCGATCGCAACCTGCACCTGGTCGTGATCACCAGCTTCCTGGGGCTCGCGACCACGGGCATGATCCTGAAATTCTCCTACGCCACCTGGGCAAGCGTGGGAGCGCGCCTCCTGGGCGGGTTCGAAGTGGCGGGATGGATTCACCGCGTGTGCGCAATGCTCACGTTCGCGTATTTCGCATCGCACCTGTGGGACATGCGGCGCCGGCGTAAGCAAAGCGGTCAGACTTGGTGGCAGTACGTCGCCGGACCGGAGAGCATGCTCCTCAACCGGCGCGATTGGCACGAGTTCGTCGGCTCCATCAAGTGGTTTGTCGGCAAAGGCCCGCGGCCGGAGTACGGGCGCTGGACCTATTGGGAGAAGTTCGACTACTTCGCCGTGTTCTGGGGCGTCGCGGTGATTGGCGGAACCGGGATGTTGCTGTGGTGGCCAACCATCTTCACGCGCGTTTTGCCGGGTTGGGCAATCAATGTCGCCACCACCATCCACAGCGACGAAGCGTTGTTGGCGGTGGGCTTTATCTTCACCGTCCATTTCTTTAACACCCACTTCCGGCCGGAGAAGTTCCCCATCGACACCGTGATCTTCACCGGCGGAATGCCGCTGGAGGAGTTTAAGAAGGACCGGCCGAGGGAATACCAGGAGATGGTGGAGCGTGGGGAACTGGAGCAGAACCTGATGCCCGCACCCATACCGCTGGCGGCGAAGCTCTGGCGACGCCTGGGGTTCACGGCGCTCGGAATCGGGATCGTGCTCATCGCGCTAATCATATACGCCATGGTGTTCGCGTACCGGTAGCGGCGGGCTGGCCAGCCAGCAGCGGCACCCGGTCCACGCGGCGTTAATTGGAATTATCGGTAGCCAGTTCCGCCGAGCAGGCCGGGCCGCCGCGCTGTTTCCGAGTAGCGCGCGATACGAGCGGACCGAGCGGGTTGGTAAAACGCTACGCGATCAAGAGAGGACCTATGGCCAAGAGCAGATCATGACCTTTGGCCGAACGAAAGCTTGGGGCAGAGACCAGTCAAGTCATCGATGACCTAGTGTAGTTCGGAAACAACTCAGGCAACCCAGTGGCCGGCTTGGCCAAAATGATCAGGGAAGAGCAGTCGAATAGAACTGAGTGTTTTTTCACTCGGGAATCCTAGGCAGGAGGATGTACGACGGTCGCCGTGCGTCGTGGTAAATCGTCTGGCTGGCGGAGACGAAGCGCGTGTCCAGTTCGTTGTTTCCTCCAGTGTTCAAATTTCGAGAATATGCTGGAAACGAGGCTGACGCCACTTCGGCTCGCAGCCTGTGCCCCGACGCGATAGTTATGCCCGTGTGCCAAAGGTCGATGGTGTATTTGTAGACCTTCCCCGGCTCGATCAACTCCGTCTTCACCATCGAATTGCGATATCGCGCGCGCACCTTGCCCGTGCCATCGCTCCACAGCGGGAAACATCTGCCGTCCGGGCCGGCATCCGTCAGGTGGACGAACCAGTCGGTATCGCGCGCGGAGCTGGAGGTGTAAAGCACAGCGCTGACGGGCCCCGCAATGGTGTACGGTTTTTCGAAGGCCGGCGTAGTGTAGACGAGGATATCCTTGCGGGCGGCAGCGACGAGGTCCCGGCAGGAATCCGCGGTCCCCGCGTCCGGGGTCGGATCGCCCGGATCGTAGACGTAGCGGTCCGCCGGCTGCTCGCCCACGGGCGGCGTGAAGCTGAGGCGCCCGCCGCCCGCCAGGTAAAGTTTTTCGAAACGCGTCTCCGGCAGCGGGTACCTCGGCCCGCTCACCCAGCGGTTCGACCCCATCACGAACATGCTGACCAGCGGCTCTTTCAGAATCCCCGTATCCGCGCCCTTCAGCCAATAGTCGAACCAGCGGAGATAATCGCGCTGCAGATCGATCACCGCGGCCGAGCCGAAACTCGACTCGCCGTAGTTCCGCATGGCCGTGTCGCTGTGCCCCCAGGGGCCGATGGTCAACTTCTGCAAGGCGCTCCTGTTCTTGGCCAGCGCCAGGTAGTTCAGCTTGGTCCCTATCCCGTCGCCATCGAACCAACCGGACTCATGAAACACCGGGATGCGAATATCCTTCAGCTTGTCGAGAAACATAACCCCGCGCCAATACTCGTCCGCCGTTGGGTGCGCCATCCAGTGGCGCCAGGTCGGGCTCTGGCGGCCCAGGACGGCTTTGTCGAGATCGATTACCGGTAACGGCCGCAGAAGCTCGGCCCAGTTCTTCTGGAGCATCTCGCCGGGGTCGATGGCGTTCGTTTCGATGATGTCAAGCCAATGCAGATCCTCCATCAGCCACATCCCTCCGTGATCGTACGGCATGTTGTGCAACGGGTCCGGCGGACTGACGTTCGGCACGATGGTAACTAGATGCGGCGGATGCTGGATAGCCGCCAGCCATTGCACCCACCCCAGGTATGACCCGCCGAGCATCCCGACCTTTCCGCTAGACCATGGCTGGCGGGCCAGCCATTCGATGCTGTCGTACCCGTCTTTGGGCTCGTTGATCACGGCTTCCCATTGACCCTCCGAGGCGAAGCGGCCGCGCACGTCCTGTATGGCGTAAACATAGCCCCGGCGCGCCCAGAAATAGCCGCGAACCTCAGACCCCTCTTTGCTGTACGGCGTGCGCGCCAGGATGACCGGGGCCTTAGGCGCGCCGATGGGGAGGTAGAGATCAGTGGCGAGCTTTACGCCATCGCGCATGGGCACTTTGACGTTGGTCTCCACCTTGACTTCGCATCTCGGCGGAGAGATCAGCGGATCACCGTCGGGCGCCGGCAGCAGGCTCTCGTAGCCCTCCCGCACATATGACGCGTGTTGCTCGGAGACTCCCGCCTCGGTATACCACGGCAATCCTGTCACCAGGTACACCCGCCCGTCGTCGCCTGCCAGCACCTGTAATTCGCAGCCCATTGCCGCATACCGCCAGCGGTTCAGCCTCAGAGTGCGTCCGGCGACGGTGCGCTCTGTCGCGTCCTCGCTCTCCAGCGTGAGCGGACCGCCTTCGTCCCTGCTCAACTCCAGCAAGCCAAAGGTCTGGCTACCGCCTTTCGCAGAGTCGTACCGGCGCAGGGCCTGACTAATCAGCGCCGGAGAGGTTTCCGCGAACACCAGCATACCTTCGGGTAGGACTCCTTTTCCTCTCTTCTCGGGAGACGATAGCGTTAGCTCGCTGCCGTTCCGCTCGATCACGCTCTTTCCGTGACGGTCCTCGAACACGGAGCGTACCCACCGGCCCTCGGCATCGGGGGAGAGAGCCAACGATGAGTGCGAGGTCTCGCCGAACAACGAAAGGACGAACGTGCTCTCGAAGCGCCCGTCCGGCTTCCACGAAAAGGCGATCCGCCCGGGATGTTCCTCGTTCAGGTAAAGGAGGAAGGTGCCCTCATCGGAGAATCCTGAAAGCGCGACCGGTTGGGCGAATGGCCGGACCGCCATGAGGAAGAGAGTAGGAAGAATGCGGAGGCGCATAGTCTCGATGTTCTCACAGGATGCTCCGCGCGCCTCGGCAGACGATCCCATGGAATCACTTCGGGCGGATTGACTTCACGCCGAGCAGAGCGCCCTGCTGTCTACCGACGGCTCCGGACGAATCGTCTGCCACGCGGAAGAATGTTGCTGGCATCGTGGTAGGGCGTCGTGGTCCGACTTGGCGAGCGTTATCACCTCTTATCGGTAGCTTGCGGTAGGCAAGGCAGACTGCCTGACTGCCCGGCGTGTCCGTGCGAATCAAAGCGGAATCACCAAAACCCGCCTGCGCGGCAGGGAGGTTTGTGAAAAATGACCACGGGCGGGAGCGGCCCGACGGATGAAGTCCGCTAACCCCGATTACCATTCCCATACGACGGTGAGGCTGGGTTAGAATGCCTCCATGAGGATCTCGATATCTGCAATCGCGGCCTTTTCCGCGCTTGCCACGGCTATTCTAGCCCAGCAGCCGTCGCCCGAAGCGCGCGTACAGGATGCCCTCACGTTAGTTCTGGATCGTAAGTACGAGCAGTTCTACGCTCTGTTTTCGCCGGAAATGAAGAAGGCCATTTCGCTGCAGACTTACAGCGCGCAAGTGGACCAGATCATGACCGCGCTCGGCAAACCAACCGGACAGGACGCGCCGCGGTCGACCACGGCGCAAGGCTCGGTGCTGGTTACCATCCCGGTGCACTGGCCCGCCGCCAGCCTGAACTTCCTCGTGAGTTTGAACAAAGCCGGACAGATCCAGGGAACATGGTTCCGTCCCGGAGACGCCCCCAAGCCGGCCAAATATGACTGCCCACCCTACAGCGATCCATCAGCCTTCACCGCGCGTGAACTGAACGCGGGCGATCTCCCGGGGACGCTGGACATCCCGCGCGGCAAGGGTCCCTTCCCCGCTCTGGTGCTGGTGCACGGATCGGGACCGCATGACCGCGATGAAACCGTCGGCGGCACGCGACCCTTCCGCGACCTCGCCGAAGGCCTCGCATCGCGCGGCATCGCCGTCCTGCGATACGACAAGCGCACCTTCGTCAAGAGTCCCGGCGCCCTACCCAAGGATGGCATCACCATGACGTGGGAGACCGTCGACGACGCGGTGCGCGCCGCCGAGCTTCTGCGCTCGCAGCCGGATATTGACCCCAAGCGAATCTTCGTTCTCGGCCACAGCCAGGGCGGCTACATGGTACCGCGCATCGTCAAAGCCGATCCCAAGCTTGCCGGCGCCATCGTGCTCGCCGGCAACGCGCGCCCCCTGCCCACGCTCGCGGCGGAACAGACCGAATATCTTGCCGAACTGCAGGGCAGCATCTCAGTGGAGCAGCGCGCCGGGGTCGAAGCAGTCAAGAAAGACCCGTGGTCGGCGCTGCCCGGAATACCCGAAAGCTACAAGCGCGATCTCGATGGCTACGACCCGGCGGCGCTCGTACGGACCAGCAGCGTGCCGCTGCTGATCCTGCAGGGCGAGCGCGATTACCAGGTCACCATGACCGATTTCGGACTATGGAAGAAATGGCTCGCTGGTCGGGTCAACACCGATTTCCGCAGCTTCCCCAACCTGAATCACCTGTTTGTCGCCGGCGAAGGTAAGAGCACTCCGGCGGAGTACGAGCGCACGGCTCACGTCGGCGCGGAAGTGGTGGACGCCATCGCCGCTTGGATCAAGGCGCGGTAGCCGGTCCCCTTAATGCGCACCGCTTCCGAAGCGCGTCGAGACGCGGTCAAACGGTTGTTAAGTGGTGATATCACTAGATTCTCCGTACGTATCGTATCGCCCGCAGGCTCTTAGGCGTCGTATCGATGGGGAAGGCTCCACACCTTTTGTCCCCTGCGGGCGACCGCTCATCACAATTGCGCCCAGTGTCGTTGCGAGCGGCGCCACAATCGCATCATGAAACTACTGATGCTGTCTCTCGCACTTGCCGCCGCCTCGATGGCGCAGGAACCATTCCAGGTCAAGGTGACCGGCCACGGCCGTCCCATCATTCTGATCCCTGGCCTGTCGTCGTCAGGCGAAGTCTGGGACACCACCGTTGCCCGTTATAAGGATCGTTTCGAATGCCACGTGCTCACCGTCGCCGGGTTCGCCGGCGTGGCGCGCGTGCCCACTCCGATGCTCGATCGCGTCCGCGACGGTCTGGCCGACTACATTCGCAAACAGAATCTCGATCACCCCGTCATCATCGGCCACAGCCTCGGCGGGTTCCTTGCGCTCGACCTCGCCGCCAAGTATCCGGACTTGCCCGGCCGCCTGATCATCGTTGATTCGTACCCCTTTCTGGCCGCTATGGCGGATCCCCACGCTACGGCAGCCAGCGCTCACGCGGCCGCCGAGCAGATGCGCCACGCCATCGGCGACGAGACCCAGGAGGCGTACGAACGCTACGTCAAGTCCGGTGTTGGCACCCGCGCCATGGTCGAAAAAGAATCGGACTTCGATCGTATCGTGGCCTGGGGCCTCGTCTCCGACCGCACTGCCGTCGCCGACGCCATGGCCGAGCTATGGGCCACCGACCTGCGCGACGACGTTGCCAAGATCAAGGTCCCCACCCTGGTCTTCGGTACGTGGATCGGCTTCAAGCAGTTCACCGACCGCGCGCGCACCGAGGCCAACCTGCGCAGCCAATATGCCAAGCTCGCCGGCGTTGAGATCGAGGTTACCGACACCGCGCACCACTTCATCATGTGGGATGATCCGGATTGGATGTTCACGCACCTGGACCGCTTCCTGGCTGGCAAGGGACCGAACCCGACCCGATGAAAACGAAACAGGCTTACTGGACGTGCCAGATCCTCGGCTGGGCCAGCTATGCCGGCTTGGGCATGTGGATGGCTGCCCGCCAGGTTGGCTGGATCACCCAGGTGACCGTCGGCTACGCCCTGTACTTCCTCTACAGCATTGCGTTGACTCACTTGCTGCGCCGATGTGTCAACCGGCGGGGCTGGGTGGATGCCCCGCAGTACTTCCGCCTCTTTCTTGCCGCATGGATCACCGGCCTGGTACAAGCCGCCCTGGTGATCGGGATCAGTTGGCTGATCGCCGGCCAGCAGAGCGCCTTCCGCGAGCTTTCAACCGCCGCCCCCAGCGCGATCGCCATCTCCTGCGTCACGATGGGATGGATGGTCGTCTACCTGGCGGTCACCTCCGGACGCCGATACCGTGAGAAGCAGCTCGCCCTGCGCGAGGCCGAGCTGCGCGGCCTTGAAGCTCAGATCAATCCGCACTTCCTTTTCAATTCCCTCAACTCGATCCGCGGGCTGGTCCTCGAGAACCCGCCACTCGCACAGGACCTCATCACCCGCCTCGCCAACATCCTCCGTTA
>Ga0187851_10002544_pt1 | contig 16012 bp, 15 predicted proteins | sample June2016WEW_6_10_FD_132997 | JGI IMG/M metagenome (GOLD analysis project Ga0187851, IMG submission 132997) | Peatland microbial communities from SPRUCE experiment site at the Marcell Experimental Forest, Minnesota, USA - June2016WEW_6_10 | ecosystem: Environmental > Terrestrial > Soil >...
CGCGCGGTGGATCGCCCGCCGGTCTGGCTGATGCGGCAGGCCGGTCGCGCCTTGCCGGAATATCGCGAACTCAAGGAAAAGCGTTCCTTTTTGGAATTGATTCAAACGCCCGAACTGGCCGCCGAAGTCACGCTCCAGCCGGTCCGGCGGTTCGGATTCGATGCGGCGATTTTGTTCAGTGACATCCTCGTCATTCCCGAGGCGATGGGTCAGTCTTTCCATTTCCGTGAAACCGGCGGCTTGGTCATGGATTTTGCCGTGCGCACCAAGGTTGATATCGAGCACCTTTCCGTCGAGCGCGTGGTCGAACGCCTCGGTTACGTGGACCAGGCGTTGCGGCTGATCCGGAAGGAGCTCGGCGACCGGACCGCGCTCATCGGTTTCTCGGGTTCGCCGTGGACGCTGGCCACGTTCATGATGGAAGGCGGCAGCGCCGAAAAATACACCCGCGCGTTGAAACTTTTTCACGAAGACCGGAAAACCTTTTGCATCCTGGCCGAAAAACTCACCGCCGCCGTCACCGCCTATCTGCAAATGCAAATCAGCGCCGGCGTGGACGGGCTCCAGATTTTCGACAGCCACGGCGGCCAGCTCGCGCCGCCGGACTTTCAGGAAGCTTCCGGACGCTGGATGCGGGACATCATTGCCGCGTTGGGTCAGCGTGCTGCCGGCATCCTGCCGGCAGATCAAACTTTAGAGAAGTCAGACCTGCCGACGGGACGTCGGCAGCACGTTGAAGGTATTCCGGTCATCGTCTTTTCCCTCGGCACGCATGGGAATTGGGATGACCTGCTGGCGACCGGGGCGAACGTGCTGGGCATAGACTGGCAATTTCCGCTGGCTCACGCGCGCCGGCTGTTGCCGGTGGATGTTGCTCTTCAAGGCAACCTTGCGCCCGCGCTGCTCAGCGGCGCCACGCCGGAAGTCGTCGCCCGGGAGACGCGGGCCGTCCTCGAAGCCATGCGCGGCCGCAAAGGCCATGTTTTCAACCTTGGTCACGGCGTGCCACCCGATGCGAAACTGGAAAATATCGCCGCCTTGGTCGAAACGGTGAAAAATTTCAAATGATGAACGGAGCCCAGTTAAACGTCCGCCCTCGCCCCGGCCCTCTCCCCCAGGAGAGGGAGAATTGTTCGCCGACTCTCAAAATGTCCTGCCACTGGATTTGCCGGACGGTTGTCCATGAAGAACAAAGCACCCGATGGCTGTTCCCTCTCTCCGGGGGAGAAGGGCAGGGTGAGGGCGAGCTTGGATTAAATCTCCCTTTTCTCAATCCATGAGCACGCTCAAAGTTGACCTCGATCTGGTGCAGAAATACAACGTGGCCGGCCCGCGTTACACCAGCTATCCGCCGGCGACGAAGTTCACCGACACCATCGCGTGGCCGGATTTGGCCGGGAAAATTACGGCGAACAACCAGACGACCCGCGACCTTTCCATTTATTTCCACATTCCATTTTGCGAGACGCTTTGCTGGTTCTGCGGCTGCACCACCGTCATCACGCTCAATCACGACAAAGGAATGGCCTACGTGAATTCCCTTGGCCGCGAGGTGGCGGAGATGGCGCCGCGCTTGAATCCAAAACGCAAGGCCGGGCAACTCCATTTCGGCGGCGGCTCGCCGACTTTTTTACAGCCCGACGAAATCCGCCGGCTTGGCGAAATCATCCATAAACACTTCACGTTTTCGCCGGGCATCGAAGCCAGCGTGGAAGTGGACCCGCGCCGGCTCACGCGCGAGCACATGGCCGCGCTGCGCGAGATCGGTTTCAACCGCGCCTCGATGGGCGTGCAGGATTTCAACCCGAAAGTCCAGGAGGCCGTCCACCGCATCCAGCCGCGCGAGATGACGCAGCAAGCCATGGATTGGATGCGCGAGCTGGGTTACGGCTCGATCAACCTCGACCTCATCTACGGCCTGCCGCACCAGACGCCGGAGTCGTTCAACGAGACGCTCGATATCGTGCTGGAAATGAAGCCCGACCGGCTGGCGGTCTTCAGCTATGCGCACGTGCCATGGGTCAAGCCCGCCCAGAAAATCCTGGAGCAGCAACAGCATCTTCCCGACGCCGGGACAAAATTGCAGGTGCTCAAGCTGGTCATTGAGAAACTCACCGCCAACAACCAATACACCTACATCGGCATGGATCATTTCGCGCGGCCCAGCGACGAACTGGCCGTGGCGCAGCGCAACAAGCAGCTCCAGCGCAATTTCCAAGGCTACAGCACGCGCGCCGGGTCGGACATCTACGCGTTTGGCATGTCGAGCATTTCACAGATTCCCGAAGCCTACTGGCAGAACGAGAAGGAACTGCCGAAATGGCAGGCGGCCGTGGATGCCGGCCGGGTGCCGTTGCAGCGCGCGTATTTCCTGACCGGCGAGGACAAAATCCGCCGCGAAACCATCATGCGCGTGATGTGCGACCTCTCGCTCGATTACGCCGCGATGTCGCAAAAGCTCGGCATCAACTTCACGGAACACTTCGCGCCGGAAATCGCGTCGCTCGCGCCGCTGGAAGCCGACGGCCTGGTACACCGCATGCCGGCCGGTCTGGAGGTGACCGACACCGGCCGTTTGTTCATCCGCAACATCGCGATGTGCTTCGACAACACCCTCGCGCCGGTCGGCGAGCGGAAACATTCGAGGACGATTTAATTTTTAGCCACAGATGAACACGGATTGAACACAGATAAAAAATCTGACTAACTTATCCGCCCTGTGCCATAACGAAAATCGTGGCCAATGGGACGCCCTTCCAGTATTTTTCGTCAGTTACAGTTAAAGCAAAATGGGAAATGTCGGATGACATGTGAAACTCAAAATTACTTTACTCATTCTCGGTGGACTGGCGTGGGCATATGTTTTGTCGGCTGTTTATGCAATTGGATTGTGGACTAAAATTTTCGAGAGTGTTACCGAAAAATTTGACCTTACCTATGCACAGGGGATTCTGCTGACGCCCGGGATTTCCATAACGCTCTGCATTTTGACTGGAATTGCTTCGGTTTTTTGGGTGATAAAAAACATCAGAACTGGAAAAATGCTTTCTGCGTCGTTTGAGAACTTGGCTGGTTTTTTTTGTTTGTCAGCATTTTTATTTTATGCCCATTTCAACATCGTTTCTGCATCAACTTTCGCTCAAATGATGTCAAATGTTCAGACTGAAAGAACGCATCGGGCAATTTATGAAGCGGGACAGGTGCGGAATGGATATTATGAGAACAATTCTTACGGCTTTAGTTGTCAAGTGCCCGCTGGTTGGAAAAGGGCCAGTTGGGGAACGTTTGAAAGGAAAAAGATTCGGGCAGCTTTTTCATTGTTTTCTTTATGGGGCAAGAACACTTCCTTGACGAATTGGGTGCCCGCACACACCGATGGCATTGATACTTTGGCGGCCATTCTAAAACATTTACCAGACACCGAGAGTTATAATCCATCCTTGGTGATAAACGCGAATGACAAGCGATTGATGTTTGGAAAATACGGTATAAGTAATCTGATGGGGTTTGCGGAGATGCTTACAAAAGTTCCCCAGCCATTTGTTGTTGAACAGCCTCCGGTGCCAGTCAACATTAGCAATAGAACGGTAATCAAAATAATAATTATTTCAATGAGGAACGGGTATTCAATTAACCAGACTATCTTCGCATTTGAAGCCGAAAACTCATACTTGGAATTTGTAGCGTCGGCTATTGATGGTGACGATTCGTCGAATTTAGTGACTTGCGTAAAAACCGTAACATTTACGAAATGAAATCTGTCGCCATCATCGGGGCCGGCATCGCGGGATTGACCGCGGCGTTTTATCTGAAACGCAAGGGCATCCCGGTCACGGTTTATGAAGCCAGCGGACGCGTGGGCGGCGTGATTCAGTCGCTGCGTCAGGATGGCTGGCTCGCCGAGTTTGGGCCGAACACGCTGCTCGAAACGTCGCCGAAGATTGGCCAGCTGGTCCGCGACGCCGGATTGCAATCGCGCCGGCTGGATCCGGAGCCGAAGGCTGAGGCGCGTTACGTCGTCCGTTACCAGCGTCCCTTCGCGATGCCCGGTTCGCCGCTGGGGTTTTTCACGACGAAGCTTTTCACCGCCGGGGCCAAGCTGGCCGTGTTGCGCGAACCGTTTGTTGCGCCGCGGCGGGATGGCGTCGAGGAAAGCATCGCGCAATTTGTCGTGCGCCGGCTGAACCAGGAGTTTCTCGACCAGGCGATTGATGCGCTGGTGGCCGGAATTTACGCGGGCGATCCGCACCAGCTTTCCCTGACGCACGCTTTTCCCAAGCTCAAGGCGCTGGAGGACAATTATGGCTCGCTGATCAAAGGCCAGATTTTTGGCGCGCGCGACCGCAAAAAATCCGGCGAGGTGGCCAAGGACCGTGCGCCAAAATTTTCATTTGATGAAGGTTTGCAGGTCCTGCCGGATATGCTGGCGGCGCAACTTGGCGACGCGGTGAAACTGGACACGGAAGTTACAAAGCTGAAGCAGACCGCTGACGGTTGGCGCGTGGCCACTTCCAATGGTGAATGGGAGCACAGCGCGGTGATTTATTGCGGCACCGCGTTCAAGCTGGCGGAAATGAAAGTGATGTGCGGCCGGGCTGCACTGCCGCACAGCTCTGAAATTGAGGCGGCGCAGCAGCACCGCCCTACCGGGGATAAAGAACTTGAGCCGCTCGACCTCTCGCGCTTCTCCGAAATTCGTTATCCGCCGGTGGCGAGCGTGGTGCTGGGGTTTCGCCGCGAGGACGTGGCGCATCCGTGTGAAGGTTTCGGCATGTTGATGCCCAAGATCGAGGGTTTCAAGATTCTTGGCACAATTTTCTCGTCGTCGCTGTTTCCCAATCGCGCGCCCGCCGGCCATTTGACGCTGACGAGTTACATCGGCGGCGAACGTTATCCGGAACTCGCCCGGCTGCCGGCTGAGAAACTGGTCGCGTTGACGTGTGAAGACCTGAGAGTGTTGTTGGGCGTGGCCGGCAAGCCGGCTTTTCAGCATTGCGTGCTTTATCCGAAGGCGATTCCGCAATACAACGTCGGCTACGGCCGCTACCGCGAATTGATGAACGAAATCGAAAACCAGGCCGCGGGATTGTTTTTTGCCGGTCACTATCGCGATGGCGTATCGCTGGGAGACACGATTGTGTCCGGTTGCAACATCGTTGAACGTGTGGAAAAATTCCTGACAACCAAATGAACAAGGGCGTCTTGCTGGTCAACCTGGGGTCGCCGGATTCGACGTCCGTCGGCGACGTGCGGCGTTATTTGAATGAATTTCTGATGGACGGGCGGGTGATTGACACGCCCTGGCTGCTGCGCCGGCTCATCGTGGGAATGATTCTCATCAACCGTCCGGAACAGGCCGCCGAGGCTTACAAAAAAATCTGGCTGCCCGAAGGTTCGCCGCTCGTCGTCACAAGCAGACATGTGCAGGCCGAACTGCAAAAGCGTGTCACTGTGCCGGTCGAACTGGCAATGCGTTATCAAAACCCGTCCACTCCGGATGCGATCCGGAAATTGCGCGACCGCGGCGTGGACGAATTATTCCTGATCCCGCTGTTCCCGCATTACGCGATGTCGAGCTACGAAACGGCGGTGGAGCGGGTGCGGGAAGTCGCGGCAAAACTCGCGCCGCAAATGCGGGTGGAAGTCCAGCCGCCCTACGGCGACGCGCCGGATTACATCGCGGCCCTGGCCGCGAGCGCGGCAAATTTTCTGGCGTCGGGTTACGACCATTTGCTGTTCAGTTTTCACGGCCTGCCCGAGCGCCATCTGCGCAAGTCCGACCCGACCGGCGGTCATTGTCTGGCCGCGCCCAATTGTTGTGAAACCGGCAGCCCGGCGCACGCGACCTGTTACCGCGCGCAATGTTTCAAAACGGTGGCGGCATTCGTTGCGAAAGCGGGAGTCCCCGCGAACCGGTATTCCATTTCGTTCCAGTCCCGGCTTGGTCGAGACCCGTGGCTGAAGCCGTACACGGATTTTGTACTGGCCGAATTGCCAAAGCGCGGAGTCAAAAAGCTGCTGGTCATCTGCCCGGCCTTTGTCTCGGATTGTCTGGAGACGCTGGAAGAAATCGGCATTCGGGGGCGGAGAACATTTTCCGAGGCCGGCGGCGAGGAGCTCGCGCAAATTCCGTGTCTGAACGAACATCCGCTCTGGATTGTGGCGCTGGGAAAAATGGTCCGGCGGTTTTTGGAGAAACAGCCACCGTCCTGAAGTCGCGCCATTATTTTAAAATTTCTCGCCTTTGATGGAATTCCGGAACCGGATTTTGACGGTATCCAGCAATGAGCCGATAAACGTTTTTTTCTTCACCGGTTTTAAGACTTCAATGGGTTCGCACTTATGGCTGCAAAGCGTGCAGAGGAACAGCGGCAGGCCGCCTTTGCGTTGTAACACATGCACGCAACGGTTGCACATCACCTCGTTGCAGTGGGTGCATTTGTAGATGACTGGCGTCTGCGGATGGCGCGGGCAGAGAATCACGCCGTCTTCCAGAACCACCGGCGGCTTGGGACGCTCGCGCTCATACTTGGGGATCGCAACGTTGACCTCGGTGGATTCGATGAAAAGTTCCACGTCGCCCAGATTCACCGTCTGGCCGGGAAGCAGCCACGCTTCCTTGACCGGATCGCCGTTGACAAACGTGCCGTTGGTCGAGCCGCAATCGCGGATCATCACCCCTTCGCTCGACAACACCACTTCGCAGTGGCTGGTGGATACGGTGGGGTGATCAATGGGAAAATCACAGTCGGGGTCGCGCCCGACGTGGTTGGTGCCAAAACGCAAATCGTATGTCTGGTTTTCGAAGCCGCCGGTCTTGATCAGCAATCTGGCCATGTTTCCTCCGAAACTGACTAAATTTGCACCGCCGGAGAACGAATGTCGAGCGAAAAATGGAGAGGCGGCAGCACGAATCAGTACGATAAAGATTGGGAATAATTCATATTAACCAGACGTGCTGGACTCACGGCAGCGGATGATGCGCAAAGGCGAATTCCCTGACGATTTTCCCGCCGATCAAATGTTCCTGGATGATGCGTTCCAGCACCTCCGGCGCGCAGGAGTGATACCAGACGCCCTCGGGATAAACGACCGCGATTGGTCCGCGCACGCAGACGCGCAGGCAGTTGGCCTTGGTGCGATAAACCAGCGGCTCCGGGCCGGTGAGATTCAGTTCCTTGAGCCGGCGTTTCAAAAATTCCCACGCGGCCAGCCCTTGCTCCCTGGCGCAACACTTCGGTTCTGTCTGGTCGGCACATAGAAAAATATGGCGCCGGAATTTTTCAATGCCGAGCGATGCCACCGCCGCCTGTAACTCCGTTTTCATCATCATCCGTCCTCGTCCCCGGTCCGCGACCGTTTTTCGAGGAGGAGGACGGGAACGAGGACGAATGGAAATGCGTTTTCCCAAAGGTTTCAATGCCAAAATGTCAGGCCCAGCACGCCCGCGACGGCGATGAGGCCGCCGGCGAGCGACCGCGCGGTTATTTTTTCACCCTCAAAAACGCGCGCCAGCGGCAGCATGACGATGGGGGTCATGGCGATGATGGCGGTGACAATGCCGGTGGGCGTGTTTTCGAGCGCCCATTGCATGCAGCTCACGCCGATCGTCTGGCCGGCGAGGCTGTTGGCCAGAACCCACGGCCAGAGGTTGAATTTTTCGCGCCCGGAAAAGGAATCCATCATTTGCGCATCGTCGCCGCGCCGCCGGGCATGCCGCCATTTCACGATCAAAAAAATCAAACCGAGCGCGGCGCCGCCGCCGATGACGCGCTGGTAGCCGGTCGTGCCGGGGTCGGGATGTTCGCCGGCCGCGTGCGCGACGAAATAGGCCTTGCGGGTCAGCACCGCGGCGAACGCGCCGCCGAGCGCGGCAATGGCACTGGCCAGAATGCCAATCCACAGCTGGCGCGGGGCGATTTTCAGATGATCGCCCGGCGCGAGCGCGACCGCCACCCCGGTGAGAATCGCAACCACGCAAAAAATTTCCACGAGGTTCAGCCGGGTGCCGAGCCAGCGCCATTCGATCAAAGCAGCGAACGGTGCGATGAGACATTGCGTGAGCAGGACGGTCCGGCGGCTGCCCAGCCGCGGCAATGCCTGGAAATACGCGGTGTCGCCGAGACCGATGCCGGCCAGGCCGCTCAGGACAAAAAGGGGAAACCCCGCGCCGCTCGTGCCCGTGCCCAGAGTGTTCGCCCAGATCGCCAGAAAAAATATCGCGCCGACGATGCGCCAGAAATTCGCCTCCACGCCGCCCATCCGTGTCGAGGTGCGATGGCCGCAAATGGCGGAGATGGAAAACAGCAGCGTGGTGAGCAGCGCGGCGAACATGTTGGTTCCAGACGAAATTGTTCCGGCATGGCCATTCCGGCTGGGCGGTCGCGCCGGGCGGATGAGCCGCTAGAGTTCCTCGTAAAACTCGTCCGAGGCAATGTCACCGCCCGCTTCGGTTTCCACGCCGCTTTCCTGGAGGATTTTGGCGATGTCCGGCGCCACCCAGCGCTTTTGTTTGTCCTTTCGGGAAACCGGTTTGATGCGGTAGCGCCCCGAAGGGTCGCTTTCCAGAATCCCGCGTTCCTGCATCCGCATCAAGACCACTTTTGCCCAGTCGGGATCCTGGTAAAATCTCTGTTTGTTGCCGGCACGCCGGGCTATCTCCATGCCAGCCACAAAATCAGTTCCCCGGGTCTTGAGGAATTGAAAAATATCGCGCTCGTCTCCATCCATGGCAAAAATTTAGCAAGAAACACAGCCGAGTCGAGAGTTAAGATTGCGGTTGACGGGGAATCGATTTACCAGCTCTTCCCCAATCCAGACACGCCGCGTCAATCGTCAATTGCGCGCCTGTCACCTCGGCTCCTGCAAGTCATTTTGCGGTCACGACGTTGCAAAATCCACGTTCGGCACATCACGGACCGAGGGCGGCACGCTGAAAAAGTCGCCCTCGGATTTGAAGCCGAAGCCCCTGGCCACGAGGTTGCTGGGGAAGGTTTCGCATTTGTTGCGGTAATCGCGGACGTTGCCGTTGTAAAACCGGCGCGCGGCCTGGATGCGGTCCTCGGTGTTCACCAGTTCGGTCTGCAGCTTGAGAAAATTCTGGTCGGCCTTGAGCTGTGGATAATTTTCCACCACCGCGAGCAGTTGTTTCAGCGCGTCCACGAGCTGGATTTCGTCGCGGGACTGGTCGGCCACCGGGCCGTTGTTGGCGGCGCAGCGGTTGCGGAGTTCGGCCACGCGTTCCATCACCCCGCGTTCGTGCGCGGCATAGCCCTTGACCGCGGCCACCAGGTTGGGGATGAGGTCGTAGCGCCGTTTCAATTCCACGTCCACGTCGCTCCACGACACGCGGATGTAATTGCGCAGGCCGACCAGCGTGTTGTATTGCACCAGCACATAAACGGCCGGCAACAAAACGACGGCGGCACAGAGGATCAGGACGATTGGATTCATGTGTTTGTGAACAAATAATCCGGCAGGCGCGACCGGATTTCAATCAGTCGTTGCAGATTGAATTCGATTTGTCCCGCCGGCAACTGCGGTTCGAACACCAGCAGGATCACCGGGCCCTGAATTTCGACCTGCAGGTCGCGGTTGGCGAGGAGGTATTCGATCATTTGTGGATTGCATACGTCGTAGGCAAACCGTTTGTCTGCGGAGCGCACCCGGAAAGCCCGCGAGAATTCGGCGGACTCGAACTGGACATCCTCGCCGTCAAACGCCGCCACCCATCGGTAAAGCAGGCGTTCCGGCCCGATCATCACCCGGGGGAACGCCTCCTGGCAGACGAGCATGAGCAATGTGGAATAATGATCCTCGACGCTTTTGCCGGAGAGGGTCTGATAATGATAATCGAAAACAAACAGCCGTTGTTCGTGATAGGTGCCGCGCAGGATGTTGAATGCATACCGTGCCTCACCCTGATCCAGCCGGCTCAAAAATCCCCAGCCCAGGGCAAATCCCTCGTCGCGATCCGGACTGAAATTGTCAAATTTCAATTGCGTTGCCAGCAACTGCAAATAAAGCGCCCGGGACCGGTCCACACGTCCCTGTTTGATGGCCGCCACAATCGCGGCAACCACGAACGAAACGACCATCATGACTTGAATGATGATCATGACGGTGCTGTTCGCTGCGGCCATCATGCGTTGGCAAGGAGGTATTCCGGCAGGCGCGACCGGATTTCCACCAGCCGCTGCAAATTGGCTTCGATTTGGTCGGCCGCCAGGCAGCGGTCAAAGGCCAGCGCCAGCGCCTGGTTTTCGATTTCAATGCTCAGGTCGCGGTTGGCCAGCAGGTATTCCATCATCTTCGCGTTGCAGATGTCGTAGGCGAACTTTTTGTCCGGTGACCGCACGCAGAAGGTTTTGGAGAATTCGGCGGACTCGAAGTGGATGTCCTGGTAGCCGAATGCCTCGGCGATTTTTATCAAAAAATTTTCGCGCCGGATTGTCAGTTCGGGGAAGGACGCCGGCAGGGTCAGGATGAAAAAGGAAAACCAGTGATGGTGAGTCTGGCGATTGCCCTTGGAATCGGCCGAGTGGGTTTCGTAGTGATAATCAAACACGAGCACTTCATTTTGCTGATAGGTTCCGGAGAGCGCGTTGACGGCGTAACGATTTTCGCCCCGGGCCAGTTGATTGAGAAATCCGAACCGGTCGGCCAGCCCATAATCTTTATCCGGATTGAAATTCAATCCCAGCCGGTTGGCCAGGGCGGACAGATTCTCGCGCCGTTTCCGGGCGGCCATGGCGCCGTAAATCCCCGCGCCGATGGCGAAGATGACGAACAAAATGACGATAAGGGCAAAGCCGCCGTTCATGTCGTTGACGCTATTTAACCGAGTGCGCCGCGCCTGGCCATTACAATTTCCGGCAACTTTTCCACGGTTGATTATTTGGCCCGATGGATGGGATTGCGCGGGCTGAAGAAGGGTTGTATTTTGCCTGCAAGTTCCGGGAGGACAGGCAATTGGCCCAAAAAACGCTTGTTTTTGACGATATCATGCAATGGTGGACATATCAGCAACTGCGCGCCAAAAATGCCGCCACGCGTCTGACGGTGGTCGAAAGGCTGGCGCAATCTGAAAGCCCGGATTCCGTCGGGCCGCTGATTTTTGCCGTCAAGGATGAGGACACGGGCGTGCGTTGCGCGGCGGCACGGGCGTTGGGCCGCTTTAAAGACCGGCGCGCGACGGAACCGTTGATCCAGGTTTTGCGCGACGTGGTTCCGCAGGTCCGGGCGGCGGCGGCGGAAGCCTTGGGGAAACTCGGAGACCCGCAGGCGGTGAACTGGCTGGTGGCCGTGTTGCAGGACAATGATCCGCGGGTGCGCGCCGGCGCCTCCCGCAGTCTGGAGAAACTCGGCTGGCGGCCCGGTTCGGATTCGCAGCGGGTGCTGCAAATTCTGGCGGTGGGCAACCGGCATCAGATTGCGTCGCTCGGGGCGGAAGCCGTGGGACCGCTTTTGGAAATGCTGGAAACCGGCCCGCCGAACAAACAGCTCGAAGCAGTCAAGACCCTGGGGGATATCAACGAACCGCCCGTCGTCCGCGCCCTGCTGGGGGCGCTGAAGAAGAGCAGTCCGGCCGTGCGCATTGCGGCGCTGGAGGCTTTGGAACAATTTGCCGACCCATCCACTTATGCCGAAGTGCAACGGTTGCTGGGGGACTCCAACGCCAATGTTCGCAGCGCCGCCGTGGAAGCCGCCGCCCGCTGTGGCGGGGCCGAGGCGGGGCCGTCGTTGTTGCGCGTGGTGAAGGATTCGTCCTGGGAGGTCCGCCAGGCCGCCGCCAAGGCGCTGGGTCTTTTGGGCGGGCCTGGGGCGGTGGAGGCGCTTTGCGGATTGGCGCGCGACCCGGACCGCGACGTGCGCGAAAAGGCAATCGTGGCCCTGGGACAAATCTGCGATGCGCGGGCAATTTACCTGCTGGTCCTGTCGCTGCTCGATACCGAGAGTTCCGTGCGCAATGCCGCCGCCAACTCATTGCAGAACGTGGACCGGCATTGGAAGGAGGCCGAGGGCGTGCGGCAGGCGCTGCCGGAGATCAAGGCGGCCTTGAAACACCGCGATTACTGGATCCGGAACTGCGCCGCCAAATTGCTGGAACAGCTCAATGTGGATCCGAATGCCGTGGAACCCGTGCCGGCCGCAGAGCTGCCGCCGGAACCGGCCCGGGAATTGCCGGCGGCGAAGCTGCCCATCCCAACCGGTATGCCCAACGACCCGGGCCGGGAATTGCGGATGGCAGCGCCATTGAACGAGGGAAACCCGGGCGAACCGAAGCAGCGCCAGATTTTGTTCGTGGATGACGAGGATGTTTTTCAGGAGACCGTCCGCAATTTGTTTGTCCTGCTGAGCAACAACACCTGGCGGGTCCATTGCGCCGCCTCGGCCGACCAGGCCCTGCAAATCCTCAAGACCAACAAGATCGAACTCGCCATCGTTGATATTGTCATGCCGGTCCTGGACGGCGCGCAATTTCTTCGCATCCTCCAGCGGCGTTATCCCGACCTGAAAAAGGCCATTCTGACCGGCAACGCCACCGAGGAAAACCGTTCCGACTGCCTGGCCAACGGCGCCGACCTGTTCATTGAAAAACCCCATTCGTCCGAAGGTTTGAAATCCATCTTCGTCATGCTGGACGAACTGATCACCTGGACTCCGCAGGAAGGGTTTCAGGGGGTGCTGCGCCGCGTCGGTTTGCAGGACGTCATCCAGATGGAATGTCTCGGCCGCAACTCATCCATCCTCGATGTCCACAACGACCAGATGCGCGGTCGGATTTACATTGAAAACGGCGGCATCATCCACGCCGCCGCCGGCGACACAGCGGGTGAACGCGCGTTACAACAATTGCTGGCCCTGGCCGGCGGTTCGTTCGAACTCCTGCCCTTCGAGCCGCCGCCGCAACGCACCATCGAGGGCCAGTGGGAATTTCTGCTCATGGAAGCCGCCCGGCTGCGCGACGAAACCGCGGCGCGACCGGGCGCCGGCCAATGACGGCGCCCGGTGCCGCCCATTCTTCTCGGTGACCTGCCGTCGTATATCGCCGCGCGCGAAGTTGTGCGGAATTCCTTTGAACTTAAGACCATCACGCCACAGGATACCGCGCTGTGGGACGCCGCCGCCGTGCGGTTTGAAAAATTGCCGGGTTGAAATGGATTGGCCGAAGTTTGTTACAAGCATGGTTGAAATACGAAAGTGCAGGTCGGAGGATTTTGGCGCCATCTTGCCGCTCTTGCGCCAGCTTTATCCAGACAAGTCATTTGATTTGGTTTCACTTCGGAGTGTATACGACCGTTCGCTCGCCTCTGCCCAGCAAATATATCTTTGCGCCGTGTGTGACCAGCAAGTTGTCGGATTTGGTTCTCTCACCATCAAGAGCAACTTGTTGTGGAGCGAGACATTAATTGGCTACGCGAGCGATATGGTGGTTGAAGAAGCGTATCGAGGTCGAGGAATTGGCACACAGATTCTCGACCACCTTATTTCATGGGCACACGAGCGGGGATGCAATCGCATTGAGTTGAACACAGCGTTCCACCGCAAAGCCGCGCAAGCTTTTTACGAGCACCGGGGCTTTAAGAGCGGGGCTTATTTTTACTCGAAATTGCTGTGACGATTTTGAGCATCATGCACATTACAATGTCATACGAAGAGCGAGTCATCCGAACACTGAGCGAGTTGGGCATCCCGACCTCATTCGTGACGCAACGCCACCGACCTCTCCATTGTGAGTGCGAGGATTTGGTTTCCATTGGCCTGGACATGTTTGGGCGTGAGCAACGGTTGGAGCGGCGAGCGGCATCAAAGTGGCAGTCCATGCTTGCGACCGCCGGGCAGGACGGAGTCGTGTTGGCGGCGATTTCCGGCTTTCGCAGTTTTGATTATCAGCGGAAGATTATTGAGCGCAAGTTGGCCGCCGGATTGACTGTTGAGCAGATTGTTTGCGTCAGCGCACTGCCCGGATTCAGCGAGCATCACACGGGATGTGCCATTGATATCGGCACGCCAGGATGCCCTCCAGTCACCGAGGAGTTTGAGCAGACTCCGGCATTTGATTGGCTGACACGGAGGGGACGTGATTTTGGATTTTGGATGACATATCCGAAAGGCAATCCATTCGGAGTAATTTATGAGCCATGGCATTGGGTGTTCCGCGAAGAATCCGCCTAACCGCCATAACGTCCCGACAATCCACAGCAACCTCACAACCGCTGTTATAGTCTCTGGCCAGAACATTTTTTAATCGCCTTCTCCACTGCCCGTTTTTCCTTTTCCCTTTTTCCCTTCGCCTTCATCCTGACGGCGTGGAATTGTCCGCCGCAGAAATCCACCAGGCCGTCCAGGCCGCCCTTGCCGAAGACATCGGCAGCGGCGACGCCACGACGCTGGCCACCGTGCCGGAAACGGCGACGGCCCGGGCTGTCCTGCGCGCGCGCGAACCGTTCGTCGTCGCCGGACTCGATTTTGCCGGGGCCGCCTTCCGAGAACTTTCCGCCGCGATCAAAATTGAGCGATTGGTCAAGGACGGCCAGCGGGTCAGTGGCGGGGAAAATTTGCTGAAAATTTCCGGACCGGCGCGCGCGATTTTGAGCGCGGAGCGCGTGGCGCTGAATTTTGTCCAGCGGCTTTCCGGCGTGGCGACATTGACCGCACTGTTCGTTGAGGCCATCAAGGACACGCCGGCACAGATCCTCGATACGCGCAAGACGACGCCCGGCTGGCGGCGATTCGAGAAATACGCCGTCACCTGCGGCGGCGGTCACAACCATCGCCTGGGCCTGTTCGACCTGGTGCTTATCAAGGACAACCACCTGGCCGCGCTGCGTGACGCCCGGCCGAACGCCATCGCCGCCGCCGTCGCCCGGGCGCGGGAAAAATATCCGCAACTGAAAATCGAGGTCGAGGCCGACACGCTGGAGCAGGTCGGGCAGGCCGCCGCCGCGGGCGCGGACATCATCCTGCTCGATAATATGAATGCCGTGCAGTTGCGGCTGGCGGTACAGAAAATCAACGGCCGGGCGAAGACCGAGGCCAGCGGCGGCGTGAACCTGGCCGGCGTCCAGACGATTGCGAAGACCGGCGTGGACTTCATTTCCATCGGTGCGCTGACGCATTCGGCGCGGGCGGTGGACATGGGGCTGGATTTTATTGAATGAAGGGAAACATCGAACATCGAACATTTAACATCGAACATCCAATGGATGTCCTCGAACGCGCCTTCAAAATTGGATGTTGGGCGTTCGATGTTGGATGTTCGATGTTTTCCATCTTGTGACCACGGATACTAAAATTCTTTCTGCATTGCGCGAGAATGCCGCCGGGGCTTCGGGCGCGGACCTGGCCGGGCAGTTGGGGGTCACGCGCGCGGCGATTTGGGGGCGCATCGAGCAGTTGCGCCAGCTGGGCTACGAAATCGAGGCCGGTCCGCACTTCGGCTACCGGCTCGTCAGCACGCCGGACGTGTTGCACGCGGACGATTTGCTCGCGCGCCTCGGCAAAACGAAGGTCATTGGCCGCGACATCCGCGTGTTCGAGCAGACGACCTCGACGAACGATGTGATCGAAAAACTCGCCCGCGACGGCGTCAAGGAAGGCGCGGTCGTTTTTGCCGAATCACAGACGAAGGGCCGGGGGCGGCTCGGGCGCAAATGGATTTCACCCGAACGGAAGGGGCTCTGGTTTTCCGTTTTGCTGCGGCCGGATTTGCGCCCGCAGGAGGTGACGCAACTGACGGTGGCCTCCGCCACGGCCCTGCGGCGGGCGATCCAATCCGAAACCGGTTTGCGTGCTGAAATCAAATGGCCGAACGACATTTTGGTGGGCGGCAAAAAGGTTGCGGGCATTTTGACCGAGTTGAACGCGGAACTGGACCGGGTCCGTCACGTCATCCTGGGCATTGGCGTGGATGTGAACCTGGGCGCGGGGGAATTTCCGCCGGAGTTGCGCAAGGTGGCAACCTCGCTCAAAATAGAGTCGGGCAAAACGATTTCGCGTCCGGGACTAG
>Ga0187851_10002548_pt1 | contig 15992 bp, 13 predicted proteins | sample June2016WEW_6_10_FD_132997 | JGI IMG/M metagenome (GOLD analysis project Ga0187851, IMG submission 132997) | Peatland microbial communities from SPRUCE experiment site at the Marcell Experimental Forest, Minnesota, USA - June2016WEW_6_10 | ecosystem: Environmental > Terrestrial > Soil >...
CTAGTTGTTAACGTTCGCGCGGGATGGTGGGTCCCCCTCTGGTCGCGACCGAACGTATTGGCCCGTGTGGACTGTTCGACATGATGTGACGAGTGCCCGGCAGGGTTCGAGGACGACGCCAGCGGTTGGCCGCGGCGCGATCAGTGGAAGCGACCCCCCGTGCGTCGGGCGTGGTATACGACCCTCCGTGCCCCTCAACCGCCGCATCCCCTTCTCCGTGGCCCTCCGCCACCCGGTGCTGGGCGTCACCTCTCGGTCCGGCTTCCTCATCGAGGGCGAAGCCGGCTGGGCGGAGTGGTCACCGCTTCCCAGCTGGAGCCGTGAGGAGGGGGAGACCGCCCACCGGGGGGCGCTGGAGACGGCCGGCAATGCGTTCCCCCCAATCATCCAGGCCTCCGTCGAGATCAACACCATGATTCCGCGGGTCGCCCCCGACATCGCCGCCCGCATGGCCGTCGCCGCCGGCTGCCGCACCGTCAAGGTCAAGGTCGGCGACCTCGAGGGAGAGGCCCGAATCCGTGCGGTGAGAGAGGCGGTCGGACCCGCAACCCATATCCGGCTCGACGCCAACGGCTCCTGGGATCTCGAGCAGGCGATCCGCTCCCTCGACGTCCTGGCTCGCTACGACATTGAGCTGGTCGAGGATCCGGTCCCCACTCTCGCCGATCTGGCCGGCCTCCGGCGCCGGACATCGATCCCCCTTGCCGCCGAGACGTCGATCAGGACAATAGAGGACGTCATGGAGATGAGGCGCTTGGACGCGGCGGACGTGCTGGTCATCAAACCCCAGCGCATCGGGGGCATCGTCGCCGCCCTGCGTGCCGCCGAGCTGGCGCGCATCCCGGTGGTGGTCTCCAGCGCCCTGGAGACGTCGGTCGGGCTGGCGGCCTGCCTGGCGGTGGCCGCGGCCCTGCCCGCCTCCCCGTACGCTCACGGGATCGGCACCGCCACGCTGCTCGCGGAGGACGTCACCTCCGACCCGCTGCTGCCCGTCCAGGGAAGGCTGGTGCCCCGCCGGGTCGAGCCCGACCTCCTCTTCGACAGGCCGTTATGACCGATCCCACCCCGCCGCCGGACGGCGACATCGCTCTCGCCTGCATGGCCCAACTGGCCGGCCAGCTCTATCGCCTCGGCCTCCGGGACGCCTGCATCTCCCCGGGATCGCGCTCCACGCCGATCGCCCTCGCCCTCGCCCGGCACGGCGGCATCCGGGTCCACATCCACCTCGACGAACGCTCCAGCGCCTTCTTCGCCCTCGGAATGGCGCGCGCCTCCGGCCGGCCGGTGGCCCTCGTCTGCACCTCCGGGACCGCGGTGGCGAACTGGCTGCCGGCCGTGGTCGAAGCCTCGCTGTCCGGGATCCCTCTGCTCCTGCTCTCGGCCGACCGGCCCTCGGCGCTGCGCGGCACCGGGGCCAACCAGACCATCGAGCAGGCGGGCATCTTCGGCGGCTACGTGCGCTGGTCGCTCGACGCTCCCCTTCCGGCTCCCGGCCCGGATGCCGGACGCTCCTGGCGCGCCCTGGCGGCGGAGGCGATGGAGCGAGCGCTGGGATCGCGGCCCGGGCCGGTCCACCTCAACCTGCCGTTCACCGAGCCCCTGGTGCCGTCGGGGGCGCCCGTCGACCTGGGGCCGGAACCGCCGGCGCGGGACGGGGAGGAGACGCCACCGGCCGCCTCGCCCGCCGCACCCGATCCGGCCCTGGTCGACGAGCTTGCCGAGCTGATCCGGGTCACCGAGCGCGGTCTGGTGCTCGCCGGCGGCCTCGCCTCCGCCGGAGCACCGGACGGCCTGTCCGCGATCGTCCGGCTGGCGAAGGCCGCGGCCTGGCCGCTCGTCGCCGAGCCCACGTCCGGTGCGCGAACCGGCCCTGCGGCCCTCGCCACGGGAGCCCTTCTGCTCGGTGCCCCGGACTTCGTCGCGAGCCACGTGCCCGACCTGCTGATCCAGTTCGGCGCCACCCCCACCAGCCGGGCGGCGCTCGCCGCAACCGCCGGCTCACGTCGGCTGGTGGTGGTCACCGCGCCGGGAACCGAGGCGGACCCCGCACGCGCGGCGTGGATGACGGCGCACTGCGACCCGGACGTCCTGGCCGCGGCGCTGGTGGAGCGGTTGACACCGCGCGCGGAGTCGGCATGGCGGCAGGCCTGGTCAGAGGCGGACCGGCTGGCGGCGGACGCCGTCGCCCTCTGGATGGAGGAGCTGGGCGACGAGCTCTTCGAGGGCGGGGTGGCGCGCGATCTCGCCGCCGGCCTCCCCGAGGGCGCCACGCTCTTCGCCGGATCGAGCATGCCGATCCGCGACCTGGACAGCTTCATGCTGCCGCGGAACGGGCTCCGCGTCGTCGGCAACCGCGGTGCGAGCGGCATCGACGGATCCGTGTCGACGGCGCTGGGACTGGCGGCGGGCGCGGCCTCCACCCCAGCCGGCCCGGCCGCGGACTTCCATCCCCCGGACGCTGCGGCGGGCACCGATCCTCCTCCCGCCTCCGCTCCGGGCACTCGCACCTTCGCCCTGATCGGCGATCTCGCCTTCCTCCACGACGCCGGTGCGCTGTTCTGGGCCGCCGGCCGCGGACATGACCTAGTCATGGTTGTCATCAACAATCAGGGCGGCGGGATCTTCGACATCCTCGACCAGTGGCGGCTCCCGGAGCAGGAGGCTCTCTTCGCCACCCCGCACGGCATCGACCTCGCGGCTCTCACTGTGGCCGCGGGCGCCGGTCATCGACTGGTGACGCGGAGCCGCGACCTGGCCCCCGTGCTCACCGCCGCCCGCGCCGCTGGGGGCGTGCAGGTGGTCGAGGTCCGCACCGAGCGCCGCCGCAATGCGGAGCGCCATCGGGCCGTGGCCGCGGTCGTCGCCGCGGCGGTCGCGGGCCTCGCCGACCCGGCTGCCGGCACCACCCACCGGCCCGGCCAACCGGAACAGTCCCATCTCTGATCGTTGATGCCAGATCCGGGGTGCGCGAAGATGACCAGGTGAGCCCCCCACCACCCTCTTCGGCAACCGCGCTGATCCCGGTGGACGATCCCTGGCGTGCCGGCCTGCGGCTCCCCGTGTTCGGGACCCTAGCCCTGGCGCTGGTCTTCTTCCTCTACGCCGCCCCGGTGAAGGAGACGCCGTTCCTCTTCCACCACGCGCCGTGGACCAACGACCCCTACGACACCGCCATCTCTTTCATGCTGTTTTTCGTCCCCCTCATCGCCGTGCTCTGCGCGCCGCGCGTGCTGCTCTGCCGGCGTGCGGAGCCGCTGCCCACCGCGCGCATCCGGGACGTGCTGCGCGGATGCATGGTCATCCTCGCCGGCATCACCCTCACGCTCGCGGCGGAGTGGATCAGCGTCTGCGTGCGCGACGTCAGCGTCCAGTGGAACGGCGCCACCTGGCTGCAGATTGGGATGCTGGTGGTGATGAGCGTCCTCGATATCGGGGGGATACTCGCTGTGCGGCGAGCCGGATTGCCCCGCCTGGGCGGGGAACTGGCTCCCGACACCGACCCGGACTGGCTCGGCGACCTCCTCGGATTCGTGGACACCTGGGGCCGGCGGCTCGGCACGGCCGGACGCGTGGCGCTCTGGGCCGAGGGTCTCGCCGATCGGCATCTCCTGGTCAGGATCCGGTGTCACCCGCTCTGGACCGCCCTCGCCGTCTGCGCCGTCTTCGGGGCCGGGGTCGGCCTCAACCAGGGGCTGAGGGAGGGATACAGCGGGCCGGTGACGGTGCTCACCGTCCTCCTCCTCACCGCCGGCATGTTCGGACTCCTCGTCGCCGCAGGTCACTACCTCGGGATCGTTCGGAGCAGCTCCCCGTGGCACGGGCCGGCGCGCCGCCTGGTCGATGCCGCGGTCATCACGAGCGTGGGCATGTTCGTCCCCTTTGCCCTGCGCAACGGGCTCTGGTGGTTGGTGGGGAGCAACAGCAGCGCGGCCGGGCTCATCCAGTTGGTTGCCCTGCTGGCGATCTCGGTCCTCGTGATCTTCGTCGCCGTTTACGCTGCCGAGACCGCTCTGCACCTGCACTCCGAGTCGGGCGCCGCCTGAGCGCCGATAATCCCTACCCGTCAAGTCGAGATTCGGCCGCCAACAGGTAGAATTTCGCCCATGTCCCAGACCTCCCGCGAACTCCTCGCTGCCGCTCGTCGCAGCGTCCCTGAGCTGACGCCGCACCAGGTGCAGGAGAGCGGTGGGCGGGTGCTTATCGACGTCCGTGAGCAGGACGAATGGGACCAGGGCTACATCCCCGGGGCCCTCCACCTCAGCAAGGGCTACATCGAGCTGCGCATCGAGGACGTGGTGCCCGACCGCTCCACGCCGATCACGCTCTACTGCGCCGGCGGGATCCGTTCCCTGCTGGCCGCTCGGGCTCTGGGGGAGATGGGCTACCAGGACGTCGCCTCCATGTCCGGAGGCTTCGGTGGCTGGAAGGACGCCGGCCTCCACTTCACCGTTCCGCGGGCGCTGACGGCCGATCAGAAGCTCCGCTACAGCCGCCACCTGCTCATGCCCGAGATCGGCGAGGAGGGCCAGGCCAAGCTTTTGGACGCCAAGGTGCTGATGATCGGCACCGGCGGTCTGGGCTCGCCTGCCGCTCTCTACCTGGCCGCGGCCGGGGTGGGCACCATCGGGCTGGTCGACTTCGACACCGTGGACGTGAGTAACCTCCAGCGGCAGGTCCTCCACACCCAGGACCGGATCGGGATGGCCAAGACGCAGTCCGCCAAGATCGCCCTCAACGCGCTCAATCCCGACGTCCATGTGGTCGAGCACAACGAGGTGCTGAGCAGCGAGAGCGCGCCTCGGCTCTTCCGCCAGTACGACGTCATCGTCAACGGTTGCGACAACTTCCCGACCCGCTACCTGGCCAACGACGTCGCCATCTTCGAGCGCAAGCCGCTGGTCGACGGCGGGATATTCCGCTTCGAGGGCCAGGTTTCGACCATCGTGCCCTTTGCCTCGCCCTGCTACCGCTGCCGCTACCCCATGCCGCCACCCCCCGAGGAGGCCCCCTCGTGCGCCGAGGCGGGGGTGCTCGGGGTGCTGCCCGGCATCGTGGGCGTGCTCCAGGCGACGGAGGTGGTCAAGCTCATCCTCGGCATCGGGCAGCCGCTCACCGGCCGTCTGCTCGCCATCGACGCCCTGGAAATGCGCTTCCGCGAGTTCCGCGTGCCGCGCGATCCGGAGTGCCCGGTCTGCGGTGAGAACCCGACCATCACCGAGCCCATCGACTACGAGGGCTTCTGCGCGGTCCCGCTCACCCGCCCCGCGTCGGCCCCCCCGGCGGCGGTCGCCGCCCGCTGAGCACCGCTTGCCCGGTTCGGCGTCAGCCGATCCGGTCGAGGAACTCCCGCAGCATCGCGGTGAAGGCGGGCGGGTCCTCGAGGTTGGGCAGGTGGCCCGCCCCCGCGACCACGGCCAGCTCGCCCCGTGGCAGGACGGCGGCCTCGTCCCGAGCCTCGTCCAGGCTCAGGATCGCGTCCTGATCGCCCAGGATCACCAGGGCCGGGACGTCCACCAAGCCGAGCAGCGGTGTGCTGTTGGGCCGGCACGCCATTGCCGACTGACAGGCGGCGATCCCCGCGGGGCGGCAGCGGCGGATCCGCCCCACCAGGGGATCGCTGATCTGGGGCTCCTCGCGCGCTCGGGAGCCGAGCAGCCGCTTGGCCATGGGCACGGCGGTCTCCACCCCGTCCTGGAGGGCCAGCTCGGCCATCTTGCGCCGATTCTCCGCCTGTTTCGGGGTGTCGGCCGCGGCTCGCGCGGAGGCCAGCACCAGCGCGCTGACCCGCTCCGGGGCGAGGCGCAGCAGCGCCAGCGCGGCGTATCCGCCCATGGAGGACCCCACCGCCACGAACTCACCCACCCCGGCCGCGTCCAAGCTGTGAAGCACCGCCCCGGCGTACCCGTCGAGGGTCGCGGTCAGCGGCTCGGGAAGCTCCGGCGACTGGCCGCAGCCCCACATGTCGGGCCGCAGGCAGCGGAAGTCCCCGGAGAGGGCCGCCACCTGGTGATCCCACTGGGAGGCGTCGAGGGGGAAGGCGTGGAGGAGGAGGAGCGACGGCCCGGAGCCGGTGTCGTGGAGGGCGAGCTCGGGCGCCTGCTGAGAATCTCCGCTCGTGCCGGGCCCGGGCCCTGGGGACGAGCGACTGCCGCCCTCCCTCATCGGTTCAGGCGCTGTTGGAGATGGGTTGGAGCGGGAAGTCCACGTCGAGCGTCGCCTCCTCGATGTGCGTGCGGGCGTGCCGCTCGACGTCGCGGAGCTTGAGGATCTCGGCGGGGGTGATCAGGGTGATGGCGACCCCGCTGCGTCCCGCCCGGCCGGTGCGGCCCACGCGGTGGAGGTAGTCGTCCGGCGTGCCCGGCACGTCGTAGTTGATGACGTGGCTGATGTCGTCGATGTCCAGGCCCCGCGCCGCCACGTTGGTGGCGATCAGCGAGCGCACGTGGGTGGCGACGAACCGCCGCATCGCATCGTCGCGTTCCTTCTGGCTCAGGTCGCCGTGCAGGACCCCGATGGTGTAGCCGCGCCGCTCGATCTGCACCTGGAGCAGGTCGGCGGTGCGCTTGGTCTCCACGAAGATGAGCGCCATGGTCACATCGGGCTGGTCGAGGATGCGGCAGAGGGTGTCCACCTTGTCAGCCCAGCTGGTCCGGACAAAGAGTTGCCGGACCTCCTCGGGGATCTCGGGCCGGGTGCTGACCTCGATGGTCACCGGCTCGTGCATGTGGCGTCCGGCGATGCGGCGCACCCAATCCGGCATGGTGGCGCTGAAGAGCAGCGTCTGCCGCTGCTTGGGGCATTCGCGGAGGATCGCCTCGACGTCGGGCGCGAAGCCCATGTCCAGCATCCGGTCGGCCTCGTCGAGCACCGCGATCCGGATGCCGCTCAGCGAGATCGAGTGGCGCTGCAGGTGATCGCGGAGGCGACCGGGGGTCGCGACCACGATGTGCGGGTGGTGGCGCATCCCGTCGAGCTGGCGTGACATCGAGTCGCCGCCGTAGATGGCCAGCGCGCGCAGCCGGCCTGCCGACAGCCGGGCCAGGTCGTCGTGGACCTGCACCGCCAGCTCACGGGTGGGGCAGAGGACGAGTGCCTGCAGGGTGTCGGACTCCGGGTCGAGGCGCTCCACCATGGGGATCCCGAAGGCCGCGGTCTTGCCGCTCCCGGTGTGGGCCTGCCCGATCACGTCGCTGCCGAGCAGCGCCGGCGGGATGGCGCCGGTCTGGATCGGCGTCGTCTGCTCGAAGCCCAGCTCGGCCACCGTGCGCAGCATGGATGGGCTCAGGCCGAGGCTTTCGAAGCTCTGGGGAGAGTAGAGATCTCGGTCCTCTTCCGCTGCGACAGGAGTGGGTCGGGGTCTGAGGACCGGCGGCCTTCGCGACCGCATCGTACTGGAGGAACGCAAACTTGAGCCTCAGTCTACGCGAGGGAGGCCGTTCTGGGACTCTCACGGGACGGATCGGTGCGTTTCGGTCACGATGCGATCCGTCCAGGAGGGCGGCACCGGGCAGCCGGCGGTCCCGCTCCCGACCCCTTCCGGCCCCTGATTCTCGGGTCCTGCGGCCGCTGCGGCGATGACCGGGGGGGCCGTACGATGGCTGGGATGCTGGCGGTCCTCTGCACGCTCCCTCTCCCCGATCCCTTCGCCGAGCAGATCTCCCGGGTGGCCTCGCTCCGGGTCCTGGGCCGGATTCCCGCCCACGCTGAGCTCTGCGCCGCGCTCCGCGCCGATCCCGTCGACGTCCTCTGCCCCCAGCTCGTCGACCTGGTAGATGCGGAGGTCCTCGACGCCGGGATGCCCACCCTGCGCGGGGTCTGCGTCTACGCGGTCGGGTACAACAACGTGGACGTCGCCGCCGCCACCCGGCGGGGGATCGCCGTCGGCCACACCCCGGGCGTGCTGACCGATGCCACCGCCGACCTCACCATGGCCCTGCTGCTTGCGGCGGCACGGCGGATCGTCGAGGGCGACGCGGTCATGCGCGCGGGCGAGTTCCGCGGCTGGGAGCCGGAGCAAATGCTGGGGATGGAGCTGCGGGGGGCCCTGCTCGGGATCGTCGGCTTCGGCCGGATCGGGCAGGCCGTGGCCCGGCGCGCTCGCGGCTTCGGGATGCGGGTCGCCGCCTACGGCCACCGCGGCGTCCAAGTGCCCGACGACCTGGCCGGTTCGGTCGAGATCTTCGACGACCTCGACCGCCTCCTCGCCGAGAGCGACGTGGTCTCCCTGCACACCCCGCTCACCGAGCAGACCCGGCACCTCATCGGGGAGGCGGCGCTGCGCCGGATGAAGCCCACCGCCATCCTGATCAACGCCGCACGGGGCCCGGTGGTGGACGAGCCGGCACTGGTCCGGGCGCTTCGGGAGGGCTGGATCGCCGGCTGCGGGCTGGACGTCTACGAGGACGAGCCGCGGATGGCGCCGGGCCTGGCCGGGTGTCGCAACGCGGTGCTCTCGCCCCACCTGGGCAGCGCCACGGTGAGCACCCGCTCGGCGATGGCCGCGCTCACCGCCGGCAACGCCCTGGCCGTGCTGGCGGGGCGCCTGCCCGTTCACTGCGTCAATCCCGAGGTCGCCGAGGTGCCCAGATGACCACAGCCGCCGCCCCGCCCCCACTCGCCCAAGCGGTCCTCCCCGAGCGGGTCGAGATGGTGGCCCTGGACCTCGACGGGACCTGCCTCGACTTCCAGCAGCAGCTCCATCCCCGGATCGAGGCCGCGGTGCGCGAGGCGGGAGAGCAGGTGCCGGTGGTGATCGCGACGGGGCGGATGTACCGCTCCGCCCTGCCGTGGGCGCGCCGCCTCGGCGTCCGGGCTCCGCTCGCCTGCTACCAGGGAGCTTTGATCCAGGCCATGCCGGATCCCGATCCCGGCGAGGGCCTCGCCTATGGCCGGGTCATCGCCACCGAGGTGCTGGACGCGGCTACGGCGCAGCTGGCGATCGCCATCGCGCGTGAGCACGGCTGGCACCGGCAGGCCTACGTGGACGACAACTGCCTCTGCGAGGAGGACCGTGCCGAGTCGCGCCTCTACGCCCACGTCGGGGCCGTCCCCATCGAGCTGGTCGACGACCTCGCCCTGGCCGTCGCCGGCGGCACGGCCAAGGTCGTCATGGTCATCCTCGACGGCGAAGAGGCGGTCCGCTGCCGGGTCGCGATGACCGAGGCGCTGGGTTCCCGGGCCCGGGTGACCCCGTCGTACCCCCAGTTCGTCGAGGTGGCGAGTCCGCGGGCCGGCAAGGGCCGGGCGATGCGCCTGCTCGCCAGGGAGCTCGGCGTCGACCTCTCCCGGGCCGTCGCCATCGGCGACGCTCCCAATGACGTGGACATGCTCGAGGCCGTCGGATTCGGGGTGGCGGTGGAGGGTGCCCTGCCGGAGCTGCTGATCCACGCTGCCTGCACCTGCGCTCTGGCCCGGGAGGGGGGCGTGGCCGACGTCCTGACCGCCCTCGGTCTGGCCCGCGTCTAGCCGCCGGCCGGCTCGCCGGGAAAGCCCCGCCAAGATCGAGGGAAAACCCTGATTACAGGACCTCCCGGGGCGGGTCTAATCGGGTCGCGATGTCCGTGTCAGAGCGTGCTGCCTACCGGCGCCCCGAGCGGGGGGGGTCCCTTTGGAGGGTGCCGGAAGGGTCCGATCCGCGCCAGCTCGCACTGGCGCGTCGCCTGCTGCGGTTCGAGGCCTACCTCGTCCCGGCCGGCGGGGGTCTCCTGGTCGGCATGGCAATCGCCGGCGCCGGCAGCGCCCCGATCGAAGACTGGACCCTGACCGGCGCTGCCCTGCTGCTCTGGCTGCTCCTGGTCGGGGGCGCGGTCGCGTTCTGGGTGGCGGTCAGCATCAAGCTCGGGCAGCGCGTGTGGGCGTACTGCGTGGCGCTCGCGCTCCAGGCGGGTGTGATCCTGGCGGCCGTCGCGGTCACCTATGCGGCGGTGTCGGGGCCCGGTGGGGCGCTGCTCCCCGCCAAGCACGGCGTTACCGCTCTCGGCTTCCTGGCCCCCACGCTCCCCTTCATCCCGCTCTTCCTGGTGCCGCTTGCGGCCCTGGTCCTGCTGCTGCACCCGGTTTCCCGTGCTGCCGCCCTTCCCCTGGGCAGGCAGCCGGTTCGGGTCGGCAGATAGCCGAGACAGTCCGCTAGGAGGCGGCCTCCCCCCGCCTCCTTAGCGGACCTCTCGGTGGTGGGGTCAGACCATCCCCCGCTGGTCAATCGGCGAGGAAATCGAGAAAGGCCTTGTTGAGCTCATCGGCGTGCGTCCAGCCAATGTTGTGTGGTCCACCCTCGATCTCGATGAACCGGATGTCGCTCACCAGGTCGGGGAGGCGCCGGCCGGTGGCGTCGATGGGCAGGATGCGATCCTCAGTGCCCTGAAGGACGAGAAGGGGCACGTCGATCTTCGGCAGGTCGGCGCGGAAGTCCGTGAGCCAGGTTGACACGCATGCGAGGGTGGCGTAAGCGGACGAGCCGGCCGCCACCTCGAAGCTGGCGTTCCACGCCTCGTCGCTGATGCGGGTGCCGTGGAGCTTGTCGAAGTTGTAGAAGTTGTCGAAGAAGAACTTGAACCACGCGTAGCGGTCCTGCTTGATGGTCTCCATGAACCCGTCGAAGACGCTCTGCGGTACTCCCTTCGGATTGTCGTCGGTCTGAAGCAGGAACGGAGGGATGGGGCCGAAGAGCGCAGCCTTGACCACGCGCTCGGAGCCGTACGTTCCCAGGTACCGGATGACCTCGCCCGTCCCCATCGAGAAGCCGGCCAGGACGGCCCCGTGCAGGTCGAGCTTGTCGACCAGTGTCTTGAGATCGGCGGCGAAGGTGTCGTAGTCGTAGCCGATCACCGGACGGCTGGACTGCCCAAACCCGCGACGGTCGTACGTGATCACACGTTTCCCGGCTTCGAGCAGCACCGGCACCTGTTTCTCCCACGAGTGGCCGTCGAGTGGATAGCCGTGGATCAGCACCACCGGCGGCCCCGATCCGTGGTCCTCGTAGTACAGCTCGATCGGGCAGGAGTTCTCCTCGCCGACGGTGACGTGAGGCATGGCACTGGCTCCTCTGGAGAGGTGGCGCTGGATGCGCTTCGCTCTAGCGAGCCACGTATGGCGATTGAAGTCAATGACCGATGCAGCCCTGGAGCAACATCGGCGCATGAACAGCTCGCGAAAGTTTAGGGGCGAGCTCGCGCCGCTGGGCTCGGGCCGGCAGGCCCGATGGCTACCTTCTCGGCTCGTACCGCATCGCCACTGCCCCCGAGCCGAACTCCAACCGGCTCACGAGCTTAAGGTCGACATGCTGCGACAGCCCCGCGAACAGCGTCGGCCCGTGGCCCGCGAGCCTGGGCTGCACCACGAACTCGTACTCATCGATCAAACCCAGCTCCGTTAACGCCAATGGGAGCTTCACACCTCCCACGAGCAGTCCCTTGCCCTGCTCCCGCTTGAGTTGCTGAACGGCCTTGCCCAGATCCCCACGTACGAGCTCCGCGTTCCAATCGACCTGCTCCAGGGTGCTCGACACGACGTACTTCCTGGCCGCGTTGATGGTCTGGGCGAAGGCCTCCATCCAGGCAGGTCGCGTTCCCGCCGGCGCCGGGAGCCGCCACGCTGATTCCATCATCTCGTACGTCACCCGGCCAAAGAGAAGGGCATCGGCCTGGTTGAGGTTCTCGACCGCGTGACGATGCACGTCTTCGTCCGCGGGGATTGCACGATGATCGCAGCAGCCGTCCAAGGTCACGTTGATGGAGTACCGAAGGGGTCGCATCTCGCCACCCCCGACCGGATCACCAAATCCGCGACTCAGCATCAGGAGGCCACCCGCCTGCCCGTCTCGGCGGCCAGGCTCGGCGGCTCCGCCGTTTCCCGGGCATCCAGCTTCGTCGCCCTCGCGGCGCGGCGCGCCGCCCGCGACTCCGCCGGCACCATCGACGCGGCGGCGGCCAGGAGGCTGAGGACCGCGCCGATGGCGAAGGCGATCCGCAGCCCGGCGATGAAGGCGGGGCTCACCAGGCTGGGGAAGAAGCCGTGACCGAGGAGGGTGGCCTGGGCGGCCGCCGGCAGGCTGTGCAGCGCTGCCGCGGGCACCAGCGTCTGGATCGGGTTGTAGCCGAGGAAGGCGGCGAAGAGAGCTGACGTCGGCGGCACGTGGGCGATCTGGGCGGCCTGGGCGGCGGGGAGGCCCGCCGCGGTCAGGCCGTGGCCGAGGGCGGCCGGCAGATCTCCGGCCAGACCGAGGATGACCATGGTGAAGAAGATGCCCATGGAGAGGAGCATCCCGGAGTTCTGGAACGTCGCCCGCGTGCCCGAGGCGACCCCGCGGGCCGCGGCCGGGACCGAGTTCATGATCCAGGCGGTGTTGGGGGAGAGGAAGCCGCCCATCCCGAGCCCCATCACGACCAGGACCGCCGCGAACTCGGGGTACGAGAAGTTGGCCGGCAGCAGTGCCAGCAGCACAAACCCGACGGCGGTGATGACCATCGCCCCGGCGGCGAAGGGACGCTGGCCGAAACGGTCCGAGAGCAGGCCGAAGAGGGGCCCGAGAAGGATGAAGCCGGCGAGCAGCGGGATCATGTAGATGCCGCTCCACAGCGGGGTGTCCTGGTAGCTGTAGCCGTGGATCGGCAGCCAGATCCCCTGCAGCCAGATGATCAGCATGAACTGGAGACCGCCCCTGGCGATGGCCCCGAAGAGCGTGGCCGCGTTGCCGGCCGCAAAGGCGCGGATGCGGAAGAGAGACATGTCCAGCATCGGGTCCTTGACGCGCTGCTCGTACACCACGAAGACGGCGAGGAGCACCGGTCCGCCGACCAGACCGGCGTCGACCCAGGGATTGAGCCAGCCCATCGAGGAGGTTCCGTAGGGCAGCAGACCGTAGGTGATCCCGATCAGGAACACGACCAGCCCGCCCGCGAAGAGGAGGTTGCCGAGGACGTCGATGCGCTGGCCGCGGCGGGTGACGGCGGTCTCATGCAGGGCGATGAATGCCCAGACCGTGCCGAGCACGCCGACCGGGACGCTGACCAGGAAGACGAGGTGCCAGTTGATCGCGGCCAGGATCCCCCCGAGCACCAGGCCGAGCAGCTGACCCGCCGTCCCCGCGATCATGTTGAGCCCGAGGGCGAGGCCACGCTGCTCCACCGGGAAGGCGTCGGTCAGGATGGCCGGCGCGTTGGCGAAGAGGAATGCGCCGCCGACCGCCTGGACCACGCGGAAGACGATCAACTCGAGCGCCGCCTGGTTGCCGGACCCAGGGGTGAGGAAGAGAAGGATGGATCCGACGGTGAAGACGGCGAAGCCCAGGTTGTACATCCGGACCCGCCCCAGCATGTCGGAGATCCGCCCCGCGGTCACCACCAGCACCGCCGTCACCACCATGTAGCTGAGCAGGACCCAGAGCAGGTAGTCGATCTCGCTGGGCGCCAGTGGGTTGACCTTGATGCCGCGGAAGATCGCGGGCAGCGAGATCAGGACGATGGAGAGGTTGATGGTGGCGAGCAGCGACCCGAGGGTGGTGTTGGAGAGTGCCACCCACTTGTAGCGAGGGTGATCGCGACCGATGCCGATCAGCGAGGTCCGCGTGCTCATGGACTCCTGCTCATGCCTCGGGTCCCGGTTCCGGGGCCCGCATCGCCGGTGGCCACCCCGTTCGAGGGCTCTCCCAGGGTGGGGTCGCCTTAAGGCTACGCGCGGAGACCGCCGCGGCGAAGTCGGGCGTGCCCCAACCCATAATCACCGGGTCGTGGCTCCCCGCATCCTCTTCTGCGACCTGGACAACACCCTGATCGACCGGGCGGCCGGCTACCGAGCCTGGGCCGAGCACTGGGTGACCGCCCTCGGCCTCGGCCCCGAGGAGGTCGAATGGCTGGTGAGCATCGACCACGACGGGATGCGCGCTCGAGAGCCGATCTTCGAGGAGGTCCGGGCTCGGTGGGGCATCCTTGCCCCAGTTACGGAGCTCGTCGAGCGCTACCGCAGCGAATACCCGGCCTTCGTACCGGCCGTCGACCCCGAGGTCGGGCGGCGGCTGGCCGGTCTGCGTCGTGGCGGCTGGCGGATCGCCATCGTCACCAACGGACCTCCCTCGCAGCAGGTCAAGGTGGAGCGCTGCGGGCTGCTTCCGCTGGTGGACGTCGTGGTCATCTCCGACTTGCTGGGGGTCAGCAAGCCGGATCGCCGCATCTTCGAGGCCGCGGCCCGGCAGACGGGCTGCGAGATCGACACCGCGTGGCTGGTGGGCGACAGCCCCGACGCGGACATCGCCGCCGCCGTGGAGATGGGGATCCCGGGGATCTGGCTGCGCAGAGGCCGCACGTGGACGGAGACCCGGTGGCGTCCCTTCGCCATGGCGGAGAGCATGGCGGCGGCCCTCAGCCTGGTACCTGGCTGAAGGGGAGGGAGGCGCCAGCTGTGGCCGGCCGGGCTCACGCCAGGGCGGCCATCTCCGGCTCCTCCTTCTCCGTCTCGCGCTCCGCTTCCCGCTCCTCCCGTTGACCGCTCCGCAGCGGGAGCTCGCGCATCACGAGCGTGGCGAGGAAGCCGAGAATCGCTCCGACCACGGCCACCCAGAAGACGTCGCCGAGCGCCAGCGACATGGCGTTGTGCAGGGCACCGACGATCTGGGGGAGATAGGGACGCACCTCGGCGCGCGCGGCCGCCGGCACCGCCTGCAGGATGGTCTGGCCGAGGTTGCCCACCGAGGCGATGTTGTTCTCCGAGAAGGCGCCGCCCGAGATGTGGGCGGTCAGCTGGCTCGGGAGGTGGGCGGCGCTCAGCTGCTTGGGCATCTGCGTTGAGAGCCCCTGGGTGAAGACGGTGCCGGCGACCGCCAGCCCGACCATCCCGCCGACCTGGCGGAGGAAGGTGAGGGTGCTGGTCGCGGTGCCCAGCCGCTCCCGTGGAGCCGCGTTCTGGATCACGACGGTGAAGACTGACATCGAGGGACCGATGCCTAGGCCGGTAAGTGCCAGCCACAGCCATAGGGTGGGGGTCGCCGTGGTCGGGCTCAGGTGCGTCAACAGGAAGCTGCCCACGATCAGGACGCCGAGCCCGATCAGGAGCAGCGCCTTGTACCGGCCCGTCCGGGTCAGGTAAAAGCCGGCACCGACGCTGGTGGCGATGAGCCCCAGCAGGAGCGGCCACATCGAGTACCCGGAGGCGGTCGCGCTCACTCCCTTGACCACCTGGTAGTAGAGGGGGATGAAGATGACCGCCGCGAACATGCACGACGCGACCATGAAGACGGCGACGTTGGTGGCGGCCAGGGTCCGGGTGGAGAAGAGGTCGAGTGGGATGATCGGTTGTCGAACCCGTGACTCGTTGACGACGAAGGCCGCCATGATCACCAGCCCGACCAGGAGCAGCCCGCCGACCTGCCAGGCCGTCCACCCGTAGAGGTTGCCGGACGCGTCGGTCAGCCCCTTGAAGGTGAGGCCGAGGAGGATGGGCACCACCCCGACCGTGAAGATGGCGATGCCGGAGAAGTCGAGATCGCGCAGGCGGGCCGCCGTGGTCTTGAGGTTGGGGAGGCGCGTGGAGATGGCGTAGAGGGCCACGATCCCGACCGGCAGGTTGACGTAGAAGATCCAGTGCCAGCTGATGTCGTCGGTGATGACCCCGCCAAGGAATGGGCCGACGATGAAGCTGAGGCCAAAGACGGCACCGAAGAGTCCCTGGTAGCGGCCGCGCTCGCGGGGCGTGAAGAGGTCGCCGATCACGGCGAGGGCGATGGGGAAGAGCGCCCCGGCCCCGCATCCCTGCAGGGCCCGGAAGACGATCAGCTCGCCCATGCTCTGGGAGAGCCCGGAGAGGGCCGACCCGACCAGGAAGATGACGATGCCCACGATCAGCATCCGCTGCCTTCCGAAGACGTCGCCCAGCTTGCCGTAGATCGGGACCGTGATCGTGCTGGTGAGCAGGTAGGCGGTGACCACCCAGGTGTAGAGGTCGCTGCCCTTGAGGTCGCTGACGATCCGGGGCAGGGCGACGCCGACGATGGTCTGGTCCAGGGC
>Ga0187851_10002549_pt1 | contig 15990 bp, 13 predicted proteins | sample June2016WEW_6_10_FD_132997 | JGI IMG/M metagenome (GOLD analysis project Ga0187851, IMG submission 132997) | Peatland microbial communities from SPRUCE experiment site at the Marcell Experimental Forest, Minnesota, USA - June2016WEW_6_10 | ecosystem: Environmental > Terrestrial > Soil >...
CCGCTGCCTTCGTCGTGCAGCACCAGGACGGAACGCACCAGGTCCGGACCGGAGTTGCCGCCAGTGGCATTGGTTCCGTGGCAGAATCCGCAGTTTGTGACATAAAGTTTCTGCCCGCGTTCCACCGCAGCCGGATCGGGCGCCGCGCCGATGGCGAGAAAATTCCGGATGTTGAATCCGCCGGCGGCGGGACGCGGAGGAGCGTTCGTGGCCGGGGCTTGCGGCTCCTGGGCCGCTATCAGGCCGGCGGCCAACAGTGCGCCGGCAATAAAACGGATTAGACGCTGCATCGCATTACTCTAGGCGACACCAGCGGAGCGAAATGTTACTCCCCTTGTTACTCCACCTGTTTGGCCGGCCTTGCGTAGAAGCTATCCAGGAACTCGTACCGGTCGCGATGTGCTTCCGGAGCCGAATGGGCATCCACGTCCAGGTGCATCACCGAGTAGCCATCCTTTTCATCATTGCGGGGCCACTTGGGCAGCCCCGACCCATTGGGATCGCCGGTCTTCGCGAAGTTGCTCCAATAGGTCTGCATCAGGTCGGAAAGCTTGTAGTCCTCAGGCTGCCAAGTGAAGCCTTTGAGCGAATCGAGCGTTCCGAACACATACTCGATTTCCGAGGCATGCACGGCTCCGAAAAGGTTCGATGCAACTCCCTGGAACTTGTTATCGGGATCAGCGGGACGAACGCGGCCGAAGATGTATTCATAAACCGGCTTGCCGCTGGTCTTGCGCTGCATCTCAATCCATTTCCATGTTCCAAAGACGATAAACTGATCGCTCGCAAGATCGATGGCCGAGGTCATACCTTCCTGGTCCGAACCCGCGGCGTAGACCTTCAAAACCGTCGCTTCGTCGGCCGGGAATTTTTGATGTACCTGTTCGCGGAACTTTGCCGCCGTGGTCTTTGCCAAAATCGCCTGGTACGACATCTCCTGGGCGTTCCAGCCGGCCATCAACGGTACGTGGCTCTGTTTGCCTGAGGCATAGATCTCCGCGGCGGAAGCCGGCATGAAATATCCGTCGATGTTCGGGCCGAAACGATAGTCGCCGCCCGATTTCGATGCCGCGAGCAGCTTGTCGGCTGGGATCGCGCGCATCTCCGCGATGGAAGACCCTTTCTGTGCCGTTGCGAACTTGGCTCCATCCGCTTCCGTTTTTGAAACCGCCATAGCCGCCAGCGTGCTGCCGAAAAACGCTCCACTCTCTCCGATAGCGCGGGCGAACAGACCTTTGGCCAGCGGTGAGGCCATCTGCGCGCTCACCGAGAACGAGCCGGCCGATTCGCCAAAGATGGTGACCTTGTTTGGATCTCCCCCGAAAGCGGCGATATTCTTATGCACCCAGCGCAAAGCTTCCAACTGGTCCAGCAGGCCGTAGTTGCCGGAGGAATTATGCCCAGATTCCTTGGTCAGCTCGGGATGGGAATAGAAGCCAAAAATTCCGAGCCGGTAATTCATGCTGACCACCACAACACCCTTGCTCGCCAGCTTCTCACCGTTTTGCCGCGGCTCCGAGGTAGCTCCTGCTTGAAAACCGCCGCCGTAAATCCAGACCATTACAGGAAGCTTGTCGTGCCCGGATTTCGCGGGCGTCCAGACATTCAGATTCAGGCAGTCCTCGCTCATGCCCGCGTCCTTGAACACCATGTCCCCGAAAACATTGTTCTGCATGCAGCGTGCGCCGAAATGGTCCGCCTTTTGCACGCCGGTCCAGGCCGGAACAGGCTGAGGCGCCTTCCAACGCAAATCGCCCACCGGAGGCGCGGCATAGGGAATGCCCAAGTAAGCGCGGACGCCTTTCGCTCCTGTGGTTCCCTCCGCTACGCCGCCTGTGATATGAACTTGACCGGAAGGTGCGGCCGGGAGAATGGCGGTCAGAAACGCGATGAGAGCTGCCCCGGCGAATCGAATGGTGTGTCTGTGCCTTTGCATCTTCACATCATATGGCAATTCGCTATGCCAGTATGGAATCAATCGCAGAGCAGCGAGAGCGCCGACCGCAGATCTAACAGGACCGCCGCCGGCCCGACCTCAGCCACAAACTGGCCGGAGTGCCGGTAAGCGGATCCTCCCAAAATGATCCTGGGAGCGCGCTCTTTTCGATCATTGCGAACGGAGCGAATCAGATGAGCGGCGGATGGCAGGTTCGAAACCAATGTGGTCGAAATGCACAATACATCCGCCGAGATCTCGTTAATGGCGTCGAGAATACCGGGGAGCGGGGTGTTCGATCCAAGAAAGCGAACGTTCCAGCCTTTCGATTCCATCACGTCGGCCACCAGATTTGCTCCAATCTGATGCATTTCTCCGGCCACCCCGGTTACCACCATTTGACCGCGTGGAGGGCTGTCGGGAATCAATTTCGGATAGATGCTGGAGATCACGAATTGAGCAACCGCCGTCGCCATGTGCTCTTGCGCGACTGAGATCCGGTTCAGTTCCCAGAGCTTGCCTATGCGATGCAGAGCAGCCGCAATTACATCTATGTAGATATCCACGTGGGAGTGCCCCGCCCGCAAGGCTTCCTCTACAATGTTCAGGGCCGCTTGTCTTTGTCCGTTGAGAATGGCTGCGAGAAACACTTCCTTGGTCAGGCTCAACGCGGCAGGCGACTCTTCCGGCTCGGCTGGGGATGCCGCTTCCTCACAAGCGTTTTTCGCACGAGTCAGGAAGCTTAATGCTTCCGAGTAGGCGTCGGGCGAAAGAACGGCGGCGAGTTGGGACGCGAGCTGCGCAAAGGTTTCCACCAGCGTGTGAGCCGCGATGCCGCGCGCGCCTAGCATCCGCGTGGTCCACAGGGCATAGTCCGCGAAGGATTCCGGCGAGCCAGCCTCCAACGCCCCACAGAGAAAATCGATATGAAACCGGGCGTCGTCGGTGCAGAATTGGCGGCCACGCTGCCCGTACCGTTGGAGCCAATCCGGGTGATCCAGGAAAAATTGGTCCGACATGCTCTGCGCGATAGGGTTCCGGGCAGCAGCCAATTTCTCAGCGATTGCGGCGCGGTCAAGGCTTAATTGGGATGGCACTCGCGATTTTTATTCAGCCTTGGAGGCTGACCACTTCGCCGGTCTCCACACGGTTTCGTCCGCCTTCCTTGGCCCGGTACAGTGCGGCATCGGCCCGGACCAGAAATGCTTCCGCAGATTCGTTATCTATCAAAGTGGCGACTCCGAAACTGATGGTGATCCGCTCCGGGCCGCCGGGAATTTGAATCGTTCCCACTTGCTTCCGAAGCCGCTCTGCGATAGCTACGCCTTCTTGGCACGCGGTCGCGGGGAACAACAAAAGAAACTCTTCGCCACCGAACCTGGCCGCGACGTCATACGGACGCACCTGACTACCGAAAATCCTGCCCAGGGCCGACAGGACCTGATCACCTACCACATGACCGTAAGTATCATTGATCCGCTTGAAGTAATCGATGTCGGCCAGAATCAGTGTCAACGGTTGGTGTTGGCGATTGGCGCGAGCGATTTCGCGCGCCAGTAACTCATCCAGGGTTCTGCGGTTGGCGAGGCCAGTCAAGGCGTCGGTTCGCGCAATGATCTCGATGGCGTGGTTGGCGCTCTCCAGCTCTTTGTTTTTGCGGGCCAGCTCACGCGCCATGGTTGCCAGCTGGTTGGCCAGCATCTGGCGCTCCGCCTGCAGGCGCAGAGCATGCTGCTCCTCGATCACGCCTAGCAGGAGGAATCCGCTCGCGCAATCCACAATGTTCGCTTCCACGCTGAGAGGATTGCTCTGGTCATCACTGAGGTTCAGGCGAAAAGGGCCTTTGCTCCGCGCCGCGGGATCGGCGAGCCGCGTGGCGAACGACTCAGCATCCGAACATAGCAGAAAATCCCAGACCTTCAACTCCTTGCCGCCTTGCGGATTCGAAGGGAAGATGCGATTCGCTGCGTGATTGCGGAAGCTGATGGTACCGTCCGAGCTTAGCAAAAGCGCAAAGATATTGGCCGAATTCAAAAGCCAGCGCGAGAGCGCCACGGTCTGCCCCTCGATGGCGTCATTTAAATGGAATCCCTGAGGATCTTCCACGCGATTCCCCACCACGATCTGGGTGAAGGACGCATCCAACTTCAAACCTTGCGGAATAAATCCGTGCGACTGATGATGTGCTTCACTGCTATGCCAGGCACGAAAGGCAGCCTCCGAGGTCCATCTGGTGACGAGCAGAAAAACGGATTGGTCAGCCGCGTCGGTCAGAACCTCCATACCGCAGAAGCCCTTTTCGTTTTCCACCAGCCGAGGCCGGGCGAAAAACGCCGCCCGCACTTGAGCCTCTAACCCATTGCGGACGCGAAAGCGGGAGATGACGGTCACCATGCAGATACTACCGTGGTGGCCGAAGACGAATAATCCTCTCAGGATTAAATGCCGCTTGCGCTCACGGCGCGGAAAGAATGTCCCGTGTTTCAAGAGAGTTACCTATCGGGACCCGTAATGGAGCCGGTGCTCGCGGCGGCAACACTAACTCTTGCGCGGCGCCCGCGCGCCAAAACCCTCGTCGCTCGATAATCGCGGTCAGGCGCTGATGTTCTTACGAAACGCTGTCCCCTTGCACTTCGACAGGAAGTGTTGTATCTTCTCATGTAGAAGTAGAAGGGGAATGCTGAACGATCTGTTCTTCCGTCTGCGCGCTCTGTTCCGGCGAAAAACGGTCGAAACCGAACTGGATGACGAACTGCGCTTCCATTTCGAGTTCAATGTCCAGAAGTATGAGAACTTGGGGCTCACACGGGAGGAAGCGTTGCGGCGCGCGCGGCTGGAGTTTGGTGGAATCGGTCAGGTAAAGGAGGAATGCCGCGAGGCGCGCGGCGTGCATTTTATGGAAGAGCTTTTCCAGGATGTTCGCTATGGGCTGCGCATGCTGCGCAAATCTCCGGGCTTCGCTGCGGTCGCGCTGCTCACGCTGGCACTCGGTATCGGCGCGAACACCGCGATTTTTTCGGTGGTCTATGGGGTATTGCTGCGGTCTCTGCCGTACCAGGATCCCGGCGGCCTGGTAGTGCTCAATGAGACTACGCCGAGAATAGGCACGGTCAGCGTTTCCTATCCCAATTTTCTGGATTGGCGCTCCGGAAACCGCTCGTTTTCGCAAATGGCCGCGGTAGCCAGCGTCTCCTTCAACCTGGGCGGCGTCGATCAACCGGAAAACATCAACGGCGAGGCTGTCTCGCCCAATTTTCTTTCCATGTTGGGCGTGCGTCCCATCCTGGGGCGCGATTTTGACGCATCCGAGGAAAAGGCGGGCACTGCTCCGGTTGTTTTGCTGAGTTATCAACTTTGGCAGTCGCACCTGGGAGGCGGCCTTGGCGCTCTCGGCCGCACCATCAATCTGGACGGCAAGAGCTTCACCATCATCGGAGTGCTGCCGCCGGACTTCGTCTCCATCGACAAAACAGACATCATGGTGCCAATTGGCGTGTGGCTTACAGGCAACTCCGACGCGAATAGCCGCGGCGACCGCGGCGACATGGCGGCCATCGGCAGGCTCGGGCCGGGAGTGAGTTTCGCGCAGGCTCAGGCGGAAATGCAGGCAATCGCAGCGCGCCTGGCAGCCGCGTATCCTGGAACCAACGATCAATTCAGCGCCGCGCTGCGGCCCATTCGCGAGGTATTCGTCGGCGAAATTCGCCCCGCCATTTTGATTCTCTTCGGCGCAGTACTGTTCGTTCTGCTCATTGCCTGCGCCAACGTGGCTAACCTGTTTTTGATGCGTGGCGCTGCACGTACTCGCGAAATTGCGCTACGCATCGCGCTGGGCGCCACTCGTGGACGCATCATTCGCCAAATGCTGGCCGAAAGTTTCGTGCTGGCCTTTTTCGGAGGTCTATTGGGTGTCGCTGTTTCGATTGCCGGAATACGCGGGCTGGCCAGGTTGATTCCGATGGCCGGGATGGCAGGCGGGGCCGTGAATCTGAACGGCGCGGTGCTGCTTTTCGCCGCGGGCGCCGTGGTTGTGTCCTCCTTCATGTTCGGATTGGTTCCGGCCATGAATCTGACCAAGCCCGATGTGCAGCCCGAACTAAAAGAGGGCGGGAGATCAGCCAGTTCCGGCGCAGGGCAGAATCGACTACGCGGTCTTCTGGCCGCCGGCGAAGTTGCCGTTGCGCTGATTCTCCTGGTCGCCGCGGGATTGATGATGAAGAGTCTCTATCGTCTGCTGGCCGTGGACCCCGGATTTAAGACCGACCGGATACTCACCATGGACATGCAACTGCGGACTGCACAGTATGCCAAAGATCCGGCTGTTCTGAATTTCTGGCAACAAGTTCTCTACCGCGTCCGTGCGCTGCCTGGCGTAGAAGCTGCGGCGTTGGGGACCGTAGTTCCGTTCACCGATTCACACTCGCGTGCCGACATTACGATTGAGGGCATGGCGCTGCCCAAGCCGGGAAGTTTTCCTCACCCGGATGCCCACAGCGTGAGCCCTGGTTACCTGAGAACGCTCGGCGTTCCTCTTCTGCGTGGCCGCGAGTTCACGGATGCCGACCAAGCGAACTCCCCGCTAGTTGGGATGGTTAATGCCGCAATCGCGCGGCAATTCTTCCCGAATCAGGATGTTTTGGGCAAGCGATTCATGTTCGGGCACCCAAAGGCTGATCCACCGAAATGGATCACCATCGTCGGTATCGCTGCGGATACCAAGCTTTACGGCTTGGCGAATCCCGCGCGACTGGAAGTTTACCTTCCCCTGCGTCAAGCTGTATCGAGCGGTATGAATCTGATTGTAAAATCGGCGGCCGATCCCGCCGCGCTCACTTCCTCCATCCGTGGCGCCATCGCGTCAATCGACAAAGACCAGCCCATTTTCGCCATCGCAACCATGCAGGAGCTGGTCAATAGTTCCATCTCCACGCGGCGCATCACTCTCATTCTGCTGGGGCTCTTCAGCGCGTTGGCGCTGGTATTGGCGGCCATCGGAATCTATGGCGTTATTTCCTATTCGGTGGCCCAGCGCACGCATGAAATCGGGATTCGCATGGCGCTCGGCGCCGATGGCGGCGGCGTGTTGCGGATGATACTGGCGCAGGGAGTCAAGATCGCCGGCGCGGGCGTCGCGATCGGCATCCTTGCGTCATTCGGCCTCACGAGGTTGATGACGAAGCTCCTCTATTCGGTTAGTGCCGCCGATCCAGTCACGTTCGCCGCGGTCGCAATAGTCCTGGTCCTGGTAGCTATGCTGGCTTGCTACATCCCCGCCCGCCGGGCGCTGCGCGTGGATCCCATAATCGCTCTACGGTATGAATAGTTAGAAACCTGCCCGGCGCGGGAGTTGCGCTGGGCGCCGTGGCTCACGGCGCGAGAACCGGGGACTGGCAACCGCCACGCCTGACACGACGGGTGCTTGTTGCCAGGCTTTTACAAACCTTTTACCCGACGTGCAGGCAAGTGCCACGTCTATCGCTGTGAGAGGTAACCATGACACCTGTACTAAAAGAAAACACCGGCGCAAAGGGACGCTACGTTTGGTATTTGCTCGCAGCCATTGTCGGCGCGAATGCTGGGTTCATGCTCGGCCTGCTGGGAACGCTCAACTGGCAGGAGTGTCTAATTCTGATGTTCGCGTTAGCCGCCTTGGCCGGGGGCTCGGTCTTCACTTTTCTTGAAATGCGCGCACTCAAGCCCTAGCTCTTGGGTCATACGAACAACCAACGAACAGCCAGAACCGAGGAACCGAATAACCGAATAACCGAACAACCGACCAACTAAGCAACCCTCCGCAGCTTCGTCACCCGCCCCACTTCTACCCATTCGACGACAAATATATTCCCGGCATGGTCGAAACACGCACCATGCGGGCACACGAACTTGCCCGCGATGAACTTGTCGCGAGGCTGCTTGCGAAGCTCGCCCCAGGTATTTGAAGTATCTTCGCCCAGATGCAGAATCACCTGATTTTTCTTGTCCAGCAGCGTCACGCGCGCTCCCAGATCGGGCATCACCACGTCGCCATTGCGAAAGATATTGAAGTGGCACGGCAGGTTCACACCACTCACGAAGTCGACGTGCTTACCGTCTAAAGTGAAACGCTGCAGCCGATGATTAGCGCGATCCGCCACTATCAGAACCGGCGCGGGTCCGCGCAGATCGCAAATGATTCCGTGCGGGCACGAGACTTTCCCAGGCTCGGCGCCCAATCCGCCGAACGTCCGGATGTACTCGCCCTTGCTGTTGTACTGATTGATAAAGCTGGATCCGTAACCGTCCCCCACATACAAGTCACCATTCGGCGCCACGGCCAGATTTGTCGGACTGTACTTCACCGGCTTCGCGTCCGCGCCCGGCTTATATTGTTCCGATTCCTTGGGATAACCAATGGTGAAAACTTCTTCGCCCGCGAGCGTAGTCTTCACCACCACGCCCCGCTGCGTATCGCAAAGATAGAGGAACTCCTGCTTCCCCTCCTTCAGGATGTGCAGCCCATGCGCCCCGCCCTTGAATTCCTTGCCCCACGACTTGACGAATTTGCCGTGCTGGTCAAACACCACCATGCTGTCGCTACTCTCGCTAGACGCGTTGACGGTGTGATGGATATAAATATGTCCCTGCGCGTCTTCGCACACGCCGTGCGTGTTGCCGTAGCGAATATTGGCAGGCAGCGCGCCCCAATCGTGTGTGGCCTCGTATTTGTGATCGCCCTCCCCAAGGATTGGTTTCGAGCTTCCGGACTTATTCGAAGCACCCAAAATCAAAGGGGCTGCGAGCCCAGTACTGATAAAGCTGCGCCGGTTGGTTTGCATATGCTCAGATTATCCTACTCGAACCACGCGGTTCATTCCGGGCGAACCCACGGCGTGCCGATGTTGATCGCGTTCCGCAATCGATCCGCCAATTGGCCGGTGTGATGCTGCGTATGGCGAATGTTGTAGAACTGCAGCTCCAATTTGTTGAACGGCAGAAAAGGGAAACCCGACGGCGCCTCCAAATCGATGACTGGAACCCTGGCTTCTACCTCAGCGCAGCAAAACTCGTGGAATTCTAATACTTCGGACTTGCTGAATGGCGTTTCGATCTTCCGCGCCAGATATTGAGTATCCGGTTTGTGCTTGGCCCAGGGACGAAAATCCGCTTCGGTATGGTGAAGATAGAAATGGGTATAGAACACTGCGTGATAAGCAATGTGCCAAAACTGGTTCGGATACTCCGGAGCCACCCAGAGGGACTCGGGACACGCATCGATAGTCTGTCGAAGCATCGCAAGCGACGCCCGGTACTGCCGCGCAACGCTATTTAGAATATTCAGCTCTGCCATTGTTTCTCGGAGTTTTTCTCGAACTGCCACGCCGTCTCGACGATCTTCACCAGGTCCGCGAACTTCGGTTTCCAGCCCAACGCCCGTTGCAACTTGTCGGAATTCGCCACCAGAACCGCCGGATCGCCCGCGCGGCGCGGTCCGGTCTGGTAAGGCACCGTCCGCCCCGTCACTTCCTCCACGGCTCGCAACACCTGCAGCACCGAGTGCCCCAGCCCCGTCCCAACATTGAAAGCATCCGAAGCGTCCACCTGCAAAAGCTTTTCGAGCGCCAGCAAATGCGCTTCGGCTAAATCCGCGACATGGACATAATCCCGGATGCAGGTGCCATCCGGCGTGTCGTAATCGTTGCCGAAAATAGTGATTGGATTTCCTGTCACAACGGCTTTGAGCAGCAGCGGGATCAGGTGCGTTTCCGGTTCGTGTTCTTCACCCAATCCGGATTCGGGATCGGCGCCGCAGGCGTTGAAGTAGCGGAGTACGATACTGCGCAACCCGCTGTAGCGATTGAGCGACCGGAGAACGTTTTCCACCATCAATTTGGTTTCGCCATAAGGGCTTTCCGGCGCGAATGCGACGTCTTCGGGGATGGACTTGAGCTCCTGCGTCCCATACACGGCCGCGGTGGAGGAGAACACCAGGCGTTTCACTTGGGCGAGCGACATGGCTTGCAGTAAGGATATTGTTCCGCCGACGTTGTTCGAGAAATACAATTCGGGCTTGGCGACGGATTCTCCGACCGACAGGTAAGCGGCGAAATGAACCACCGCGTCGAATTTCTCAGCGGACATCAGATGCAGCAACGCCGGAGTGTCACTGATGTTCAACTTCGTAAATGGAATGTTCCCGGTGTTGTGCTGGTGGCCGCGTGATAGATCGTCCACCACAACTACGCCATAGCCGCGCCGGGCCAAAAGATGCGCCGTGACTGACCCAATGTATCCCGCTCCGCCCGTAACTAGAATTTTCGGCATGAATCCTTAGTGTACGGCAGGTGTTGACCCGGCCCATCGGCGGCCCTATCCGTAGAATTCCGGCACGAAGGTCTGGTCCGTCAAAGGCGGGCGAACGTACTTCCTTCGGTCCATCGGGGGAAGCTTTATGGGCTCGGGAGTCAGGTCCTCATAGGGGACTGTGGACAGCAGATGGCGGATTACATTCAGCCTGGCGCACTTCTTGTTGTCGGCGTTCACCACATACCAGGGTATTTGTTTGATATCGGTATGAGCGAACATTTCATCCTTGGCGCGGGAATACTCCACCCATTGCCGGCGGGACTCCAGATCCATGGGGCTCAGTTTCCAGCGTTTGGTCGGATCCTTGATGCGCTGTTGAAAACGCCGCTCCTGCTCCTCATCGCTCACCGAAAACCAATACTTGTTGAGAATGATTCCGGCGCGCGCCAGCATGCGTTCAAATTGGGGGCAACTGTGCAGGAACTCGAAGTATTCGGCTTCTGTACAGAAGCCCATCACTCGCTCGACACCGGCGCGGTTGTACCAACTGCGGTCGAAGAGCACGATCTCTCCGGCGGCGGGCAAATGGGCCACGTAGCGCTGGAAGTACCACTGTGTTTTTTCGCGCTCCGTGGGCGCTGTGAGGGCCACCACGCGGCACACGCGGGGATTCAGGCTCTCGGTGATGCGCTTGATGGTGCCGCCTTTGCCGGCCGCATCGCGTCCCTCGAAGATGGCCACCACGCGTAATCCCCGGTTGCGCACCCATTCCTGGTATTTCACCAGCTCCACTTGCAGGCGGCGCAGCTCCTTGTCATAGTCGCAATCGACACCGAGCCTCAGCTTTTCCTGCGGCGCAGGTTCAGCCGGAGCATGGTGCGAGGTAGAATCGAGCAGCGCTAGGAGCCCCCCGCTCTCCTTCAAATTGTGTTTGTTGCTGTTGGCATGCTTGCCCATGACGAAAACACCGCTAGGTATCCCTTCGGCCGATTCCCGGAAGTCTTTATATCGCCAAGTCTTTGTGGGGTGGGATGCCATCCTGCGGCGGGTTGTTAACCGCTAAGTTTTTGCTTGGGGTTTACCATGGAAATTGAAATGAGCTCCACCCTCGCCGCCCCTACCCGGCATCGTACGCGCGCCACCACCGTCCCGTGGTACATCTGGTGCTCCGTGCTGGCCGTCACCTCCGCGATGGCCGGCGCGCACTGGGACATTTCTTGGCATCGCTCCATCGGACGCGACAATTTCTGGACTCCGGCGCACATCGCCATCTATCTGTGCGGCGTGCTGGAGGGCCTATCGTGCGCGTACCTGATCCTGGCAACAACATTCGGCACTAACGACCTGAAGGACGCGTCGGTGAAAATGTGGGGCTTTCGCGGGCCGCTGGGAGCCTTCTTAAGCGCCTGGGGTGGACTCGCCATGCTCACCTCCGCGCCTTTCGACGATTGGTGGCACAACGCCTACGGCCTGGATGTCAAGATCGTCAGTCCGCCGCATGTAGTGCTGATCGCGGGCATCCTGGCGATTGAAACCGGAACGCTGCTGTTGATTTTGGGCTACATGAATCGCGCCGTCGGACGGCTCAAGCGTAAGCTCGATTGGCTATTCCTCTACGCCGGCGCGATGATCATCGTTCTGCTGACCATTCTCACCATGGAGTACACGTATCGCGCGGTGCTGCACGGGGCGAAATTTTATATGATCATCGCGCTGACGATTCCGGTGGTGCTGGCGGGCGTTTCGCGAGCGTCCGGAAATCGCTGGGCAGCGGCCATCGTGACGGGAGTCTACACCGCGTTCTTGCTGGGAATGCTTTGGATTCTGCCGCTCTTTCCCGCGCAGCCCAAGCTCGGACCGGTGTACCATCCGGTGACGCAGTTCATACCACCCGATTTTCCGCTGCTGCTGGTCGCCCCGGCGGTGGTTCTGGATTGGCTGTGGCAAAAGCTCGCGAACCAAACGCGCTGGGTGCAATCGGTGATTGCAGGAACCGCGTTTCTGGCAGTATTTCTCGCAGTGGAATGGCCCTTCGCGGATTTTCTGATGTCCCCGGGCGCGCGCAACTGGATTTTCGGATCGATCTATTTTGATTACCTGACCGGACCGGACACGGATCTTTTCCAGAACCGTTTTGAGGCATCCGTCAGCGGCATCGGATTCTGGAGCCAGCTAGCCTGGGCGACCGTAATTTCGATTCTGATGACGCGGGTGGGCCTGGCGTGGGGGGATTGGATGCGGCGGGTAAGGAGGTAGGGCGAGGGCCTGATTTCGGTTGGTGGGCCAAATGAGAGTATCGAAGGTGGGCAAGGCCATGTTCTCGAACGCCGGTCGCCACTGCCTTTCAGTTTCTTGATTTGGCCTTTGCCGCTCGCGGCGAACTCGGTGAGGGCGTGCAGAATCTCAAGCGCCTGCTCGCGACCGATCGCGCGGAGTTGCTCCTTGGCGCGCTCGGTTTAGATAAATGTGCTCACGCACCGCACTGCGGCGCGGTTTCCCCGGAGGGGACGGAAGGGGCGATCAAAAACGCGACCGCGAGCTCGCTTCTAAAAACCGCGCGAGAGCGCGGAGCGGCGCGGTAAAGGGAGCCTTGCGACCGGCGCCGCTTGTGATCGGCTGAGCGAACGGGAGTGAGCGAAGGATGACCGCGATCGAGCGGGAGCGAGGAGCCCTCCTTGTTTCAGCAATCAGCGGTACGCTTCTTTCCGGTGCTTCACCCGCGCGACCCGGATCGTGTCTTGGGACACGCGCATGCGAATGCGGTAGTCTCCGACTCTCAGCCGGAAGTCCTTCGAGCCTTTTAACTGCTTCACATCGCCTTCGCCGGTCGTGCCGAAGCGCGTCAACGCTAGCAGGATTTTATGGCTTGCTCGCGATCGATGCGGCGCAGATCGGTGCGCGCCGCTTCGGTGAACAGGAAGTTCACAGACCGTGCTCGCGCAGCACTTCTTCCATCGGAACGTCGCTCGACGGATTGCTCAGCGCCTTTTCGACGTCTGCGAGCTCTTCCTCGGTTTCCGGCTCGTCGTCAAGCGGGGCCTTCATGAGCGCGAGTTCCACCGGATCAACCAAAGAGCGCAGGATCTTGCGAGCGGCCGGCAAGTCGCCGGCCGGGATGTGATCCACCAGCGCGTGCAGCTCCTGGCGATCCGCGTCGCTCCTGTGGATTTGCGCCATTGATTCGATCATAGCTCGTCTTTTGCTTCGGCTGCGAGCGTGGCGAACAGCTCGGCTGAGTTCCTATTGGTCAAGGCGGATCTGCCGGCATTTTACGTTGGTGGAGTGAAGGCGAAACCCCCGAAGCTCGATTTCCCGCAACACCTGGCCGCGCTGCGCAAGCAGCGGACCCTAACCCAGCAGGCTTTGGCCGACCGGATCGGCGTGCACGTGGTGCAGTTCCGGCGTTACGAGAGCGGCAGTTCTCAGCCTACGCTCGAAGTGATCCGCAGGATGGCCGTGGCTCTGGGCGTCAGTGCAGATCTGTTGCTCTTCGCCAAAGACGAGCGCGGCCCCGACGACGAGTTGAAGCTACAGTTCGAGGCCGTCTCGCGGCTCGATCCGGAAGAGAAAAAGGTCATCCGGTCGCTGCTCGACAGCATGATCTTACGGCATGAGGCTAAGCGCTGGTCTGGGGCTGTTTGAGCTGTGTGTCCGGTTCCCGCAGGCCCCTTCAGAGGCTGGTACCCTCTAGTGGCTGAGACCGAGTCCGCACCCTGAGCCGGTATAACACGTCAACGTTGGCGACGCAAGATACTGCTCTAGAGTCACGGGCTTAAATTCGTCGGCAAAGTAAAAAGGCAGTGGATCAAAGACTTCACCAAAGAACCAGGGGTCGTTTCTGACGTAGAGAAACACATTTCTGGCGCTCAACAGTTTGGTGACGCGGGCCATCAATGCGTCACCGTCAACCGTCTTGAGGGGTGCCTTGGTGATGACGAACACGTGAGCGACATTGATCGGCGTGATGAAAAAGTGCCAGATTTCGGCCTTTCCGGACGGAAGGTCCAGGTCAAGGGGCCCCTCGCCGTCTGACGGGCCCGACAGCATCACATAGCGCCCACTCGTGTCTCGACAGCGGAGCGTATAGGAGCCCTTAGCGAAGTAAAACAGCCCATGGCGATAAGTCCTCGGATCGTTGTGTGCTATCCACCACGCGGCCGCGGCGTCGGTTCCTTCCGACAAGAAAGTGTCCCTCTGCGGTTGGCTCTGGGGAAATAGCTCCATGAAATACGCGGGCTCGTGAGTGTCGGTGGCGAGTGATCTTGCGCGAGCGAGGACGTCGTTGCAATTGGCGAAGGAGACGTCCTCAATGCCCCGCCGGTGGTTATCGGTACCTAGTTGGCCGAATAAGCAGTGACACGCGAAAATAACCAGCAAGCTCAGGCGCATCATTATTGCCCGGGTGGATTTCCCTGGCACCCTCCTTTCAACCAGTTATCAAAGGCCAGCGAACCTCCCAGGTCGCCGACACCCTCGGTGTGAAAGAACTCGTGAAATAGGATGGCCTGCTGGTATGCACCCGTCGCCGGAAGTGTACCACCGAATGGATTTTGACTGTTAAAGTAATAGAATCCCAACATCACGTACGGCGTGCCTTGAAATGTCACTGCAGGCACGACGCAGGCCCCTGAGCCTCCCTGGCCCGGAGCCGACTGGCAGCCTGCACTAGCTGCTTGCGCCGCAAAAGCCTGGGCCAGCGTCTCGTCGGGATTGCCGTTCGGGGGCGCGAATCCCAGACTTGCAAGCGGGGTGTTGCCAGCGCTCCCCGTGATGTTAAAAAATTGAACATTGGTCGCATCCGTGTCGAGCTGGGAGGCGGTCTTGCCGGTATGCGTCTCAAGCCAGCCCATGCAATGCTGGTTTGGACTAGCTTGCATTGCAGCTAGAAGTTGTTGCGTTGCTTGGCCGTATTGGCTGCCGGCTGAGCCGCTGTTGGCGAAGCTGGGCACAGGAAAGTTCTGGAACATGCAGTCGATATAGCCAGGCGTACCGCTCTCGGGGTCGGCCGCGATATTCATTATTGCCCCACAACCACCGCCGCCGCCGGGGGTCCCAGGCGGGCCCTTTCCATAGGGATCCCAAATCGCGGGAAACAGCATGAGGCCCCTTGGATCGTAGAAGTTTACTGGGTCGCCCTCGACGTAGGAATACCTGTTCCAGCTTCCTGGATCCTTGGGACCGGCGCTAGCTTTGTACGGATCCGGCGACATCATCCTGCCGAAATTACTGGCATAATATCGCTGATCGGCATAATCCAACCCCGTCGCCGAATCGTTCGTGTATGTCGCAAACCCCACATCATCCTGCGGCACCGTCCCCCGCGCTTCCCCATACGGATAATAGGTCCCGTTCGATCCCAACCGATCCTGCGTGAAGGAAGCCGTGGCTCCGTTCGTCACTGTCCCCACTCGCTTGCTGCCAAAATACACCCCTAGCGATTTGGCCACAGCCGACAATTCCGGCGAACCCCCTTCCGACGGCGGCGTCGTGAATGAATAGATCCCCAGCCGCTGTCCGTCCACGCCATAAAAATACACCGTCTGCGTTATCGTCGAGCCCGACGTCGTCCCTGACCACACTCGCTTATTCCGCGAGTCGTAGCCATACTGAATCCCCGGTGCTAGCGCCAATCGGTTCTCCGCATCGTAGCTGTACAGGCCGTCTAGCTGGTTGCCGTTCGCATCGTAGCTCACGTTCACGAGCTGATTTGTCGCCGCATTAACGGCTTGCGACAACGTCGGCGCGCCGCCCGTCGGCGTCTTCGACAGCAG
>Ga0187851_10002554_pt1 | contig 15974 bp, 11 predicted proteins | sample June2016WEW_6_10_FD_132997 | JGI IMG/M metagenome (GOLD analysis project Ga0187851, IMG submission 132997) | Peatland microbial communities from SPRUCE experiment site at the Marcell Experimental Forest, Minnesota, USA - June2016WEW_6_10 | ecosystem: Environmental > Terrestrial > Soil >...
AAGGCCGCCGGATCCTGCGGGAATCGGGGCTCAACTTCACGGTGGCCGAGGACATGAAAGACGCGGCGGAAAAGGTTGTCGCGCTGGCCCAATAGGAGCAAACCATGAGCATTCTGGTCAATCGAGAGACGCGCGTGCTTGTGCAGGGCTTCACGGGCAAGGAGGGCACGTTCCACGCGCAGCAGATGATCGCCTACGGCACGAACGTGGTGGGCGGCGTGGTGCCGGGCAAGGGTGGGCAGACGCACCTGGACCGGCCGGTATTCCACACGGTGGCGGACGGGGTGAAAGAGACGGGCGCCGATGCGAGCGTGATATTCGTGCCGCCGGCCTACGCGGCGGAGGCGGTGATGGAGGCCGCGGACGCGGGCGTGGCAGTGGTCGTGTGCATCACCGAGGGCATTCCCGCGATGGACATGGTAAAGACCTGGGGCTACCTGAAAACCAAGCCGGGGACGCGGCTGATCGGACCAAATTGCCCGGGCATCATCACGCCTGGGGAATGCAAGATCGGCATCATGCCGGGCCACATCCACAGACGGGGGCCGGTGGGCGTGGTGTCGCGCTCGGGGACGCTGACTTACGAGGCGGTGGGGCAGTTGACGGCGCTGGGCATCGGGCAATCGACGTGCATCGGCATCGGGGGCGACCCGATCATCGGCACGACGCACGTGGACGCGATGCGGTTGTTCAACGAGGACCCGGCGACCGAGGCGATCGTGATGATCGGGGAGATCGGCGGCAACAACGAAGAGATCGCGGCGGCGTACATCAAGGAGTACGGCAAGAAGCCGGTGGTGGGATTCATCGCCGGGCAGACCGCGCCTCCAGGGCGGCGCATGGGGCACGCGGGCGCGATCATTTCGGGAGGCTCGGGGAAAGCGGCGGACAAGATGGCGGCGATGGAAGACGCCGGCATCATAGTGTGCGCGACGCCGGCCGAGATGGGCGTAAAGGTGAAGGCGGCGCTGAAGCTCTAGGATTTGCGCGGAGCGAACGGGCGGCCACGCGAGCGGCCGCGAGGCCAGGAGACCGGGCCGCCCCAAGATTAAAGAGGAGAGCATTCATTTCATGGCAACTGGAAATAAAACACTGGCAATCATCAAGCCCGACGCGGTGGCGGCGGGTAACGCGGGCGCGATCGTTTCGCTGATCGACAAGAACGGCTTCCGGATCCTGGCGATGCGGATGCAGCACCTGACGCGGGCCGAGGCGGAGGGCTTCTACGCCGTACATAAGGGCAAAGGCTTTTACGACGAACTGGTGGCCTTCATGAGCGAGGCGCCGGTGGTGCTGCTGGCGCTGGAGCGGGAAAACGCCGTGGCCCAGTGGCGCGAGGTGATGGGGGCGACCAATCCCGAGAAGGCCGAAGCGGGCACCGTGCGCAAGCTGTACGGCTCTAACATCGGGCGCAATGCGGCGCACGGCTCGGACTCGAACGAGAACGCGGGCATAGAGCTGGCGTGGTTCTTCCGCGGCAGCGAAATCGCATAGCGAAATCGCAAGAGCGGCCGCGGGTTCGCGCGTGCGCCCGGAATGTTCCCTCAGCGCGGCGGAATGCGGCGAACCGTGGTGCGCGTACGCACGGGCGGGTGCGCCGCGGCCAGCGTGGGACGCGGAGCGCCCCCAGCGAGCGTATTCAAAGGACGCTTGGGTGCAAACGGCGCTGGCACGTGCCGCGGCGGCTCATTCCTTTTTTTCACGGAAGCCTCCTGGAGCCGGCGATTGCCGCCGATCGGGCCGAGCCTGCCTTCTCCGCCAGAACAGTGTCCTCGACGAGTTCGCCATCCTCGGTGACCAAGAGCCCCGACGGCTGGCTGAAGGCGCGGCCGGCGCTCCACAGGCGGCCGGAGCGGTCCAGGGAGTAGCCCGCGGGGGCGGGGGTGAGAGAACCGAAGCCCTCGATGACGCCGTCGCAGAAGGCGAAGTGCGTGGGGCTATGAAAACGGGAGCCGCGCAGAGTGTGCATGGGATCCTCCCGACTCCTCCTGTGTAAGTCCGGCCGAGACGGTTGTCAAGGGTTTTAACCGGCGCGCGGCAGCGATTGGGCAGGGACGGATGGCGGGCGGCGGCGCCGGGACGAATCCGGCGTCAGGGGAAGCGCGCAGGAGCGGGGTGAGCAGTGGTTGAGGCGAGGATGGGGTCGCTGAAGCGCGGGAATCGAAGCGCGCATCCACTATACTGGGGCAGAGTCCACCGAGCCTCCAGAAACTTATGTTCTTTAAGCGCCACAAGCCGGTTGCCGCCACATATTCGGAGCAGCTCGACGAGTTGCGGAGTGCGGGCTACGCCGTCACGCCGGGAGCGCAGGGGACGAGCACGGTGGTGCAAGGCAAGTTCGGCGCGGTGCTCGTGGAAGGAGCCGGCGGCCAGGCGGCGATTCACTGCGTGGGGCTGGAGTTGCAAGGCGAAGTGGCCGAACTGACCGACCTCGGTTTCCAGAAGATCTTTCAGACCGCCAGCGGGCGGCGTGTGCCGGCCCGGGCCGAACACCTGAAGGAGTTGCACGAGTTCGACGAGAATCTGCGCCAGGCGCTGGGGCTGACGAGCTTGTACAACGAGGGGCTGGGCACGACCAACGAGAAGCACCTGTACGACCGCATCACGGCGCGCGACGCCGGAACGCAGCCGAAGCCCTGGGAGCGGAATCAGAGTGCGCGCAGACCGGGCGCGAGCGCACCGGCCGGGAGCGCGCCTCAGCGCGCGGGCGAGTAGTTGTAGTATCCGCTCACTGAGAAAGTAGCGAGTGTTATCAAGAACTTACGTCTGACGTTTTTTCGCTGTGCGCGCCACTGTGCAAAAACAGGCGTAAACCGGTGCTATGCATGAGCTGAATTTGTTCCGCCACCACGTGCCCCAGGTAGCACAGCTTTGCTTCAGCCCCGCGCGCCTTGTTGAACAGCCGCGCGAAACGATCCGTCAGCGATTCGTGCGTCTGGTTCGAACGTTTCTGCTGGCGAAAATCGATGCTCGGATTGCTACCCGGATCCGGCGGTGGCGGCAGTTTGAGATCCCCGCTGTCCTCCTTCTTCCGTTGGAAGCTCTTCTGTCCCGCCCACGCTTCAATCATGGTCCCGTCCACGGTGAAGTGCTCGTCCAACATCAGGTGCTTGCGCCGCGCCGGCCCGACCACGAGCGTGAAAAACTCCTCGGCCACCGCTCCTTCCAGCAACCGGTCCCGGTTCTTGTTGAACACGGTCGGGTGCCAGACCGGCTCATTGGACGAAAGGCCCACGAACCAGCGGAACAACAGATTGTACTCGAGTTGCTCCATCAACATCCGCTCACTGCGGACTGAATACAACATCTGCAGCAGCAGCGCCCGCAGCAGCGGTTCCGGCGGGATGGATCTGCGGCCGTCCTGGCCGTAGATCTCGCTGAAGCGACCGTCGAGTGCCTTCAGCGCCTGGTCCACCATCGCGCGGATCGGCCGCAGCGGATGGTCCGAGGGGACTCGCTCTTCCAGCGAGCTGTAGCTGAAAAGTTCTTGCTGATGGATGTCTTCTCCGCGCGTGCAGATAAGACGTCTACAACATTCTTTTTGTCACTTGTTCGGACAGAATTTCAGCAGCCTGCTAAAGGGAACTGAGCCGGAGGGCACCCACTGGGGTGTCATGAACGTGGCCTGCGTGGCTACCTGAGCGGAAAAGATTGCGGCAAACAAGACAATGGCAAGCCGCTGAAGGATTCTCATAAGGCCTGCTCCACTCATTGCTTCAGCTTGTATACCTCGCTGGCGGCCAACAGAAACGTGCCTGTCACATACTCGTGCGTGCTCTCGCGTTTCGCCGCATGGGGCTGGTCGTCCACGAGTTGGCCCCACTGAACCTTCCCCTCCGGACTCACCGACCGGAGCAGGCCGCGGAAGGCTTTGACGATCGGGTGATGGAATTGCTTTCGGTCCAGAACACCGTGGTTGACACCCCAGGCCAGGCCGTAGCAGAAGAACCCGGTGCCGCTGGTTTCCGGATCGGGCAGTATCTCTGGATCGTCGAGGCTGACTCGCCAAAGACCGTCCGCGGATTGACGTTTCACTAGTTCCGACGCCATCCTCCGGTAGATCTCGACATAGTGCGGCCTGTGCCGATCGTTCTGGGGCAGGTACTCAAGAATGCGCGCAATGCCTGCGAACACCCAGCCGTTGCCTCGGGCCCAGAAGATCTTCTTGCCATTGGGAGTGAGTTGTCCGATGAAGCGATTGTCGCGATAGTAGAGACCGGCTTCTTTGTCGAACAGCTCCGCGGTGACATCGTCGAAGAACCTGTGCATGATGTCGTAATACCTGGAGTCGCCGGTGGCGCGCGCTAACATGGCCAGCGCCGAGGCTCCGTAGAGTGAGTCGACGTAGGCCCGGTTCCCTTCCAGATACCAACGCGTTTGCCCACCTGCGGGCGAGCGAGGGTCGCGCGTGTCCAGCCACGATATGGCCGGCTGAATCATTTTCTGGTCATGCTCATAAAGATAGAGTTCGGCCCAGGTCTGCACACAGAACAGGCGATTGGCTCCATAGGGCTCCGTTCCGACCTGCCATTCGTGCTGCTTGCCCCACGCCATGGCCTCATCGAAGTAGCTCTTGTCGCCGGTCGCCTTCCACGCGGCCATGACGCCGGTGTAGAAGGTCCCGCGCTCCCAATTGCGGTCATCCGCTTTCATGGCGGGATTGGCGATCTGCCATGCGTTGACGCGGCGCATGACCGTGGCGATCTCCTTCCTGGACGGCAGTCCATTTGCGCCGGCCGCGGTGGCACAGGAAATGACCAAGACAGAGAGCACCAACGCGACAATCTCATGGTTCTGAAAGCTTCTTACGCGGAGCATGCTCTGAGTTTACGTCCGGAGACGCCGGAAACAAGGCGAAAGCGATCTTGCGGGTTCTGAAAAACCTGCGTGAAGAGAACGCAGTTTCGACTTCCCCCACGCACGCTCATGAACAGCAGTTGAGGAGAACTCACACGTGGGCACGATTCAGGCACTGGAATCCATCCCACGTCGTCTGGCCGACGCCGGCGGCCGCCAGGCAGCAAGCATGAACACTGGCGTGCTTCGCGCACATTTTGGCCGAATGACTGTCTGCGACAAGCAGGTTCCGCTTTCTCTGGCCGCAGATCGGCCCTGGCGGGCAGGCTGGTTAGTTGGTCGCAGGCGCGAGCCAGATGTTTCCGGAGGCTTCGCCCAGATTAAAGACGAGCTTGCCTTTGGCAACCGACAACTCGGCGTCGTAAACGCTGCCGAGGGAATTGTGGACGCTGTGAAAGTGCATGATCGCCTTGGGCTCGCCAAAGGGCTGCTTGGTCGCCGAATTGAGCTGGCGCGCCCAAATGCACTCGAACCCATCCCGGTTAGAGACATAGTAGATCAGGTTCCCTGTGGTGGCCCAGCGAGGCTTGTTGATCCAGGGGCCGCTCTCCGTGACGTAAACCCATTCGGAAGGGGGCGCGGCGACCCCATTGCGCAGCGGCACCAGCGCCACGCGGTGATCGCTGGGCGGAGTGCGTACGAGGAGCGCGATCCACTTGCCGTCGGGCGAGACGGAGGGTGAATAAAGGGCGCTCTCGCGGGACTGAACGAGCGGCCTGGTCTCGCCATTCGGTTGCAGTTCGCTGATCGCGGAAGTGCCGGATGGGCTCACCCACTGGTACAACAAGCCTCGACCGTCAGGCAGCCAGGTTCGCGGTTCTCCGCAATCGGCGCAGATCTGGGTGATGGTGCCGCCGGCGAACGGCACGAGGAAGATGGGCCGCTTGGCCGAATTGGAAGTCGTGAAGGCCACCGTCGATCCGTCCGGCGACAATACCGGCGAGGACTTGTCTCCGCGGGATGTGGTGAGGGCGGTTTCGGTTCCGGTGGTCAGATCTTTCACCCACACGTCGTAGTTGCCGTTGCGGTTGGAGGTGAACACCAGGCGCTGACCGTCCCTGGAGACGACCGGACGCCGGTGGTTGGCAGAGCTGGAAGTGAGTTTCGTCAACGGTCCCCGAGCTTCCCCCGTCTCGGCGTTTGTAGGCAGGCTCCAGACGTCGGACTTATAGGTCAGGACCGCGAAAGCCAGCGTGCCGTCCTTGGCCACGGTGGGGTGATCCTCCCGGCCGGTGCCGAAAGTAATCTGCTCGGCCGGGCCGCGAACCTGTCCGTTAGGCTCGGAGATCGGGATCCGCCAGATGTTGGTCTTATCGCCCAACGCGGCCGAGAAGACGATGGAGTCCAAGGAGGTCCACGCATAGGGCACAATTCGGCTGTACGTCAAGGTGCTTTCGGGCGGGGATAAACCCTGTTTCTCAAAGGCCTTGCGGGCAAAGGTGCGAACCGGCTGTCCGCCCGCGGCCGGCACCACCCACCAGTCCCAATCGGCCATGACCCGATCCCAGTCCTTGGCCTGACTCTGGCAGCCTACAAAGAGAATGTAGCGTCCGTCCGGCGACCAGATCGGGTAGGCGGCGTAAAGAAACTGGGGTACGAGTTGAGCGGGACTGCCTCCGGCCAGGGGCACAACAAAGATCTTTCCCCAGCGGAACGTGCGCTCGCCCATCCAGAAAGCGACGAGCTTGCCATCCGGCGAAAAACGGGGCCTGTAGCCGCCGCGCGCCAGCAGTGTGCTCGTTCCTCCGAAGGAGGGAACCGTGTAGATTCCATCGGCGGGGCCCTCGGCCCGGTACGCGACGAGAGTTCCGTCGGGCGAAAAGGTTGGTTCTATTTCATCGCGCGGATCGTCGGTGAGGCGGTGCGGAAGCCCGCCGGAGGTTCGCTGCACCCAGATATCGAAATCCCCGCTGCCGCTGCGATCGGAGGAATACGCCAACAGGGTGCCGTCCGCGGAAAGGGCCGGTTCAAAGGTCAGGCCGGAATCGGAGGTGAGCCTTCTCAGCGGGATGGCGGGACTCCTGCCACGCGACCAGGTCCAGTAGGCCAGCGCCAGCATAATCAGGATGGATACAGACGTCGCGGCGACGACGATCGACAGCGGCACACTCCGTCGCCTGCCGGGAGGGGCGCCGGGGGTTGGCTGGGTAGCTATCGGTGCGTCTTTCGGCCGCACGGCGAATGCGGGGACATAGGCGCCTTTGGGCAGGGTGACGATCACGGGGTCATCCCGGCCCTCGTCAGCGTAGTATTTCTCGAGCTTCTCGCGCACCCGCCGCGCCTCCACCCGGACCAGCGAATCGACGCGCGAATCATAGCTCGGCTGGCGGTCGAAAATCTCGACGGCCAGGACCGATTCCTTGATCTGGCCGGCATTCCCGGCGAGGTGCTGCTGTACGACGAATTTTAGAAAACGGCTCAGTCTTTCGGACGTGCGGAACACACTGCTGGAAAGGAGACGTTCCAACTCTGCCGCGACGGCTTCGCCGGTGACCGCGTCACCCTCCGCCGGCGCGATGTTAGGGGTGGACGCCGACCGGGAACGGTCTGGACCTCCGGACACCGGCTCCGAGCCCGGCTCCCGGTCATCCCCAAATCCCTTCGGCATTATCCAGACTATAGCGCACCTGGAAAAAGCAGACGTCGGCGGTATGGAATCTGGTAGAAACAGCAGGACGTGAGTATGGCCAGGCGGAGATTCCCCCGGTAACGCTTACGTTACGCCGAAGTTGCGCTCCGGGTTCAGCCATCTCACCCGTTAGGTCACGCCCATCTCATTGTGTTGGCACTTGATCGGCAGTACTCTTGGGCGGCAGGCAAAGGCAGATGGTGGGCTGCCAGCAAGCCATGGCGCTGCAATAGGCCACTTCCGATCAGCCGACTGCAAGAGGGTGGGGGTTGTTGTTCAAGGCCACCAGGGCCGAAGTCATAGCAGGCAAGCGGGTTCGCTTCCTTGCGATCGCAAAAATAAGGAGACGCTAACATGTGGGGTCTGGATTCTCACGCGCACAGAAGATTTCTGTTACGAATTTGCCTCGTTTTGATGCTGGCGATGGCAAGCTCGCAAACTCTATTGGTTGGGCAGACATTCTCATGCACCGTGGTCGGTCTGGTTACGGACACCAGCGGCGCCGCCGTTGTCCCTGACGCCAAAGTGGTGCTCACGGAAACCCAAACAGGCGTCCAGCGCGCCATCAACACCAACTCTACCGGGAACTATACTTTTTCGGATCTACAAGCCGGAACCTACGTGGTCCAAGTGACCAAGGCCGGCTTCAAGGTGACGGTCAGCAAGGAAATCACGCTCACTCCGTCGTCCACGGCCCGCTTCGACGCTTCCCTCGCCGTGGGTGACGTGACGGAAAAGATCGAGGTTTCAGCTCAGGCGCCCACCATCAACACGGAAAACGCACAGCTCGGGACTATCCTGACGAACGAAGAGCTGATCGACCTGCCGGTGAACACGCGGGGGTCGATGGATTTTCGCTATCTGTCATCGTCCAATCAGGACGGGGGCGTCATTGCGGGCCAACGCAGCTCATTCGGCTTCTACGCGATTGACGGAGTGACCGCCATGGCGCCGGCCTGGGGAGCCTGGAGCGGTCCGACGATGACCATGTCGCTGGAAGGGATTGCGGAAATCACTCAAGTCACCGCCACGCCTTCGGCGGAGTTCGGCGACGTCGCTACGATATCGCTTTCCACCAAATCGGGAACCAACGATCTTCACGGCACCGGCTTCTGGGAGACCAATAATTACGCCCTCGACGCGCCCGACTACTTCTCCCACACCAAGCCCAACGGTCCCTACCGGCAGCTCTTCGGCGGCAGCGTGGGCGGTCCGGTCGTCATTCCACACATCTACAACGGAAAGAACAAGACGTTCTTCTTCTTCAATTGGGAAGAGCTCATCCAACCGGGCAGCTTTAGCGACTTGTCCTCCGTTTCGACTCAAGCTATGCGCAACGGCGATTTTTCCGCGCTGCTGGCCCAGGGTGTCGTCGTTAACGATCCCACGACGGGACAGCCCTTCAGCGGCAACCTTCTCCCCGCCTCCCGGATCAGCCCGGTATCGCTCAAGATCCAAGGCACGAACTACATGCCGCTGCCGAACTTTGGCGCGGCGGGTTCGTACAGCAACAATTTCCTGGATTCTTTCCCCAACGCGCATCCGGACTACTACCCGACCACGCGGGTGGATCACAACTTCCGGAACGGCAAGGATATCATTTCCGCCCGCGACACCTACCGCCATCAGAATGAAGACGGCAACGCCAACGGCCTGCCGGGTTACGACACTGTCCAGAACCGGAACACGACCAACGCTTACATCTCCGAGACGCACTTGTTCTCGCCTACCCTCGTCAACGAGTTCCGGGTCGGCTACAACCGTGATTTCTCGGCCTATTACGGGGTGAGCAAGGGCGCCGCCGTGCTAGCCGACTGGGGCCTCCAGCTTCCGCACCTGGACGCACTCGAGAACTTCAACGGCTTTCCGCAGGTCAATTTCCAGAACTTCACGAGTTTGACTAACAACACCGAGGATGGGTGGGCGCAGGACACCATGGAGTACCTGGACAACCTCACTTGGACCCGCGGCCGACACACGATCAAGGTCGGCGGCTCGTATCGCCATTACAAGGTGAACGAGCCGAGTATTAACAACGCCGGACAGCAATTCGGATACAACAATTTCACTAACTTCGGCACGCGAGATGCGAATGGCGACGGGGGATTCGACTACGCCAGCTTCCTGCTAGGAATTCCATGGCAAAGCGGCACCGAGGACCGTTCTCAGAACATCATTGACCGCTACCACACCTCCGCCTTGTACATCCAGGAGGACTGGCACGCGACCTCCAAGCTGACGGTGAACTTGGGTCTGCGCTGGGAAAAGACCAGCATGCCGGTGGATCAGAACGACATGCGGTACACGTTCGACCCTGCCAACGGCGACCTGGTGGTGCCGACTCAGAAGGTGATTGACACGCTGGTGAGCCCGGTCTTCCCCACGAACATCCCGATTATCACGGCGGCCCAGGCGGGCTACCCGTCGCGGTCGCTGGTTCAAGGCGACCAGAACTGGGGACCGCGCGCGGGCTTTGCCTACCGCTTGCCATACAAGATGGTCATCCGGGGCGGGGGCGGCCTGTTCTACACTCCTCTGCTCACGTGGGCAGTTATCAATTCCTACGCGGGAGGTCCGTTCCAACTCGACGAGAGCTTCACTAACCGCATCGTGAATGGCGCTCCGGCATTCCAGTTCCCTAATCCCGACGCCCTGTTCGGAACCGGTAGTTTTCCGGGCGTTGGAGTCGGGGGTCTTGCGAGCAGCGTCCGCACGCCCTATACCGAGCAATGGAACTTCACCCTGGAGAAGGAACTGGGAAATAAGACGGTGGTCCGGGCCAATTACCGCGGCCATCACACGCTCGAAACGCTGTACTACGCCGACCTGAATCAGCCGCATGTCAGCAGCGATCCGAACAACGAATGGAATGTGGTGTATCCCAACTTCTGGAACGCCTATGTCGGCAAGAACGGCGGCTCGGAAATCGGACACCTCTTCGAGTTCCAGTTACAGCGCAAATACTCCAAGGGCCTGACTTTTGACCTCGGCTATACTCATGCCAAGGTCGTGACCGACTTAGAGGGCAGTGACATCATGTACTGGCCCGGATACACCTGGGATATCAATCGCGACAGCGGCAACGCGGGCAACGTTTCGCGCCACCGTTTCGTGGGTACCGCCATCTGGGATCTGCCGTTCGGCACCGGCAAGCAGTTCGGCGCCAGCCTTCCGAAGTTGCTGCAGTACACCCTGGGCAACTGGCAGACCTCCTACGTCGTGGTTCTGCAAAGCGGCCAGTTCCTGGATCCGAGCTGCGGCAGCTGTCCCGACACCTCCTATGCGCGCGTATATGACCGGCCGGACCTGGTGGGCAACCCCACGCTCTCCAACGCCAATGCCACGCTGTGGTTCAACCCGAAAGCCTTCGCCATTCCGCAGATCGGCACTCTCGGCGACAGCGCCCCGGGCGTGATCGTCGGACCAGGCCTCGCAAACGTCGACTTCGGGGTGTTCAAGTACTTCCCGATTCGCGAGAAGATACGCCTGAAGATGAAGATGACGGCAACGAACTTCTTCAATCATCCCAACCTTGGCAATCCCAACACGGATTTCCTTTCACCCAATGCCGGAGTGATCACCTATCTCACCAACCGCGGCATGAACGGATCGAACACATCCATGCGCAGCATCATGCTGGGAGCTCGAGTCGAGTTCTAGCGTCTCGGCATTCCAGTACGGGGCAGGAAGTATTCACCTGCCCCCTCCTCGGAAACATTAATCTGGCGAGACCGGTCCAGGCGCGGAACACAAGATCATCTTAGAGAATGGTGCAGCATGCGAAGACGCGATTTCATCGCCCTGGCCGCGACGGCGGCGCTGGCTAAGCAGGAGAAACTTCCGCAGGTGCGAGCCATCACCCGCGGGCCTAATTTCCATTGGTTCGGCTACTACGACAAGCTGCAGTTCGATCCCAGCAACCGTTACGTTCTGACCATGCGAACGGGGTTCGAGCATCGTTCTCCGCGTCCGGACGACCTCATCCAACTCGGGCTTATCGATCTGCAGGATAGCGACAAGTGGATGGACCTGGGAGAGACCACGGCCTGGTGCTGGCAGCAGGGATGCATGCTCCAGTGGTTGCCCGGATCCGCCTCCGAAGTAATCTGGAACGACCGCGAACACGGCCAGTACATAAGCCGCATCCTCGACGTGAAGACCGGTCAGCGGCGCTCTCTGCCCGGCCCAATCTATGCTCTCAGCCCCGACGGCCGCCAGGCCGTCACCACCGACTTCCGCCGCCTCGCCGATGCGCGCCCGGGCTACGGCTATAACGGCATACCCGATCCCAATAAGGACATGCTTGCGCCCGATGACTCTGGCATTTGGCGGATGGATTTACGAAGCGGCGAATGCAAGCTGATTTTCTCAATCCGGGATGCCGTGCGCATTCCTTGCGTCCGCCACGACTGGCGCGGCGCCAAGCACTGGTTCAATCACCTGCTATACGCGCCCGACGGCAAGCGCATCGTCTTCCTGCACCGTTGGACTGGCGGAGCGGCCGGTTCGCGCCGCCTCACGCGCATGTTCACCCTCAGTCCGGAAGGCCTGGAACCGCACGTGGTGGACGACTTCGGCGGAATGTCGCACTTCATCTGGCGCGACGCGAGCCATATCCTGGGGTGGGCCGAGCGGCCGCCCGCGGGTAAGGCATTTTACCTCTTCGAGGACCGCACACGAGGCGTGGAAGTTGTCGGTGCGGGCGTCATGACGGAGGATGGCCACTGCACCTATCTGCCAGACAATCGCTGGATTCTGTGCGACACTTACCCGGACGCGCAGCGTGTCCAGCATCCCTACTTATTCCACATCACCACCAACACACGGCACCCGCTCGGCCACTTCTTCTCTTCTCCGGAATATCGCGGCGAATGGCGCTGTGACACCCACCCCCGGATCAGTAGGGACGGGCATCTCGTCAGCATCGACTCGCCGCACGCCGGAGGCCGGCAGATCTATCTGCTGGATATTCGCACGATCATAGGTTGAGGAGATCGCGATGCCGCTCATCACGAACCAGACCGTTCACCATTACTGGGGCCTCGGCCCAGCAGAGCCAGGCACCGGTTCCGAAGGGCAAACCCGAATTCGATTTTGAGGAGAACAACGATGTTGCCTGCGCCCCAGACGAGACTTGGATATCACGTCTCAGGTTTCCTACTGGTGACCGTTTTGCTGGCTGGCCCCGCTGTCTGCCAGGACAGCCCTGCTGCGCTTAAGGTCGTTAAAGCTGCCGAGCCGCGCCCGTATAACTACGCCCGTTCCTTCCGCGCGGCGGACGGGACCATTTATCTGCTGGGGCCATTTAAGACCACCGACGCAGGACGAAAACTGGTACTGTGCACTTTCGCCGATCCCCACTGGGGCACGTTATTGAACGAAAGCGAAATGAACACCTTTTTCTCACGGAAGGGGCTGTTCCTCGCATTAAAGAACAAGGTGGTCTGCGCCCCCGGCGGCCAGTGCACGGGGACCATGTGGCGATCCTCCGACGAACTCAAATCGTTTCAGGAGACTGCAATCACCGTGGTCATCCCCGAAGCGGGCAAAGTAGACAATGGAAAACCCGAGGAATGGGTCGGCTTGTTCTTTCACCGGGCAATTATCGAACTGCGGGACGGGGCCCTGCTGGCGGCCATGTACGGCAATTTCGAGCACGACACGGTCACGCCAACCAACCCCAGAAGCAAGGCGGAATCGAAGTATAAATTACGAGCGTTCGTTGTGTGTTCGACCGACCAGGGCCAGACGTGGCGTTACCTGTCCACTGTGGCCGCACCCGATCCCGCGGTAGTGGACGACACGGAGGGCTTCAACGAATGGACGATCGTAAGGTTGGCGGACGGCCGGTTGCTGGGCCTCATAAGAACCGGCCATTACACGCCGCTGCAGGCCAGTTGGAGCAGCGATGAAGGGAAGACTTGGACCACGCCGCGTACTCCCAACGGGCTCGGCCCGGGCGGCGCGGATCCGTTCGTCATCCCGCTGAGCGATGGCCGCCTGGCGCTGGCCTACGGCGAAATCGTCCAGCCGAAAGGATCGCGGGAAGCGTACTGGAAGGACTATAGCACGCACAACTGGCCCGGCACCGCGAAGACTTCCGAAGCTGACGAACGGCGGCGCTGCGTGCTGGCGATCGACGCGGACGGCTCCGGCCGGAACTGGGTCTCCTACACTGTAGCCGACTACGGTCCGAGGAGCGCCTATGCGACGATTTTTCAAGTGGAGCCAAATATTCTCGTGTATCAGGCAGACATGGATTTGTGGAGGATCGAATTGCCGCCCCGGTGACGACGGGCACTGCCGTCCCGCGAAGATTGGCGGCTGGTGAAACGGCGCGCGGGCGAATGATGCAATGAAATGAAGGGGTCGATGAATCGAATACTTCTCTTATGCATGGTTGCGGCCGGTGCAATCTGGGCGGCGCAAGTGCCAGAGCCTCCGGCCGTCCGGCGTACGACCAGCCTGAACGAAGGATGGCGTTTTCAAAGGCAGGCGAACCCGGGTTCGGCCATCGAATGGCAATTCCATGACGCCTGGACGCCAGGCTTCGATGACTCGCAATGGTCTCGCGTGTTTCTGCCTCATTCCTGGGATCAGACACCTCACACCCCTTGGGTCTCTCTCAACCACTGGCGCGGCATCGGTTGGTATCGACGCGAATTCGAAGTTTCTACGCTGCGCGGCGGCGAACGCGTCTTCCTGGAGTTCGAAGGCGCCATGCAGGTAACTACGGTCTGGGTCAATGGCCGGCGCGCCGGCGAACACGTGGGTGGCTATACCGGCTTTGTGTTCGATGTGACGGATCTGGTAAAGCCGGGCCAACGGAATCTCCTGGCGGCTATGCTGGATGATACTAACAGTCCTGACATTCCACCGGCGAATGAAACTAATATCGCCATCTACGGCGGCCTGTATCGCGATGTCTGGCTGCACATCACGGGCCCGATTTTGATTCCTGATGGCGGCGTCTCGATCACAACTCCACAGGTAACCAAGGAACGATCAACGTTGCGGGTGAGCACGGAAGTCAGGAATTCGCTGAGCTCGGAGGTCAAGGTAAGACTCGTCTCCGAAGTGATCTCGCGCAATGGCGCTACGGTGGGCCGGTCCGAGCAGGAAAAGGAAGTTCCAGCGGGTAGCGTAGTTTCATTCCAGGCGCCGGAGCTGACCGTGGTTAAGCCGGAGTTGTGGCATCCGGACCATCCCGACCTTTACACTTTGCGCAGTCGCGTGTATCGCAACGGCACGCTGGCCGATGAGGTCGCGACTCGCTTCGGATTCCGGGTGATGGGCTACATGCCCGGTAAAGGCTACACCATCAACGGCGAGTTCATCAACATCCATGGCGTCAACCGGCGGCAGGATTACGGGTTCCTGACCGACGCCTTGCCGGACGCGGTCAGCCGCCGCGACATGGAGATTATCAAGCAATTGGGCGCAAACATGGTGCGGACCTCACACTACGTGCAGGACAAGAGCATCCTCGATTCGGCCGACGAACTTGGCATCCTGATCTGGGAAGAGATCCCCAATATCAAGATCTACGACTACACGCCCGGCCCCATGACCGAGCAGGGCGACTCGCGCTATACACGCAGGTACATCGATAACTGCCTGCTGGATATGCAGGAGATGATTCGCCGGGACCGCAATCACCCCTCGATCATCATCTGGGGCATCGCCGACGACATGACCGGGTATCCCTATATCGAAGACTTGCGTGAGATGCATGATAGAGCCCACGAACTCGACCCCGCGCGCTGGACCGCCGGGCGGGTGAATCCGACCATCACGGACATTCGGGATCCCACCAACGACGCCTATTTCGATTTCGAGAAGCTGTCGCGAGAGCATCCCGATTGGAAATGGTTGTGGAACGAATGGGGCGCCTTCAAGAACGAGCGCGGATTGATAGTCGAGCCGGCCGGCCGGGACAGGCCCGAGGATGGCGTGGGCATCGTCTCTGAATACCGCCGCATCACGATTCCCTCCGAACTCACCGGCGCGATCGTGCAGGAAGCGGCTTGGCTCAAGTTCGAAGCCATGCCCTGGATGGCCAGCGCAAAATGGGAGATGTTCGACGCCGGTTGCGCGGCCTGCGAAGGCACCAACGGCATTTTCCATTTTTATGGCCCACCCGAGGTGCGGCCCTGGGGCACCCGGTATAACGGCGGCGATTATCGGGGCTTAAGTGACCTGTGGCGCATTCCCAAAGCCAGCTATTGGTTTGTGAAAGCGCAGTGGACCGAAGATCCCTTCGTCCACATCGTGGGGCACTGGACTTGGCCGGGGCAGGAAGGCCAGTCGAAGATGATTCGCATCTATTCCACTTGCGACGAGGTCGAGCTCTTCTTGAACGGCAAGTCTCTAGGAAAACGTCAGCCGGAACCAATCGGGCGTCTGATCGCCGAATGGAAAAGCTATGGCTACTATGAGCCGTGGCCCAAGCTTCCGGATGGCACCCATCTGCGGCATGGCCCGTTCG
>Ga0187851_10002556_pt1 | contig 15969 bp, 8 predicted proteins | sample June2016WEW_6_10_FD_132997 | JGI IMG/M metagenome (GOLD analysis project Ga0187851, IMG submission 132997) | Peatland microbial communities from SPRUCE experiment site at the Marcell Experimental Forest, Minnesota, USA - June2016WEW_6_10 | ecosystem: Environmental > Terrestrial > Soil > Wetlands...
CGACACGGCGGCGACGAATTTGTTGTGCTGATGGTCGGCGTCGAGCGGTCCGAAGCGGTCGCTTTCGCCGAAGACCTTCGCGCCGCCATGGCGACGCAGCCGGTGGAAGCGAATGGCGCTCGCGCTTTGCTCACTGTCAGCGTCGGTCTGGCGGCGACCGCGCGCTGGGAAGGCGACGTCACACGCTTGGTCGGGGCGGCCGACGCGGCGCTCCTTCAAGCCAAGCGCGACGGACGCAACCGCGTCGTTATCGCTCGCGAGTCACTGCGCGCCGCAGCCTGAAATGACCGCAGCTCCGCCTTGCGTCCAACCCGGCCGTTCAGCCGATGGTCGCTGCGCCTCCGAAGCAGTCGCTGCGGCCAATTCCGGCGCCGAAGCACATAAAGGGCGTCAATCGACGAGGGCTCCCACCGCCGATCGGCGTTGAAAATCCCTGATCAGGCATCCGCCAGAGGATCTGTAAGGCGCAGCCGATTCACAAGCGTTTCCAAATTACGGAATTCCGGATCGCGAGAGCGTCGTCGAAGACGGAGAAGGTTTTGGAACTTGACCGCGACGCCGCCGGCGAAATGACGAACCACGCGAGCCCGTCTCTGTCCAACGATCACCGGCGAACCGATAGGGGGCGCGATCGCAACGTTCATCGCTGCGCCCTCGCTCGAGAGGTCGATTAATGTCGCGACGTGCTCCTCGCCATCCGGCGTCGTGACAACGATTTGTCCATCGTCGGCTTCGATGCGCTCCTGCCGACGATTGTCCGGCGCGCCAAACACGTCATGTTGGACAAGCCAGGCGATGCGAACGGCGAGCTTTTCGATTTTGCGCGGCGGCGCGGCGATCTTGAATGCGAAGCCATTCTGCAGCTGCCGCGCGATCTCGCCCTCCATACGGCCTAGCTGGTTGATATAGGCGACGACATGATCGCCAATCTGTCCGCGATCGCCGCATTCCACAGCTACGCCGCACGACGCCAAATCGATTGTCGTGCAAGCGTGCTCAAAGCGGTTTGCGAGCATGTAACGGCCTGGCAGCCTCAGTTTGGCGCGTTCCTGCTGGCGGCGCCCTTCGAATGTTACTCCCAACGCCATAGAGTCGATTCGCACGTTCGCAATCTCCCGCGATCGCATGCAAAGGGCATGGGCCGAGGCCGTGGCGGATCATCGATCAGGCTGATTAATCGAATATCCTCTGTGCGCTTTTGTGTTGGGGGCATGGTTGCCCAATCGCCAACGCCGGCCTCGGAGCCGACCAATTCGTCAACCCAAATAGGCCGTCCGTCCCGCGCGTCGTCAGCGGCGGCCGCCCGGCCCTGGCGATCTTGCGCAGTCATAGAGACGTTCGCATTCGTTTCGTCGGCGGACCAAAATCGTTGGGGTTTGCCGCTTAGCTGTCACCGCCAGGCCTTCGCGTTCGGCTTTGGTTGGCGAGCGCCCAAAATTGGCGTTCAGCCGATGGTCGCTGTGGCGCCTATGTCGACGTCGAGGCGTCGGGTCGGCTCGGTCGCTGTGCAGGAAACCCGCGTAGCCGCCCTCGCGCCCGAACCGCTCGGAAGCCGCAGATTGGCAATCCGACCGGGAACGCCGCATCGTCTGGTCTTCCCGGTTCTTGCCGGGTCTGCGGAGCGGCGCCCATAGCGAAGCGGCTCAAGTCAGCATCGTCAGAGCCTTAGCGCACCGATCGGCGTTCAAACCGGCCGCCTCATGATAGGACGCGCCGGCCGTCGCTCGGCGATCGCTTTGTCCGGCCTTGCCGCCCGGCGCTTGGAGGAGCGGCGCGGTGAGCCTCGGCGCTTTGGGGCGGCGGCGGACGGTCGCAGCGTCTTGACCCCGTCGTTCACAACGAATGCAATAGATCGGACGCCGAGCAGCGTCGCGAGCTGATTCGAAATCGCCGGTCACGCTTTGCCTCTCCGTCCCTTGGAGAGCGCGAACGCGAAATCCGAGGGGTGGACGAAAGACGCCATGTCGGGGTCCCCAACGGAAGTCCTCACAACGCCGCATATCGACGACTTGGGCCTCGAGCGGATCGTCAACCGCACCGGACTGTCGATTGGCCGGCTGCCGAACGGCGCGGTCTTTTCTCTCGAACACGCCGAAGGCGCTCGCCGAATTGTCATCAACCAAGCGTTCGCTTCGCCAATCGCCGGCGGGATGGGGCGCCTTCTACTTCGCATCGGTGGCGCGGATCCGGCGATCCTGGCCTGCGCCGGCGCCGAGGCGTCGGGCCAAATCGGCGTCGCCGACGACCGCTTCGTCTGGCAGGGAGAAGAGCGCGGCGTCCTCTGCCGGGTCGCGCTTTGGCTCGCTCCGGATTCGAACCTCTGGCTGTGGCGTCTTGCGGTCGAGAACCGGCGCGAAACGGGGCTGCCCTGCGACGCTTTGTTCATTCAGGATCTCGGCCTTGCCGATCCGGGTTTCCTGATGAGCAACGAAGCCTACGCGTGTCAGTATCTCGATCATCACGTCGCGCGCCATCGGCGCGCCGATTCGGTCGTGATGAGCCGACAGAATCTCGCTCAAGGCGGCGCGCATCCCTGGGCGGCGCACGGCTGTCTCGAGGGCGCGGCCGGGTTCGCCACCGATCTGCGCGAGCTGATCGGTCCCGCCTACCGCGACGCCGACGGGTTCGCACTGGCTTTCGGCGCGCAACTTTCCTCGCGGCCCCTGCAGTATGAGACCGGCTGCGCGGCGCTGCAGTCGAAACCCGTGACCCTTGCGCCGGGATCGGCGACGAGCTGGACTTTCTTTGGCGCCTATCAAGCTGATCATCCAGCGCCCTCGTGCGACGGCGACCTCACGCTCGTCGACGAGGTCGAACGGATCTCCGCAAGCTGGCGGGAGCGCGAGGTCGTCCTCGCCGCGCCGACGCGCACTCTCGTCCATCAAGCGCCGGTCGCCGTCGCCGATCCGTTGGACGATCGCGCGATCAGCGCGCGCTATCGCCGCCGCGCGCATATTGAACGGCGCGACGGCGAGACGCTGTCGTTCTTCACCCCGGCGGGCGGCCACAGCCGCCACGTCGTGTTGCGCGACAAGGAGAGGCTGATCGCGCGTCGCCATGGCGCGATGCTGCGCAGCGGCGCGGAGATGGCGCCGACCGAGGACACCTTATGCTCCACCACCTGGATGCACGGCGTCTTCGCCGCCCAGCTGACGATCGGCAACACGACGTTCCACAAGCTCTTTTCCGTCTCGCGCGATCCCTACAACATCGTGCGCGGGAGCGGCCTCAGAATCCTCGTCGATTGGGGTAGCGGATGGCGGCAACTCGCCGTGCCGTCGGCCTTCGAAATGGGCCTATGCGACTGCCGCTGGCTCTATCGATTGGGAAACCGAACCATAACCGTGTCGGCGCGCGTTTCGAGCCGGGAGCCCGCCTTGCAGTGGCGCGTCGCCGCCGAAGGCGGCCAATGCCGCTTCCTCGTCTTCGGCTTCCTCGTCCTTGGCGAACATGAATACGCCAACCGCGGCCGCGTCGAGATCGACGCGCATAAGAAGCAATTCGTCTTTCGCCCCGATCCCGATGACTTGTGGGGAAAACGATACCCGCGCGCCTCCTACCGACTGGTGACGAGCACGCCCAAGGCGGTCGAAGCGATCGGCGGCGACGAGTTGCTCTATCTCGACGGCGAGCGGCGCGGCGGCGGCTACGTCGTCATCCGCACCCGGCCGACGCGTTCGCTTGCATTCGCGGTCGTCGGGTCTCTGACCGACGAGAAGCGAGCGGAGGCGCTCGCGGCCAAATACGCCGATGGCGTCGACGACAGCGTCCTGTCGGCCCAATCGACGCGCGCGTGGCGGCGGATCAGCCGCGGCGTTCGGCTGCTCGGCGCCGATCCCGAGGCCAAGGCCGTCGACGCGACGCTCCCCTGGTTTGTCCATGACGCGATGATTCATCTCACCGCGCCGCACGGCCTCGAGCAATATTCGGTCGCCGCCTGGGGCACGCGGGACGTTTGCCAGGGTCCGCTGGAACTGCTGCTGTCGCTCGAACACGACGAGCCGGCCAAAGCGATCTTGCGCGTCGTCTTCGCCCAGCAGTACGAAAAACGGGGCGACTGGCCGCAATGGTTCATGCTCGAGCCCTATTCGGCGATCCAAGACAAGGCGGCGCACGGGGACATCGTCGTCTGGCCGCTCAAAGCGTTGTGCGACTATGTCGAGGCGACCGGCGACTTCGCGTTCCTTGACGAACCGATCGTGTGGCGGCGCGACGACAATTTTCAAACGACCGCTCACGCCGAGCGTGTCGCCGCCCATGTCGCCAAACTGGTCGCAACCGTCCGCGAGCAGTTCATCCCCGGCACCCATCTCGTCCGTTACGGCAACGGCGACTGGAACGATTCGCTTCAACCCGTCGATCCGGCCAAGCGCGACTGGATGACCAGCAGCTGGACCGTCGCGCTCCTCTATCAGCAGCTGCGCCGCTATGCTGAAGTGTTGCGCGCGGCCGGCCGCTCGGCCGCCGCCAAAGACCTTGGCGCGCTCGCCGCGGCGATGAAGAAGGACTTCACACGCTTTCTTGTCCGCGACGGCGTCGTCGCCGGCTATGCCGAGTTCAGCCGCAACGGCGGGCCGCCAGAATTGCTTCTTCATCCCAGCGACCGAACCACCGGCGTCTCCTTTTCCTTGATTGCCTTGACCCAGGCGATCGTCGGCGGGCTGCTCACGGCGGCGCAGGCGCGCCGCAGCGCGAATCTGATCGCCAAACATCTCCTGCTTCCTGACGGCGCCCACCTGATGGACAAACCGCTCGCCTATCGCGGCGGCTCGGAGACGATCTTCCGCCGCGGCGAGTCGGCCGCGTTCTTCGGCCGTGAGATCGGGCTGATGTACGTCCATGCGCATCTGCGCTACGCCGAAGCGATGAGCGTTCTCGGCGACCGGCAGGGATTGTGGGACGCTCTCGTCGTCGCCAATCCGATCGCCGTCGGCGAGCGTTTGGGCCAGGCGACGCTGCGGCAGCGCAACGCCTATTTCAGCAGCAGCGACGCGGCGTTCCGCGATCGCTACGAGGCCTACGCCGAGTGGGACCGGGTCAAGGCGGGCGAGGTGGCGGTTGAGGGCGGCTGGCGCATCTATTCCAGCGGCCCCGGGATTTACGTGGCGCTGGTCATCCAGCGCGCGTTTGGCGTGAGGCGGCGCTTCGGCAAGCGGCTGGGCAAACGGATCCTGCCGGCCAAGCAGAAACGCCTGCGGCTCGCCGGCGTCCCGCCGGCCCGCTGACGGCCCGCGCCTCGCCGCTATCGCGTGGAATCGGCTGCTGCGTCGCGCGGAGCGAGAGACTCGGCCGCAATCGACGGCTTGAAGCGAGGCCCCTGCGGATCCAGCACGAGGTTGACGATTCGCGGGAAGCGTCCGTGCCCGTTCGGCAGCGGTCCGATGTAGATGACGCCGACCTCCGCCATATGTTGCTCGAACGCCGCCGCCACGCGTTGCGCCACGTCAGGATCGAGCGATGCGAGCGCTCGGTTCAGCACGACCCAACGCGGCTTCTGCAGGAGGATGCGGGCCACCGCCATGGACTGCTTGTCGTTGTCGCTCAAGCGCCGATCCCATCGCTCGTTTTCGTCGAGCCTGGGCGCGAGGTGGTCGAGACCGACGACGGCGAACGCATCGCGGATGCGCGCGTCGTCGAAGGTTTGCGGCGGATGGGGATAGGCGAGCGCCTCGCGCAGCGTCCCGGGCGGCACGTAGCCTGGCGTCGCCATGAAGACCATCGACTGGCGATGCGGACGCGCGACGCGGCCGCCGCCCCAGGGCCAAAGTCCGGCGATCGCCTGGAACAGCGCGCGTTCGGCGTTCCGATCGCCGGTGATGAGCACGCGATCGCCCGGTTTGACCTCCAGATGGGGTTCACTCAGGGTGACGCGCCCGTCGGGCGTCGCGATCCACAGTTCGTCGATGACGATCGATTCCTCGTGCCGCCCGTCCAGCGCGATCTCGCTTTGACCTTCGCCGACCTTTTCGATCGTCACCAGCATCTTGCGGAAGCTCGCGACGCGAAGGAGCGTCGCCCGCCAGTCGGCGATGCTGGAGAAATTGTTGGCGAACCATCCCAGCGCCTGCTGCACCTGGTTGAAGGCGCCGACGGCCATCATCAGTTTGCCGAAGGTCATGGCGCCGAAGAAATACGACGGCGCGGCGATAAGGATCGGCGCGACGATCGCCAGCCAACCGAAACCCGCCGTCACGCCCGTCAGCCAGGTCGTCGCGACGATGATCTGCTCGAAGACTTCGATGATGCCGCGAAGGATCCAATCGAGATGCTCCTTCTCGTCGGCTTCCCCGCCGTCGAGGGAGACGCCTTCGATCTCCTCGTTCACCCGCACCAGCGCGAAGCGAAACTGCGCCTCCCGCGCGTAGCGCTCCGCGTTCAAGTGGATCAGCGGACGGCCGACGCGCCAACTCAACAGCGATGCGAATGCGGAATAGATGAGCGCGCACCACACCATGTAACCCGGCAACACAAAACCGCGCCCGGCGATCGAGACGACCATGTTGTCGGACAGAATCCACAGCACGCCGACGAAGCTCAATAGCAGCAGGCTGGACTGCAGCAGGCCGATGCCGAGATCCGTCGACAGTTCGGTCAGGTGCCTGGCGTCCTCATGGATGCGCTGGTCGGGGTTTTCGCCGATTTCGCCGATCTGCGAGAGGCGGACGGCTCTCAGTGGCGCGAGCCACTCGGCGGCCAGATCTTCGACCAGCCCCTTGCGCAAGATGAGCTTCGACTTGAGGTTGAGCCACGCTTGCGCGACATTGAGGACCAGCAGCGCGCACCCCAGCTCGGCGAAGACGCCGAGCTGGACGATGAAGGCGGAAACGTCCTTGCGCGACAGCGCGTCGTAGAACGGCTGGTTCCAGGCGTTGAGCAGGATCTGCGCAAATGCGCTCGCCCCGACCACCGCGACCAGGGCGATGAGCAACGCGACGACCTTGGCGCGCTGGCGCGACGCCCAAAGCGCCGCCGTCATACCGGTCAACTGCGAGACGAGGCTGTCTTCGCGCGGCTGGTCGGCGTTTCCGGCGTTGGGCGTCGCTATTCCGGTCCTCGCCATTGCGTCGCATCCCTTCGCGTCGCGCTCGGGGCGGCCTCCTTGGGCCGGCCGCTGGACATGATCCAGGGCGGACGGCGCCGCGGGGTCGAGGTCGATGTCATTATCCGATTTGGCGACCAAGACAAACGGCGGGGGGCCGATTGCGCGAGCGCCGCGACGAATCGACGCCTTTGTCGCAGCGACGATCCGTCGCGAGCGGCGAGGCGGGCGAAAGGGCCGGCGCAGTCGACCGCTTGGGCGGGCCGCCGAAAGGCCGCGCTTGTCCGCGCCGCGTCTCGGACCTACGCTCGGCGCCGGAAGCTTAAGATGAAAGTCCCGCCCAAGCGCCTATGGCGAGCGGCCGCAAGCAGCGGCGAGCCTGAGCGCGCCGTCGACGACAGCTACGCCACCGCGTGGAGGGCGGAGACGGCCGAAGGGCCGTGGTTCGAGATCGATCTCGGCGCGGTCGCGACGCTCGGCGGGCTCGAAGTCTATTGGGGCGAGAGCGCGTCGGCGAACTATCGCGTCGCTTCGTCGCTCGACGGCGAGGCGTGGTCCGAGATTTGCCGCACGCGCCATGGCGAGGGGGGGCAGGACGTATTCGCTTTCCCCCCGGTCGCGACGCGGTTCGTTCGCTGGCGGAGCGAGGACCCGCCGGCCGAGCGCGGGCCGGAGATCGTCGAAATCAACCTCTACGCTCCCGAGGACGCCGCCTCGGTGCGCGAAGCGGGTCGGCTCGCCGCGCTCGGCCACGCCGCGGTGACGATTCCCGAAGGCGAGAGCATAACGGTCGACTTCGGCGCCGTGCGCTCGCCGCTCGGGGCGCTGATCGACTGGGGGGAGGCTTACGGAACCGTATTCTCGACCCATCTCTCCGACGACGGCGAGACCTTTCGCGAGATGGGCCGCATCGAGACCGGCGACGGAGGAACGGACAGCTTCTGGTGGCGCTCGACGAGGAGCCGCTATTTTCGCCTGACCGTGAATAGAGCGAGCGCGCCCGGCGGCGCCGTCGTCAACGAGCTCAAGCTGCGCATCCTCAACAAGGATCGCATGCCGATCGGGCAATTGGAGCGGGGGGCGCAATCGGGGCGCGGCGAGCTCTATCCGCAATCGTTGCTGGGCCGCCAAGTCTATTGGACGGCGTTGGGCGAATTCGATCAGGGCGAGCAGGCGCTGTTCGACGAATATGGCGATCTCGAGCCACGACGGGGCTCGCCCCAGATCACGCCGCTCATTCGGCTCGACGGCGCGCTTCATGGCGCGCCGGGTTGCGTGAGCGTCGGCCACGCGCTCGCCGAGGGCGCGTTGCCGATTGCGAGCGTCGTCTGGTCGGCGCAAGACATCGAGCTGCGGACGACGGCGTTCGCATATTCCGGTCAGGCGCTGGCCGAGCACCGCCTCGTCAACCGCAGTGGCGGCGCGCGGCAAGGGGCGCTCGTTCTCGCCGTGCGTCCGGTCCAGATCAACCCCTATTGGCAGCACGGCGGCCACGCGCCGATCGAAGCGATCGCGGTCGACGGCGACCGGGTATGGGTCGGCGATCGACTCTACGCCGCGTTTTCGCGCGCGCCCGATGCGGCGGCGGTCGCTGATTTCGACGACGGCGACGTCGTGCGGCTGATCGACGCCGGGCCGCGCCAAACCGCTGGCGGCGTCCACTCGGCGTCCGGGCTCGCCAGCGCCGCCTGCGAATTCGCGTTCGCGCTTCAACCCGGTGAAAGCATGTCGGTTTGCGTTTCCGCGCCGATGCGCGACGACGTCGCTGCGCGCGCCGACGTCGCCTTCGACGTCGTGCGCGACGGCGTTGGCCGCGCCTGGCGGGAAAAGCTCGGCCCGCGCCGGATCGTCGTTGGCGACCGGGAGGTCAGCGACACATTGGAAGCGCAGATCGCGCTGATCTTGGTCAACGCCACCCGCTTCGCGTTCAAGCCAGGCCCGCGCAACTACGACCGCACCTGGATCCGCGACGGCGCCGCGCAGGCGCTCGCCTTGTTGTGGGCTGGCCTGATCGACGAGGCCAAGCGTTACGTCCTCTGGTACGCCGAGCGCGTTTATGAGAGCGGCCTGGTTCCGCCGATCCTCAATGTCGACGGCACGGTCAACCGCGGCTATGGCGGCGACATCGAATTCGACGCGCAGGGCGAGTTCGTCGGAATCGCCGCCGAGGTCTACCGCGTCGCCAAGGATCGCGCGTTTCTTAGCGCTGTTTTCGAACCCGTCGTCCGCGCGACGCGGTTCATCGAGGCGCTGTGGGCGCGAACGGAAGCGCTGCACGGCGCGGAAACCCGCTTCCACGGCCTCCTCGCGCCGTCGATCAGCCACGAGGGCTACAGCAAGCCGTCCTACAGCTACTGGGACGACTATTTCGCTTTGAGCGCCTGGCGCAATTGCGAATACCTCGCGCTCGAGATCGGCGACGACGCGGTCGCCGCTCGCGCGAAGGCGCAAGGCGAGGCGTTCGCCGCTCGACTGACGCGCTCGATCCGCATGAGCGCAGCGCATATGGAGACGGACGTGATCCCCGGATCGGCCGATCGCGAGGACATTGACCCGACCTCGACTTCGATCGCCTTCGAGCCGTGCCGGGTCGAAGACGCCCTTCCGGCGGAACTGATCGCGCCGACCTACGATCGCGCCGCTGAGCGCCTTGCGGCGATCTCCGCGCCCGGATTTACGGGAAACTACTCGCCGTACGAGCTGCGCAACATCAATGCCTTCGTCTCCTTGCGGCGGCACGAGGACGCTTTTCGACTCCTGGCGAAAATGCTGGAATCGCGCCGGCCGCGGGACTGGCGGCTTTGGGCTGAGGTCGTTTGGGGCGACATGCGGGCGCCGGACTATATCGGCGACATGCCGCACACCTGGATCGCGGCGGAGTTCGCCACCGCCATTCGCAGAATGCTGGCGCGGGAAAACGGCCGCACGCTGGAGCTGTTCAGAGGCGCGCCGGACGGGTGGTGGGAGAACGGCGGGGTCACGCTCAGCGACTTGCCGACCGCCTTTGGCGTCTTGAACTTAAGGGCGCGCCGCGATCGATCGCGAGCCACGGTCGATCTCGCGCTGTCGGGCCCCGCGCCCGAACGGATCACGATGCGCTATCCCGGCGCCAGGCGGGCCCGCGCCGACGGCAGACCGTGCGAGATCGCGGGCGAGGTGATCATGGCGGCGACCTTCAGTCGGCTTGTCATCGACCTCTGACGGCTCGGCGGACGTATGAAGGCTCGGCGTCGTCAAGGCGTCCATCCAAAAACGAACGCAGACCCGTGGCGTCGAGCCCGCTCAGCCATGGCTTGAGCGCGCGGGCGGTTACGCTTCATCCACCATGCGCGACGACATCGCCGGCCGCCCCGCGGATCGATCAAACTTGACGCAAATTGCCAAGCGAATTGGCAACGCCTGTCGTGAGAAATTGCTGGCGTTGGACTGAAGCGGTGCGTCGACTTGAGAGGGGGCGCGGCAATGACCAATCAACGCTTGGCTGAGACCTATCTGGCGCGGGCGCGGGAATTGGAAGACTGCGCCAAGCAGGTGGAACAAAATCCGCCGTCGATTCGCACGTCGCCGCGTTGGCGCGATATCGCGTTTCTGCGTCGCGAGGCGGCGTGGTGGCGCGCGCATGCTCAGGCGCTCGTCGAAGCGGCGTGAGCGACGAATGGGCCAAGTTGCGTTGGGGAAGGGCGCGCCTTGCAGGGGAAGCGGCGCCGCCTGTCGACCCCGCTCGTTCCAACATCGAAAGAGCCTGAGCGCGCCGAGCGGCAACCGCTTAGCGAGCGCGGAAGCTTCGAATGCGCGGTCGTGCGAGGGCGCCGCGGTCAGCGCGTTTCGGGCCCAAACTCAGTTGGGATACGTCAAAGGGGCGCGCCGTAGGCGCCGGGCGGCTCGACGTCGTCGACGCTCTCGCCCGATCAATCCGGGTCGAAGGCGACCGCTATGCCGCCGGCGAATTGACGGGTGACGTGCGCGCGCCGCTTTCCGACGGTCACCGCCGCGCCAAGAGCGGGCGCGAAGTCGACTTCAAGCGCCGCGCTGTTGCTCGAAACTTCGATCAAAGCCGCTTCGAACGCGCGCCCGTCGGATAGCTGCAAGGTCGTGCGTTCTTGATCGAGACCGACGCGTGCGTAGCCGCGCCGCTCGGGCGCCTCTCCGGCTTGGCGCCGCATGAGCCACTCAATTCTCGCCGAAAGCTTGTGCAGCTCGTTCGGAGAGACCCGCAAGTCGACGGCGAATCCGTCGCTTGAGCGTCGCACCATCACGTCCTCGATCCGTCGGAGGTCTTGCACGTAGACGACCACGCGTTCGCCTAGATCTCCCGCCAACGGGCCCAGAATCGCGACGCCGACCGGGGAGACGTCGATGATCCGGCAATCGAACCCCTGCCCGTCGGCGAGCAGGTAACGACCAGGCAGCGAGATCGCCGCTCGGTAGTCGCGGCGACGTTCCGACGCGGACGCGTTTTGCGACATGATCCCAAGCCGTCCGGACCAAATTGCGAAGACGGCCGATATCCGAGCGATGCGCCGACGACGTCGCTGATTTTGGCGAGCGCGCGGATGCGACGGCGGTCGCAGCAAGTCCGACGGCTCAAGCGAGCGGTCGCGTCCGCCGGGACCAGCCCATTCGGATCGTCCCGCAGGGTCGCCAGGAAATGCTAACGAGACGTTTTCGCCTGAACGGGGCGCGCCGGCGCAGTCACGATTTCCGTCACAAAGAAAGTTACAGCGTAACGCCTGGTCGGCAAGACCCGAGGCCGTGGGCGAATGTCCTCGCTGCGGCGCGGGCTTGCGAAAATTCTTCCAAAGTCGCAGCTAGGGCGCGAGGCGAGGGCGTTGTGGAGAATGTCGGGCTCGCAGTCGGCGCCGCCGTTGCGCCGCCTTTTTGGCGATGACTTCGTATCTGGGAATTCGCGATGGCCGACATGATCGATGGGATTGTCGAACGAACGATCGCGCAGACGTTGAGGATTGTGACGACGTCGCGACAGTCGTGGAGCGTCGCGCGCGAAGGGATCGAAAAGATCCATGACGATCTCGCTCGCCGTTCGCCCGGCCATCCAGCGCTCGAACGGCTGAAGACCTTCATCGCCGAAGGGGATCGACCTTTCGCCAAGCATTGACGCGACCGCGCCGCGTCGATGAAACGACGACGGGAGCGAGCGCCGATCGGAGCGATCGTTCATCGAAGCGATTGGCTCGCTACGGGCCAGTTCGCCGAGGCGAATGACGCTTGCGCGGGCGCTCCCTCGGGACGGGGTCGGCGCCGCGCCGCTGACGAAAGGACCCGACGTATGCGATGTCGGTCGCCGGCTGGGAATCGCGCCTCTAGAGGGCGAGTGGAATGGATCGGCGAAATGGGCTGGGCCGAGCGCGAGGCGTTCCGTGTTGGCGATCGCATGACGACCCGAGGCGCTCGGCGGCCAATCGATGCGGGGAGGGCGGCCAAGCGATCGCACAGCGCTCCTCAGGCCTCAGTTCGGTCGATGAGGCCATCTGAACGCGCCGGTCGCGACGGCGCCGTCGCGGGGCTGAACCATCGCGCGTTCAACCAAGAACCACGGCCAACTTGCTCTTCGTGATGGAAATCTCCCAACGCCAGGGTCTAAGCCCGCGGACCTGCCCGCTCGTAAGCGCGTTTTGGCGAGGCGGGCGCTTTGGCGCCTGCGGAAGCGCGCGGCCGGAGCAATTTCGGACGTCGGCGCCGTCGGCTGGCTGGCAAACCGTTCCGCCTGCAAGCGTGATCCGGCGGGCGACGGGTTGAGGCGACGCCAGCGTCGGGCGACGGTCCGGCAGCCTGACGCAGCGATTCCCGGAGGCGGCCCGGCGCCTTCCCGCGACAGGCCAGGACACCCGTTTGGTCATCACGAAGGCGCGAGGTGCGTTACAAACAGCGTTACAGAATCGCCCCGTCGTCGCTCGATGGTTGTTGGTCCGCTCGGTTTTGTTATGACTTCCTCGCGAAGGAATCGACTGTTGAATGTTGGCGTCGGACGAGACCGCGACAGCGAGAGGCGACGTTAACGGCGTCGTCCTTCTAGGCTCCGCTCGCGGCGTCGAAAAGTCGAGCGAGGTGGCGGGCGTGCCGCGCTTGGGCCTTGCGCTCCTCGCCTACCTGCTGCTCGATTGCTCGGGCGGGCGGGCCACGCGCGAGGAGGCGAGCGCCTTCCTCTGGGAAAAAGTCGATCGCAGCCGGCAAGCCGGCAATCTCCGCCAATTGCTGTTTCGCATCCGCGCCGCCGAAATCGCTGGCGACATGCAACTGTTGGAGACGACGGCCAGTGAGATCGTCTTCAGTCCGCGCAACGTGTCGATCGATCTGCGCCGCTTTTGGGCGGCGATCAATTCCGCCGCTGGGCTGGACGTCGTCGCCGCCTGCGAAGCTTATAGCGGCGACCTACTCGCCGGATTGACTGCCCATGGCGAAGGACTCACGAGCTGGCTGGCGCGCGAACGGGAGAGACTGCGCGCCGAATTCCTGGCGGCGTTGACGCCCTATCTCGAGGCGCAGGCGAACGGCCCAGTCGAAGAGGCGGCGATCGTCGCCGCCACGCGCATTCTGGAAATCGATCCGCGCCAAGAGATCGCCTATCGCACACTGATCCAGGCCTATCAGGAACGCGGCGACTCGACGCGCGTCGACCAATATCGACGCCAGCGCGACCCCATCCATGAAATCCGCGCCGAGCGGCGGCCGGCGCCGGTCGTGGTTCTCCCGGTCGAGCGCGCATTGAAGGGGAGCGCGCCGGCCGATGGGGCGACGGAATGGGCGGTGGACGCGCCGCGCTTGGGCCTGGGTGACGACGAACTGCCGCGCGTGATCGTTTCGCCGCATGCGCCGAGCTATGCGCCCGCGACCGGGCGCGAGCTGGTCGCCGAATTGGGCGCCGACATCGCCACCCGTCTGGCGCAGACCCGCGCGCTGACCGTGCTCGCGGTCGACGCGCCGAGCGAAAACGAGGCGCAGAAAGCGGGCGACTACCTGGTCGAGGTCCGGCTCGGCCAAGGTCGGGTCAGCGCCATTCAGCTGCGCCTGCTCAATCTGCCGGAGCGCCAGATTCTTTGGGCCGCGTCGTTCGCCGACAGCGGCCAGTATTTCGAGCGGGTGGCGATCACGCTGAACACGATTCTGCGCCATATCGAGGATCGCGAGATCTCGCAGCGCGATGGCGGCGACGGTTTGCGCGTCGCCTATCGGTTCACCTTGGAGGCGCAGCGGCTGCTCAACGCGATCGACCTGCCGTCGATCCGGCGCGCGCGCCGCCTGCTGAAGTCGGCGCAGACCATCGCCCCCGACTTCGTGCCGACCATCGCCGCGCTAGCGCGATCGCACGTCATGGAATGGCTGGTGCGGGCGCCTTTTGAAGTTGCGCCGTTGGAGTACGCCGAGCAGTTGGCCAAGCAGGCGATCGCGATCAGTCCCGACGACCACCGCGGCTATCACGAGCTCGGACTGGTGCGCGTCTATCGACGGCGGCTCGACGAAGGCATCGAGTGTCTCAACCGCGCGGCGAGCCTGTGTCCCGAAGACAAGGGCGTTTGCGCCGACCTCGCCGACGCGCTGGTTTTCAACGGTCAGTCGCGCGAAGCGATCGCCATGCTCGACGAGCTGGTCCGCTCCTTCGATCCCAGCGGCGATTACGTTCGCTGGGTGCTCGCCGGCGCCCATTTCGCCCGCGAGGACTATGGAGCGACGTTGCTGCAGATCAAGCAGATGAGCAATCCGGCGCCGGCGTTCCGCATCTCCGCCGCCGCGCGCGCCCTGATTGGCGACCTCGCCGGGGCGCGGCGCGTGATGAAGGCGTCGATGAACTTCAACCCCAACTTCGATCTTCGGTCGTGGATGGCGATGGCGCCCTGTCGCAACAAGGACTTCGTCCAACGTTACACGGAAGGTCTGAAGATCGCGGGATTTAGCTGACCGGCGGTTGAAGACCTCCGAATCGGGGGCTTGTCGCTCGGCGCGGCGCGTGGCCGTCGGGCGTTGCAATGAGGCCGCCATTTGGCGATGACGATCCTGGCCTCCGCGAGGAAATTGCCGGAAACGCGTCGCCAAGGCGAGCGTTTGGCGCGCCAATGCTGTGACGAAAAGTGGGCAGGCGAGGGTTAGCAAGGTTGGAAAGCGGAGCGCTTCACGTCGAAGATGCGTGGCTCAAACGGCGCCGGCAAATGGCGCGGCTGATGCGAGTGGCGAGTCGATTTTCAAGCAGGCGACCGTCGCTTGGCTGGGCGGATGCGCGCTGACGGACGTTATCGCACGCGTTCGGCGAGGCTAACGCCGCGAGGGTCGACGGCTCCGCCGCTCGACCGGCATGTCCGTCCATCCGCGCCGCGGCAACCCTGCGGCGGAACGTAACCTCATCAATCGAGCGGACGAGCGATCTTGGAATTCCGCCCGCGCACGGGTCGGCGCCGCATCGCCGGACGGCGCTGAGCGGCAAGACGCCAGCCTGGTTGGCGCCCGCTCGGAGTCGCTGTCGTCAATTCCGGCGAGTTCCGCCTCGCGAGGCGAGGCTCGCGCGGCAAGCCAGCGGACCGCTTCGGGTCATGGGGCGCCGGTCGTATCGGTCGCCCGCCGCAGGTCGGTTTAACGGTTGCGAGCGATCGGCTTGACGGTTACGCATGCGCGGATCGCAGTCGTTTGACGCTCCGACAAGGCGAAGCCGCGCCAACGCCAACCAAGAGCGCCGCCCATGCGCGCCGGCGCGGCAATCCAACCGCGCGGATTGTCGGTGAACGCGTTCACCGGTCAGGACATAATGGCGCGCCTCCGGCTAAGTTCGTAATGATCTTGTCGACGTCGGCCTGTTTTTGCGCTTTTGCGTCTTCCGGGCTCTTGGCCTTGTCGAACACGACAATCGCCGTCACCTTGTCAAAGGTGGCGATAGGGCCATAACGATCGCTGTCGCACAGCGTATATTTAACGATGATGCGTCC
>Ga0187851_10002557_pt1 | contig 15964 bp, 17 predicted proteins | sample June2016WEW_6_10_FD_132997 | JGI IMG/M metagenome (GOLD analysis project Ga0187851, IMG submission 132997) | Peatland microbial communities from SPRUCE experiment site at the Marcell Experimental Forest, Minnesota, USA - June2016WEW_6_10 | ecosystem: Environmental > Terrestrial > Soil >...
TCCTGGTTGGGCGAGAGAAACGAACAATTGACGAGGACGCCGCCATCGACGAAGTCGAGCCGCCAGTTGCCGGCGCCCTGAAAAACACCTGCCATGTTCGGGCCCGCATCTGGCGGGGCATTGGCGGTGTTCGTTCCGGTCAGGCCAGAGAGCGTAGAGCTGATCATTCCCGTGAACATCCCCATCAGCCCATTGCCGGCGCAGGTCGTGGGATCGCGACCCGAGGAGACACAGCGCCGCATGGCGCGCTCTTCGGCATTCTTGGGCGGCGCTATCGCGCCGTAAGAAGCTCCTCCAGATTGCGCGGAAACAGCAGCCGATGAAGGCGGAGGCGCGGAATTGTATTTGGGTGTTTGCGCGTCGATGATGGCCTGCTGCTTTTTCTCAAAGGCAGCCTGCGCAGCCAGTTGCTGCGAAGTGGGCTGCGTGCACGTGGGCAGCAGTTTCTTCAGGGCTCCGCGCGTCATGTAGGTGTAGGTGTTCATGCCGGTGGGAGTCAGATGATCGGGATGCGCCACCATGCAATTAGAAGTATCGGATGTGTCGCGGATGTTGCAGTTCTCCACGTAGATGTGCTCGCCGTTGCAGACATAGGTGACGTTGAGGTGGATGTCTTGCGCAGCGGCGAGGGCCGCCGCAAGCAAGAGACATGAGAGAGCGGCTGCATGGCGAGTCTGGCGCATGGCGAATTCCTGGGTCCGGCCGGGCTAGTGTCGTTGCGAATTCAATTGTCGTCGTGCTTCAGGGAAGCCGGTTGGGGGATTACCCGGCCGGCAGCCAATGCCGCCGAAGCTGGAATTGTAACCCAACCGCGATGAGTTTGGTTACGCGTGGGTGCACCAAGAGGACGCCCTAACGTAATATAGCTGCGATCGATTTGAGCTACTGGCGGATACATTCGCAGATACACTATCGTTGTCGATCAATACAGGGATCCCTTTCGAGGAAGGTGCGGCAGAACCATGGCAATTCGCCTGTGCCCCAACTGCTGGTCCAGCCAATTGCGAGTTTCTCGCTTTCGGCTCCTCGACTTCGTGTGGCTTCTGATGCTGCAAATGCCCGTGCGCTGTAAGGAGTGCCAACAGAGGTTTCATTCCAGCCTGTACTTTGCCTTGAAGAAGGGCCGCGAGGTAAAGCGCGCCCGGCAAGCCGCGCCGGCAACCCGAGATTGAACAGTAGGGCGATTGAGATCGGTCGCACGCTGATGCCACGGCGGGGGATAATGCGCTTCTCATGGCAGCTATCCGTTGACTTTGCCGATGCTTTCTTTGACACCCTTTTCCTGAGTTGATAGCCTTCTTCCAAGGGCACCTCCGGCAAACTTTCCCTGCGCGTTCTGCTCTCCAACCGTCCCCGTCGTCTAGCCCGGCCTAGGACACCGCCCTTTCACGGCGATAACACGGGTTCAAATCCCGTCGGGGACGCCAACAAAACAAATAGGTTGTGGGTGGATCGATCACCACCCGCAAAGCATTCTGAGGCATCTGTGAGGCAAAGTGCACCTGTTTCTGGCTTTGGCGCGAATGGAATCCCGTGCGCTCCTTGCAATTCCTTTGCATTTCGAAGCAGAGCAAGAACGCCTACGGATGTACTGGGCTTGGAACTTTACGGTCTTTCCAACGCAGGATGCGAGACTCCATTCCGTACCATAGGCCATAAGCCACGGCAAAGCTCATGGTGAGAGCGAGCAGGTCAGTGCCTACGGCGCCGACTCGACGCGGAAGATGAAGCCGGGCGAAGATTCCCTCGCTGACGATGAGCAGGGCGTAATGGAATAGATAGAGGCTGTAGCTGACCTTTCCGACCGACCTGAGCCACTTGGCGCGGAAAGGACGCACCCAAAGCTGGGTTCCCCCCGCATGGCGGACCATTGTATGAACAATCAAGGCAAAGCTGAGATTGGCCGGTAGAACGCCAAGGTTGAAAATGAGCGGGACAAGGCTGTGCTTGGCGCTCAACGCCCAAAAGGCAACTGTTAGCGGAATGAAAATAGCCGCGAACCGGTCGAAGAGTTTATCGCGTTGCAGCCATCGATCAGGAGCAAGACTACGACAGCGAATGAACAGCGCAACGGCGGAGCCGAGAGCCAGCCCGTCCATCTGGCAATAGAAGTTTGCGATCGGGTGGTTATGCGACATCTGCCACCAAAATCGCAATACAGGAGCTGCGACAATCATTCCGACAAGAATCGCCGCGAAAATTCTCTGGCTGGTGAAGCGAACGATTGGCGCCCAGATAGTGTAGTAGACCTCTTCAACTGAGAGCGACCACGTAACACCGAGGCCAAAGGCGACTGTCTCCGGAAGAACCTTGAAGATCGGCGGTGCGGTGAAAAGCAGACTCGAATAGTAGAAGATGTAACTCAGCCAGGTCTCCAAGTCCCCCGGCCTACCTAGCGCCAGAGAAACGCAGAGATAAACAGCAATGCCAATGTAATACGGTGGGAAGATACGCAGAGCGCGCCGCGAGTAGAAGACTGAAAAGTAGTGCTGCTTGTCGCGGAGCTGCAATAAGATGCTGGTAATCAGGAAGCCAGACAATACAAAAAAAAGATTGACGCCTAGCCAACCGAAGGGTGACCCGGTGATCGGCAGCCAGGAGAAATAATGATGCAGGATAACCGCCAGAACAGCGATACCTCTTAGACCGTCCAATTCTTTTATCCGCATGTGTTTATGTTGTCCGGGGATTTGCTGGGCTGGCGAGAGAACAGACATTATGGCTTCTTGAAGTGGATCACCGGATCACGCGGGCAAACCTCTATATCCGGCTCGACGATCTCGAAGCCGACGCGAGTTAGAGCTTGGCAGGCTCGGTCGACACCCCAGTGGTACCAACCAAAATTGCCCCCAGTGTTCCATAAATTCTTGTCGCTCGACTTCGATACCGGTTCGATGTCCATCTTCCCCCGGAAAAAGCGCCAAGCCATAGCGTAGCCAAGTTTCGATGGAAGCCAAACCTTTCTCGTCTGCTCGACCAGAAAGCGTCCGATGGAAAGTCGGTCGGCGGCCGCACGGCACTGTTCGTACTTATCAAAGTCGGCGATCATGAGAAAACCTCGACTGCCATGACGCATCTTGCGATAGATGGAAAGCAGGTACTCTTCGCACATCTCCGGCCTCAGGTGGCAAAAAACCCCGAAAGAAAAGAAGTGGTCAATCGAATTGTCCGGGACACTGGAGAGTTTCAAGTCGTCGACGACGATGTATTCCGCGCGGGTGTCTTTGCCGACATAATCCCAAAAATGGGAGTGTTCCGGATCGGCCACGTCCACCGCGTAGAGCTTGCGGCAATTACGGTGAAGAAATGTTTTCGACCAAGCGCCGCGACCTGGCCCGATTTCTAGTACTACGGTTTCTGATGAGATGTAAGGGCGAATGCAGGCCGAATACACTGTATAGAGGACGCTGTTGTAGCCATAAACCCCATACGTTGACGGCGACATGGGGTCGAGCGGATCGCCTTCAAGATAGCCGCCTTGCCATGCTCGCTTAAATCCATCAAGAAACGTCACTTATCGGTTCTCCATTCCTGATTCCCGCGTCCAGCTTCTTTGCGTTATCGTTCTATGATATGCGGAGGTACCCAAAGCTCTCCTATGCAATGCATTCATTGCGGCTCAGCAGATCTGCGACCTTCACGCTTCCACAGCATAAGCGACCTGTTAAGTCTCTTGTTGCTGAAACGGCCGTATCGCTGCCGCACGTGCAATGAACGGGCGTCCCTGAGTGTGCTTGCGGGATTGAGGAATTTGCTCTGGAAGAAGCCGGGCGGCGATACCGGGTCCCCAAAAAGCAGGCCTTTCCTCCCAGGCCGGATGGAACTGGAGCTTCTGCAATCATGTAGCAAGCAAGTAGGATATCCTCGATACGACTCCCGGCACAGGCGAATCCTCGCTGCCAATCGGGTATCGCTGTAATTTTTTGTGGCGATCGGCTTTGGCTGGGCGTCAGATAGGGTGGCGACCCGTGCGTTCGTGGCGGCGCGCCTGCTGGATGGGTTCACCGTCGTCCGCGAGCGACGGTTCAGCGCCCCCGAGGATCCAGTGCACCGGAAGCCTGTTCGTATCCGAAGTTTGATCGCGACAGAAGGAAGATTGAAGTGAAGTCCATCAGATTGGAACGCATTCTTACTTTAAGCTCTTTATTTTTCCTTGCACTGTACGCCACCGGCTGCCAGAAGAAGCAGGCGGCCGCCCCGCCCCAGATGCAGGGATTGCCGGTGCAGACCGTCACAGTATCGATGTCGCCCGTGGCGCAGTCGAGCGAGTACGTGGCTACTATCAAATCGCGGCGTTCGGCCACTCTGCAGCCCCAGGTGAGTGGCGCCCTCACGGAGATCGGCGCCCGCTCGGGAGACCGCGTGAAGGCCGGCCAGGTGTTGATGCAGATCGACCCACGCCAGCAACAGGCTACTGTCGAGTCGCAGCGCGCCACCGAGCGGCAGAAGAAGGCCCTGCTCGATTACGACACCATCGAGCTCGACCGCCAGCACAAGCTCTTCGACGCCGGAGTCACCAGCCGCGACGCCTACGACCAGGCGCAGCAGGCCTTCCAGAACGCGAAGGCCGATTACGAATCCGCGGGGGAGTCGCGCAAGACGCAGGAGCAGCTTCTCGCCTACTACACGGTCCGCGCGCCATTTGACGGCGTCGTGGGCGATATTCCGGTGCACGTTGGCGATTACGTTACCACCTCAACCATGCTCACGACGCTTGATGAAAACAAAGATCTGGAAGCTTACATCTACGTTCCCACCGAGCGCGCCGGCGAATTGCGCGTGGGCCAGACGATCAACATCACTGACAACAACGGCAACCTGCTCGAGAAGACCAAAATCGATTTCATCTCGCCTCAGGTCGACAGCATGCTGCAGGGCATCCTGGTGAAGGCGCCCGTCGAGCCTTCGGCCGAAGTACGCAATGCGCAATTGGTCAAAGCCGACGTCATCTGGAGCACGAAGCCTATGGCCGTAGTTCCGGTGCTGGCCGTCTCGCGGCAGGGCGAGCAGAGCTTTGTCTTTGTGGTGCAGCAAGCGCAAGGCATGAACATGGCGCACCGCGCTCCAGTGACGTTGGGGGATACGGTCGGAAACAACTACTCCATCGCATCCGGGCTGAATGCGGGCGACAAAGTGGTGGTTTCGGGAACGCAGTTTCTGGTCGACGGCATGCCGGTTATTCTGCTCGGCGGATAAACCGGAAGCCAGCCAACAGCAACATATAGCAGCGGACAGCTGACGGTTCGCAGCGAAGAGCCAGGGAGAGAGCAACCCTTGTTTGTCGACTTCTTCATTCATCGGCCGGTGTTCGCAACTGTCTGCGCCCTGATGATCATTCTGGCGGGCGCGATCTGCATTCCCACCCTGCCCGTCGAGATGTATCCCAATTTGGCGCCGCCGGTGGTGTCGGTAACTGCCAACTATGTGGGGGCCGATGCGCAGACAGTCGAAAAGGCTGTCACCATTCCTTTGGAAGAATCGATCAATGGCGTGGAAGGAATGCGCTATATCAGTTCCTCAAGCACCAACAGCGGCACCTGCCAGATCAGCATCACGTTCAGGACCGGCTATAACCTCGATATTGCCGCCGTCGATGTGCAGAATCGCGTAGCCAGCGCGGAAGGCCGCCTGCCTGGCGAAGTCGTCTCCACGGGCATTACCGTCCTGAAATCCAATTTTAATTTCGTCTTCGGCGCCGGGTTCTATACGCTCGACGGGCGCTACTCAAGTGAATTCATCTCCAACTACCTTGACGTCTACGTAATCGATGCACTTAAGCGCGTGCCGGGCGTGGGCGACGTGCTCAACTTCAGCCCGCGTAAATACGCCATGCGCGTGTGGCTCGACCCCGTACGGCTGGCTTCCCGCGGCCTCACCCCAACCGATGTGGTGAGCGCTCTCCAGGAGCAGAATATCGAGGTTCCGGCCGGGCAGCTCGGGCAACCGCCGGCAGACGCCAAGCAGGCATTCCAGATTCCCGTGCGCGTTGTCGGCCGCCTTACCAGCCCGCAGGAATTCGACAACATCATCGTCAAGAACTCGCCCAACGGCCTCGTGCAGCTGAAAGACGTGGGCCACGCTGAGGTGGGTGCCGAAGACTACAGCACGGCGCTGGAATACGCGGGCCACGAGGCAATGGGCATCGGCGTGGAGCAGCTCTCGAACGCCAACGCGCTCGATGTGGACCGCAAGGCGAAAGCAGCGCTCGCGGAGCTGTCGAAGAGCTTTCCGCCCGGCTTGCAGTACGCGATTGCCTTCGACTCCACCACCGCGGTCAACGAGTCCATCCAGGAAGTGCTGAAAACCCTTGGGATGGCGATTGTCATCGTCATCGCCGTCATTTTTCTCTTCCTGCTGGACTGGCGCGCCACGATTATTCCCGCGGTCACCATTCCTGTCTCATTGATTGGCACCTTTGCGTTCATCCGGATCTTCGACTTCTCGATCAACTCGCTGACCCTCTTCGGCATCACGCTGGCCACAGGCCTGGTGGTTGACGACGCGATCGTGGTCATCGAGAACGTGCAGCGCCACATCCATATGGAGCACTCTGATCCGCACGAGGCGACTTCGCACGCCATGAAGGAAGTGACGAGCGCCGTGATCGCGACGTCGCTGGTATTGATCGCTGTTTTTGTGCCGGTTTCGTTCTTCCCCGGCGCCACAGGCATTCTCTACCGGCAATTTTCGCTCACCATCGCGTTCTCCATCGCCATCTCGGCGTTCAATGCCCTGACGCTTTCGCCGGCGCTGTCAGCGCTGTTTCTACGTGGCGAAGAAGCCCGCCCGCGCCAGCTTGACTTTCTCCACATCCGGCCCATCTCGCGTGCCTTCGCGGGCTTCATTCACGGTGCCGACGCTTTTGTGAACTGGACGGGCGCCACCTACGCGCGCATCATTCACGTGGCGCTGCAACTGCGATACCTGCTCCTGCTGGTCTTCTTCGTCGGCCTGGGCGCAACGGTGTGGATGTACCAGCACGTTCCCACGGGATTCATTCCGCAGGAGGATCAAGGCTACTTCATGGTGATCGTGCAGGCGCCGCCGGGCTCATCGCTCGCCTACACCACCGATCTGGCGCAGCGCGGCGCGGCGATGATCGGGCACACGCCCGGAGTGACGGGAGTCTTCGAGATCCTTGGCTTCAGTTTCGCGGGCAGCGCACCGAACTCTGGCATGATGTTCGTCTCCACCGACACGGAGCACGCCAAGAAGGGACACTCGACCGGCGACGTTGTGCGCGGTGTGTCAAAGCAATTGCAGATGCTGATGTTCATGCCCAACGGCGGGCTCGTGGCCGCATTTGAGCCGCCCGCGGTGCAGGGCGTGGGCAGCTTCGGCGGATTCCAATTCATGTTGCAGGACCAGGGAGGGAACACGCTCAGCGATTTGGATCGCGTGGCGCACCAGATTGTGGGCGCGAGCCAGGCACGCAAGGATCTCACGGGGCTGATCACCACGTTTTCAGCCAACGATCCGCAGGAGCTGGTCACCATCGATCGCCTGAAGGCGAAAACGATGGGCATCCCACTCTCGCAGATCACCACCACCCTCAACGTCTTCATGGGCTCGGAGTACATCAACGACTTCGACTACAACAACCGCACGTATCGCGTGTATGTGCAGGCCGACCAGCCTTTCCGCATGACTGCAAGCGATTTGCACAGCTATTACGTGCGCTCCGACTCCGGGCAGATGGTGCCGCTCGACAATTTGGTCACAGTGGCTGAAAGCGCTGGTCCTCCGGTCATCGGCCACTACAATCTTTTCCGCTCAGTCGAGATCGATGGCTCGCCTGCGCCCGGTTACAGCTCAAGCCAGGCGCTCGCCGGGATGGAGCAGTTGGCCAAACAAAACATGATGCATGGCATGGGCTTCCAGTGGACCGGACTCACGCTGGACGAGCTCGAGTCGAGCGGCGAAGCAATCATTATCTTCGGCCTTGGAATTCTTGTCGTTTATCTAACGCTCTCGGCGCAATACGAGAGCTTCGCGTTGCCGTTCATCATTCTGCTCGCGGTGCCGATGGCGGTGCTGGGCGCGCTGGGACTGGTGTCGCTGCGCGGCTTCGCCAACGACGTCTATTGCCAGATCGGCCTCGTCATGCTGATCGGCCTCTCGGCCAAGAATTCCATTCTTATCGTCGAATTCGCCGAACAGTTACGGCGTAAAGGACGCAGCATCACCGAAGCCGCTATCGAAGCCGCCGAGCTGCGCTTGCGTCCCATCCTCATGACCTCGTTCGCGTTCATTCTCGGCGTTCTTCCGCTGGTTTTTGCCTCGGGCGCCGGCGCGCTGGGACGCCAATCCGTGGGAACCACCATCGTCGGCGGCATGCTGCTCTCTACGGTGCTCAATCTGATCTTTATCCCCGTCCTCTACGTGATTCTCAGTCGCCTGCTCAGGCGCGGCGACAGCGAATCGCGTGACGCGGAAACGCATGCCGCACTCGAAATGCACAGCGCCGATTGAGGACGGAATATCACGCTGTTCCAGCCCGTAATTAGCGTTTGCGCTGAACCGCGCGCATCGTTGCGCGGACTGGAGCGGGGTTCGCTGGTGGACTACCGGGCCTTAATCAATTCAGCCGGGCCTGCGGGGATTGCGGGCATGGCGCCAAGTCGCTTTGCTTCGGCGACTACGGCGTCCAGATGAGCGAGCACTTCGGGCACTGCCATCGTGTAGACCTCGCGCTGCGAATCGTGACCTTCTTCAATCAGCTGCTTGAGGTAACGGCCGGCAATTTGCGCGGTCAGTTGATCGGTGATGACCTTGCCCGACCGTTTCTTCTGTTCCACCCAAGCCGTACATGGCAAGGCGATCCACATAGGACGGCTGTTTACGTCGAATCGCACATCGACGGCGTCGGCGTGGCGTGTGGCAATAGCCACGATCGTACCCTTCCAGCAGCAGTGCAGATCCTCGCCGCTCCAGCGGTCGGTGACGTGGAAGTCTTCGTACATGGTCTTAGCGTATCGTCATAGGCCGAGCCCGGCAAGCCGAGGAGCGGGCACCTTCGGCAGTCAGATGCGAACGACTCATTTATCCTCGCGTCTAAATGATCAACAAGGCTGTTGCTTTGGAGGCAGCGATGAAGGGTCCCCGAGCCGTCCTGCTTGTATTCGTTCTTTCGTTCATTCAAGCCTGTTCGAATCCCATGCAAACCCGCCGGCTCCTCTCAGTTGCCGTTACACCAACGTCGGGCACCGCGCAGGGTTCCCCGGGCCAGATCCAGTTTGTTGCTACGGGAACCTATAACACCGAGCCCTTTACCGTGACGCCGCTCGAGGCCACATGGGGAGTCGCATCATACCCGCAAGCCATCGCCTCCGCCACCCAAACCGGCCTTGCCACGTGCAAGCAGGGAGGTTCGGGGACCACTCAGATCGGGGCGTGGGTGCAGATCAGTCCGGCTGGCTGCGATATCGTCGACTCCGCGGGCAGACCGGGATGCGGCAATGTGGGGGGATCGGCCAAGCTGACGTGCCCGTAGCGCCGGAACACTTTCCCATGATCCTGGGTCAGTCTGCTCGACCGGTGGACCTTGCGCAAACCCCGCTGATAAACTAATAGGGTTGCAGCGCAGAACATCTCGCCTGTTTGGACCCGCCTGCAAGTCAATCCGTCAAGGACAAGAAGAGACCCGTGGATACTCAAACTCGCCATGCCTTAAAGCAAGACAAATTTGCCCAGGCCGCCGCCTCGGGCGCCGACTGGATCAGCGGCCATAGAACCGGTGTTGTGCGCTGGGCCGTCATTGCGGGGGCGGTGGTTCTCCTCGTCGTCGGCGGGTTCGTTTATTGGAATATGAGGACTTCGGCCGCCAATGCGGCTCTAGGCAAAGCCATCGATCTCTATGACACACCGCTGGCGTTGCCTGGCGCCCCGCCGGAAGCCGGTGTCTACACCTCGGGCGCAGCGCGGGCTAAGGAAGCCAACCGCGAGTTTGTCGCGATCGCCCACGATTTCAGCGGGTTACCAGAGGGTACAAAGGCACGCTACTTTGCCGGAGTCACTTACATTGAGCTGGGCCAGAATGGCAACGCTGAAACCGAGCTCGAGGCCGCGGCCGGCTCCTGGGACCGGAACCTGGCGAATCTGGCCAGGCTCTCTCTGGCCGGGCTTTATCACCAGACCAACCGGGACAGCCAGGCCATCAGCCTGTACAACGACTTGGTTGCCAAGCCTTCGGTTACGGTGTCAGCCGGGGTGGCCCAGCTTGACCTTGCCGATCTCTACGTCGCAGAAGGCAAGCAGGATCAGGCGCGCGCCCTGTGGGCGAAGGTGAAGGACGCTGACAAAGACGGCGCCGCCGGGCAGATCGCCGAGCAGAAGTTGGCCGCGAAGTAGCAGCTGGGCGGACCGCCTGCTGAGGCCACTCTCATTGCGAGCTGCGCCGCTTGACGGAGAACCGCTGCCGCCCGCGGCGGCCACCCGGCGCCTGAGCACTTTCTTATCTGCCTGCGTCTGGTATCTGATGAGTACCAGCCAGGCCATTTTTGCAGGTTGGATGGAGATCCCAGACAGCGCGGTGAATGAGGAAGCCCACCGGCGCGCGGAAGGGACCGCGCTTTCCGCGTTGGTCGATCAATACTCCGGAGCGCTTTACCGGGTTGCCTACTCGGTGTTGCGGAATCCCGCCGATGCCGAAGACGCCGTGCAGGAGGCATTTCTGCGCGTGGTGCGGCACCGCGATACCCTCAACGATGTACGTGACCACCGCGTCTGGCTCATTCGCATTGTTTGGAACATCGTTCTCGATCGCAAGCGCCGCGCCAAAACGCGCCCCGAAACCGACGACGTCGCGGAGCTAGCGCGCGTGCTGCCGTCGACCGGCCTTTCCGCTGAGGAAGTGGCCGCCGCAGCGCAGCATCATGCTCACGTGCTGGCCTGCGTGGAGAAGCTTCCCACGAAAGAGCGCGAAGTGCTAGTGCTCTCCGCCTTCGAGGAGCTTTCAAGCGTGGAGATCGCCGCAGTTCTGGGCATCACAGAATCCAGCGTGCGCTCGCGCCTGTTTCGCGCCCGTAACCTGATCGCCGGCCTGCTGGATCACACCAGGAATTCGAAATGACTACGAACTCTCACAGCCCCAGTCTTTCCGCATCCACACCTGAATCTGCGGAAGACACTCTGCGGATCGTTGCCAACCTTCCGGCCCCCGAAGGGTTGGAGGAACGGGTTCACGATGTCTTGCGCAGGACGCCGCGTTTAGCGCGGGTTCTGCCTTGGCCTTCGGCACTCAAACCACAGAGCAACTGGATGCGTACGGCGGCCGCAGCGGCCATTGTCTTCGCCATTGCCGGCGGCGGATGGGGTGTGTATACGCGCGTCGAACCGAACCGGCCAGCCAGGGTGCTCTTCATGCCGCGTGTTGCCGCGCCGGGCGGATTCTCCGGAGCCGGCGCCATTCGCACTCCCGAAACGGTTCCCGGCCCGGCTGCGCCGCAGCCCGTACAGTCAAAGACCGCGAAGAAGGCGGCGCCGAAGAACAAAATAACGGGCCAACCCTCCGTGCAGAAGTAGCCGTGGTCAGGTTTCTTTCACAACAGCCTTGATCAGCATGCCGAGCAGCGCCAGCACCAGTGCGCCCCAGAACGCCGGCACCAATCCGTGAACGTGAAAGCCGGGCACGACGGCGGATGCGAGCAAAATCATGAGGCCGTTCACGACCAGCAGAAATAAACCGAGAGTGAGGATGGCGAGCGGAAAGGTGATGATCTTCAGGACAAGGCCCACCGTTGCGTTCAACAGCCCGATGACGACCGCCGCGATCAGCGCCGGTATCACGCCGTTGACTTGAAACCCAGGTACCAGATGCGAAACAACGATCAGGGCAATTGCGCTCAGTATCCAATGGAGTATTAATCGCAAGCTGTCGACCTCCCCGGCGCACCCGAATCCAGGGCCGCCACATCTAAGACGGTATAACATGGCGCGCAGGATGCCCACGCAAATCCCAGTTCTGCTGGCCACATGCGTTTTGTGCGCCGGGGGCCGAGGCCCGCTTGCGCAGCCATCAACCGGGGCGCCCATTCCCGACATTCGCCAACTGATGAAAGAGGTGCAGGCGCACCAGAAGGCAGTGGAAAATGAGCGCGAGAACGACACTTACACCGCACTCATCACCACGCAGGACATCGATGCTAACGGCCAGGTGGCCAAGACCGAAACCGAGGAAGATGAAAACTTCTTCGTCAACGGACATCTGATCGCCCGCGCGGTGAAGAAAGACGGCAAGCCGCTGAGCCCTCATGAAGAACAGAAGGAGACTGAGCGCGTGACCAAGCTCGTCAAGAAAGCGCAGAACACGCCCTCGAATCAGCCGCTCGAGGGGCAGACGGTGAGCATCAGCCACATGCTCGATATCATGGACGTGCGCAATCCCCGGCGCGAGACGTATCGCGGCCGACCGACGATCGTGTTCGACTTCATCGGGCGCAAGGATGCGAAGACCCACGGCATGATCGAGGACGCATCGAAAAAACTGCAAGGCACCCTTTGGATCGATGAGGCCGACCGGCAGGTGGCGCATTTGGAAGTGAGCTTCAACGACAACTTCCGCGTGGCCGGCGGAGTGTTCGCGACGGTGCAGAAGGGATCGAACTTTCACTTCGACCAGGCGCCGGTGGGCGGAGGTGTTTGGCTGCCGACGGGCGGCGAAGGGGCAATGCAGGCACGGCTGCTGATGTTCAAGAATGTGCGGCAGCACTACAGCGAGCGCGACTACGACTTCAAGCGGTTCAGCGTGGAGACGCAACAGTCGAAGGATGCAAAGCCGGTGAGCGGGGCAAAGTAAGAAACCGACTGCGGACTTGATCCCTTCAGTTCTTCTTCAAGCGCCGGCTCGATTACGGCGGATTAGTAAATACCGCGTCCGCGAGAGATCGAGCGAGATCGCCGACTCCCTGATGGTCGCGGCGACTTTGGGTCAGTGCTCCGGGATACACCATTTCCTAATCCGCTATAGTCTGATGGCATGTTTGCGCGGAAGATTTCGGTGGAGCGGATTGATGCGGCGGGCGAGCGCCATCCTGTTCCGATCAAGCAGATCGACAACTTTGCCATGCGCAACTTCACCAACGATGCGATCTTCGACGATACCTTTCCTGCGGGCGATGGGCTGCTGGAAATTGGGCATCGCGTGCCGCTGGAACGGCTGCAGGCAGCGATGGAGGATTGGTTCCGGCGCAAAGGCTATCTGAAACGAGATGAGGGGCTGGAAATCGTGGCGTTGTAATGATCCCGGCGAAATCCTCGAATTCCTTCGAAAAGTTGCAGAAAAACATCGAATTTTTGGATTTTGCGGTTAGAGCCACGATTTTTAGAAGTGTCTTCGATTCAGCGATTTGCGAGAGCTCTATAGTTTCACAGTTTCTGTGTTTCTGTGAAGCGCTTCACGCCGTTCTGGATCCGATTGATTTCGAACGGGCTAACGGACTCCACAGTTTCACAGCCAGGGTTTTTCAGGCACGGGGGGGGGCCGGCCGCGGCGGATAAAGGAAGGTGCAGCGCAAGCGGACGGATTGGCATAGAATCTGATTCCTTATGCTGGGCTGGCATGTGAGCGTTTATCGGCAAGCGGACGGAGGAGATTCTCCGGCGACCTTCGAGTGCAAGCAAGGCGTGCGGCTCGCGGTGTGGCAGACGGATGTGGATGGCCTGGATTGGCTGATTGATCTGGCCAAAGAGGGCAAGGCGATGGATCTCGGCGGAAATGGCTACCCGAGTCGATTCACCGCTCGAGCCGAAATCCTCGTGCCCCATCTTTCGGGCGGGTCCTTCCCGGCGAACGAGACCTGGGTGATTGGCGAGGGAAGCTACTTCCCCGATCCGAAAGCATGGATTGGGAAGACGCAGGTCGATCAGGAGAGTGCACAGCAATGCCCGCCTGAGGAATGGCTTCTTGTTGAAGTGTGGGATGAGAGTTGAGGTGAGCATAGAGGCAGCTTTCAGTGGTCAGCTTTCAGCTTCAACGCATTTGCGACTGGCTTGCCGCCTCACAGCCGGTCCAGAGTTGTAGCTCGGCGGTGCGACGGGCGCGAAGACCAGCGTTCGGGGCGCCTGCGGCGCAGTCCCAGCGCAGGAGTTCGAGGCCGGCGTGAGCGTATTGGCCCGCGTTCAGCTCCCTGAGGAGCGTGGAGGCCGCGAGCCTGCCCGCGCCGACGTTGAAACAGAAGTCCACCAGGGCGTCGAATTGGCCTTGGGTAAGTGGCACGTGGATGAGACGGCCGATGGCCTGCTCGGCCCTCTTTACGTCGTCCATCAGGATTGCCACGGCCTGCTCCTCGGTGATGCTTTCGGAAAACGACTCGCGCGGAGCGATCTTGTGACCGTAGCCGATGGTTTCGTATCCGGCTGAGTCGAGATATTGCCGGCTGCGAAGACCTTCAGAGCGTTTGATCAGGTCGAGTCCTTGTGGGCTAAGTTGCATCGGGATCTTCCTTTTCTCACTAGAAATGCGAAAGGCCTGGGATGAACCCGCATTGGGATCACCTCAAGCCTTGATTTGAGGCTAACAAGTTCGAAGAATTAATCCGCACAGTTTGAGAGGAATATTTGCGGTGCGTTCAGGGCGGGGAACGCACGTGCTTTGTGGAGGATGCGGATGGAGGGGCGGTCGCCTGGTTTGTGGCGGAAGGCTTGACAGAGATTGATCGTTGCGGGGCGACGGGGCGTCTAGATTCGTACAAAGCGGGTTTTGCGGGTCGATAAGATGGTCTCCCCGGTCCCCAAATGCAAGGGACCGGGGCACCCGGCGCGATGGGGCAATGGGGCGCGTATTGACAGCCCACTGTGCGCTGAGCGAAGGTCGATGGCGAGCGCGGGGCAATCAGCACCAAACAGATTGCGAAGGAAGAGCGGAGAGGAAGCGGCGATGCAGCCACCGGCGCGCAGTGTAGCTCTTAGCCACGTGACGGAGTGGGAGGACGGCGAAGTGCGGGCCGTCGACGACATGCTTGCGGTGGAGGAGCCGCTGGAGATTCGCGTGAATGGAGCGCCGCTGACGGTGACGATGCGGACTCCGGGACACGACCTGGAGCTGGCGGCGGGTTTCCTGCTCACCGAGGGCATTGTGAAGAGCGCGGAGGAGATTGCATGCCTGCGCACGGCCGGGGCGAGTTGCAACAAGGTGGATGTGGAGCTGCACTCGCGGAGCTTTGCGGCCACAGACCAGCAACGGAACTTTTTTGCGGCATCGAGCTGCGGCATCTGCGGCAAAGCGACGATTGAGTCGATCCGCAGGCGCGGGCTGACGGCGCCAAATCCGCGTTTCCGCGTGCGGACCGAGGTGCTATGCGGCTTGCCGGAGGCGATTCGCGCGGAGCAGGCCGTATTTGACAGTACGGGAGGCCTGCACGCGGCGGCGCTGTTCGATGCCGAGGGAACTCTCGTGGCACTCCGCGAGGATATTGGACGGCACAATGCGGTCGACAAAGTGATCGGGTGGGCGATGCAGGCAGCCAAGTTACCGCTTGCCGAATCCATTCTGATGGTGAGCGGCCGCGGCGGCTTTGAGATCGCCCAGAAGGCGCTGGCGGCAGGCGTGCCGATCCTGGCGTCGGTCTCGGCGCCCTCGAGCCTGGCGGTAAAACTGGCGCAGGAGCTAGGGTTGACGCTGATTGGGTTTCTGCGCGGGCGACGCTTTGTGGTGTACGCAGGCGAGGCGCGGTGCCTGCCCGAAGCGTGATGCTGGACGAGGTCGGTGGTGAAGGGAGTCCCGCCCCCACCCTAGCCGGAAAAACAGAGACCCGGCGAGGGTGGGGCACCCCAAACCTTGGTGAGTTTGCAAGAGGAAACGAATGCAGGTCCTTCGACTGCGGTCGTCCCAAGGGACGACCTTCGCTCAGGATGACCGGAGTGTTTTTGTTGAGAGATGACGGAGTTTGCGGATGAATTGAACCTCGCCCCACCCAAGCAAAGCTTGAGTGGGGCACACGGCCAACCGGTGGCGCGATTCATGGAA
>Ga0187851_10002558_pt1 | contig 15961 bp, 12 predicted proteins | sample June2016WEW_6_10_FD_132997 | JGI IMG/M metagenome (GOLD analysis project Ga0187851, IMG submission 132997) | Peatland microbial communities from SPRUCE experiment site at the Marcell Experimental Forest, Minnesota, USA - June2016WEW_6_10 | ecosystem: Environmental > Terrestrial > Soil >...
ACGCTCCATCGCCTTGGCATTCAGGCGTTTGAGCCGGTGCTCGTCGAAGGCAAGGCCATCAAGATCCACCCGCTCGTTTGCACGGCATTCAATGCCGACTTCGACGGCGACCAGATGGCAGTCCACATTCCGCTGTCTCCTGAAGCGCAGGTGGAAGCCAGCGTTCTGATGCTGTCTTCGCACAACATCCTGTCACCCGCGTCGGGCCAGCCGATCACGGTTCCTACGCAGGACATGGTGCTTGGTCTCTACTACCTGACCAAGGGCAAGCCGGGCGCGAAGGGTGAAGGACGCTCATTCGCCAACATCGACGATGTGGTGATCGCTCTGGAAATGGGTGAGGTTGAAACCCTGACGCCGATTCGCTTGCGCTACACCGGTGAAGTCATTGACCTCACGCAGGCGTATGACGATCAGGATGTGACCCACACGGATCCCGTGCCTTTCAATCGGGAGTACATCAACACGACCGTGGGCCGCGCGATTTTGAACGATCACCTGCCCAAGGCAGTCGTAGACCGCGAGGCGATGCCGTACATCAATGGCCTGCTTAAGAAGAAGGGGATTGGCCAGCTGGTGAACTACTGCTACCTGCGCTACGGGCTCGAAACCACGGTCAAGATGCTCGACGAGATCAAGTCGCTCGGCTTCAAATATGCAACCAAGGCTGGCCTCTCGATCGGCATTGATGACATGGTCATCCCCGACAACAAGAAGACCCTCGTCAAGGACGCGGACAAGTCGGTCATCGCGGTCCAGCAGCAATACCTGGACGGCGCCATCACCAACGGCGAACGTTACAACAAGGTCATCGAAATCTGGTCGGCTATTACAGAAAAAGTTGCCGATGAAATGTTCGGCCAGATGCAGCGGCGTGACAAGGAAGGCGAACTCAATCCGATTTACGTCATGGCCGACTCGGGCGCTCGCGGGTCGAAACAGCAGATTCGCCAGCTCTCCGGCATGCGCGGACTGATGGCTAAGCCGACCGGCGAAATCATCGAGACGCCGATCACGGCCAACTTCCGTGAAGGACTGACGGTGCTCGAATACTTCATCTCAACCCACGGCGCCCGCAAGGGTCTGGCCGACACGGCGCTCAAGACCGCCGACTCGGGCTATCTGACGCGGCGTCTGGTCGACGTCGCTCAGGACGTGATCATCAGCGAATACGACTGCGGTACCGTGGATGGCATCTATGTTTCCGGCATCGTGGAAGCCGGCGAAATCATCGAGCCGCTGCGCGACCGCATCGTGGGCCGCGTTTCGCTCGAGAAAATCAAAGACTACGACGGACAGGTGGTCGTCGACATCAACCAGGAAATCACCGAAGACCTGGCTGGCTCGATTCAGGCTGCCGGCATTGAGCGCGTGAAAATCCGCTCGGTGCTGACTTGCGAATCGAAGCGCGGCGTTTGCGTCATGTGCTACGGGCGCAATCTCGCTTCCGGCCGTCTGGTTGAACTCGGAGAGGCAACCGGAGTCATCGCGGCACAGTCGATCGGCGAACCCGGAACGCAGCTCACGATGCGTACCTTCCACATCGGTGGTACGGCATCACGAGTTTCCGAACAGTCGCGCCTCGATGCCAAGAGCAACGGCCTGGTCCGCTTCATCAACCTCCAGACCGTCAAGTCGAAGACCGGAGACCTGGTAGTTATGAACCGCCAGGGCTCAATTGCGGTCGTGGACGAAAAGGGCCGCGAGCGCGAGCGTTACGCGGTTGTGTACGGCGCCAAGGTGAAAGTTACCGAAGGCGGTCCGGTTCAGCTTGGTCAGGCTCTGGTCGAGTGGGATCCCTACACGTTCGCGATCCTCACCGAAATCGGCGGCACGGCGCAGTTCAAGGACTTGCAGGAAGGCATCACGCTCCACGAAGAAGTGGACGAGGTCACCGGCCTGTCGCGTCACGTGGTTGCCGATTCGCCTGACGAAAAGCGCCAGCCCGCGATCGTCATCAAGGGCAAGGCCAGCAAGCGCTATCTGATGCCGTCGCGCGCTCACCTCATGGTGCAGGACGGCGACACCGTCTTCCCGGGCGATGTGCTCGCGAAGATCCCGCGTGAGACCACCAAGACCAAGGACATCACGGGCGGTCTGCCGCGCGTGGTCGAATTGTTCGAGGCGCGCAAGCCGCGCGAAACCGCCGTCATCAGCGAAATCGATGGTGTGGTTCGCTTCGGTGAAGTCGCCAAGGGCCAGCGCAAACTCTATGTGACCGCCGACAACGGCACCGAAAAGGAATACTCGGTACCACGTGGCGTGCACATCAACGTGCAGGAAGGCGAGCGCGTGCGCGCAGGCGAACCGCTCATGGATGGCCCGCTCAACCCGCACGACATTCTGGCCGTGCTCGGCGAGAAAGAGCTGCAGGCTTATCTGGTGAACGAAATCCAGGAAGTCTACCGGCTCCAGGGTGTGAACATCTCCGACAAGCACATCGAAGTCATCGTCCGCCAGATGATGCGATGGGTGAAGGTCGAGGACGTGGGCGACACGCAGTTCCTGCTCGAACAGCAGGTGGACAAGTTCCGATTCCACGAGGAGAACGAGCGTGTGATCGCGCAGGGCGGCAAGCCTGCTACAGGCCGCCCGCTGCTGCTCGGTATTACCAAGGCATCGCTCTCCACCGATTCCTTCATCTCCGCCGCCTCCTTCCAGGAGACGACGCGCGTGCTGACCGAAGCTTCCATTCAGGGAGCCGTCGATCATCTCCGCGGCTTGAAGGAAAACGTGATCGTGGGCCGCTTGATTCCGGCCGGCACCGGCATGGAGTATTACCGCAACGTGCGTCTCTCTCCGGAAATGGAAGAGGCCGCGAGCAAGGTGCAGGAGGAAGTCTCGCAAGCCTACGAAGATGCCGAACGCGCGCTCGAACTCATGCGGCACGAAGGCGAGACCGAAGAACTCGCCGCGGAGTAACGCGGATCGAAACCATAACGGGGGCGACGAGAGTCGCCCCTTATTTTCATGCGGAGTTTGCTGGCGTGGAGAGGTCTTCTCGCCGGCGCATGTCCGGCAAAGCTCGGCAGCGATCGGAAGTCAAAGATAACAGCACGTCGAACGCAATGGCTTTAGCATTGGAATCACCGCGCTTGATCGATCCACCCAACGATCGCAACCGCCAGCCCGAGCCGATCCCTGGTGGTCTAATCCTCGCGCCTGCGTTGGGACGTTTCTGGCGTCTCTTCCGTTTGTCGATCTGGCGTGCCTTCGAGCACGACGCGTTCGCCACGGCGAAAGGCGGCGCGTATTCCTCTATTCTTACTTTTTTCCCCTTCCTGCTGGTCCTCGGTTCCGTCATGGCGACGGTTCGACGAGGCGATGTGTATCTTCGCGAGATCTCTTACGCGTTGGGAAGAATACTGCCGGCTGGCAGCGCGACTGTACTCTCGTATCTGAGAGGCAGCACGGAGCGTCCCGTGGGCCTGCTGATCACTACTTCGCTCCTCACCATGTGGACTGCCTCCGGCGTCATCATTTCCTGGATGGACGGTTTTCGCCGCGCCTACCAGCTCCCCAAAACGTGGGGCTTGGTGAAAGAGCGCCTGATAGCGATGTCGCTGGTCCTAATGGCGGGCCTGCCGCTGACGTTCTCAACCATCCTGGTTGCTTTCGGCAGCCGCATTGAAACTCGCATCCTTTTCGAGCTTGGCCGCGAATTCGGCCCGCTGATTCTGCTTTTGTGGGGCCTGATTCGCTGGCTGATCGCCATCCTTACCAGCATCGCTGTGATCCAGTTGATCTATCACAATGCCGTGCCGCGCACCCAACCCTGGCACAGCGTATTGCCGGGAGCGGTTCTCGCAACCGCCATGTGGCTGCTCTCCACCGCATTCTTCGGATGGTATCTGCAGCGCTATGCCGACTACAGCGTCATCTACGGTTCGCTCGGGGTGGGAATCGCGCTGCTGACATGGATGTACCTGATCTCGCTGGTCGTGCTGATCGGCGCTGAGTTCAATGCTATGCTCTTCCCTCGCGGCCTGACAAAAGTCCCGCCCAGATCGATAACGAACAATGAACCGCGCTGACCCGTGAGAAGGACCGCGAAGTGAGAAGCCGCAAAATAGATCTCGTGGCAGGCGACCTGCCGGCCACTCTCGTCGAACAGAGCGAGGAGCCCCTTCGCCGCGCGAAAATCGTCTGCACCATTGGCCCCGCGTCTGATTCTGAGGACTGCATCGCGGATCTGATGCGCCTCGGCATGGATGTCGCGCGCCTCAACTTTTCCCACGGAACCCATCCCGAGCACGCGCGGCGCATTCAGCGGCTTCGCCGCGTCGCGGTCCGCCTGAAGCGGACGATCTGTATCCTGCAGGATCTGCAGGGGCCGAAGATCCGCACAGGTCGCCTTGAGGACGGCAAACCCGTTGAACTAAAAACAGGCAGCCTGCTAACCATCACTCCGCGCAAAGTCACGGGCACCGCCGCGCTAGTGTCCACCGACTTCGTAGGACTGGCGCGCGAAGTTGAGCCTGGCTCGCGCGTGCTTTTGTCGGACGGTCGCATCGAACTCAAGGTGCGGGCCATTCACGGCGACGATGTAGAGTGCGAAGTCCGTAACGGAGGCTTGCTCGCTCAGCATCAGGGAATCAACCTGCCCGGCGCTGCCGTGGCCATTCCCGCTCTCACGGAAAAAGACAAAGTCGATCTCCAGTTCGGATTGAAACATGGAGTCGATGTCGTCGCTCTGTCATTCGTTCGCTCAGCCGACGATATCCGCATGGCGAAGAGCCTGATGATCGAGTACGGGAAGTCGGTGCCGATTGTCACGAAGTTGGAAAAGCCGCAGGCCATCGAGCGCCTCGAAGAGATTCTGGAGATGACTGACGGCATCATGATCGCGCGCGGGGATCTCGGTGTGGAATTACCGCCCGAGCGGGTCCCGATCATTCAGAAGCACGTGATCCAGCGTGCCGGACTCTGGCGCACGCCGGTCATCACGGCCACGCAGATGCTCGAATCGATGACCGAAAACCCGCGCCCCACAAGGGCGGAAGCGAGCGACGTGGCCAACGCCATCTTCGATGGCACCGATGCCGTTATGCTCTCCGGAGAAACTGCCAGCGGCCGCTATCCGCGCGAAACGGTGGCGATGATGGCGCGCATCGTTATCGAAGCGGAGACCAGTATCGCGCAATTACCGTCGGCGCCCCGCCGTCGTCATGAAAATCATCGTTATTCGGTGGCCGAAACGATCTGTGAATCTATCGCTCATGCCGCCGAAGACTTGCCGATGCGCGCCATCGCGGTTTTCACCGAAAGCGGCAATACCGCGCGCATGCTCTCCAAACACCGTCCCAAAGTTCGGATCTACGCCTTCAGCCGTAATCTCGACGTCTGTAACCGCATGAATGCGATGTGGGGCGTCCATCCCGTTCACAAAGATAAGTGGGAGTCGGCGGAGTCGATGCTCAAAACTGCGGAAGCAGAGTTGCTGCCGAAGGGTTTAATCCGCGCTGGCGAAGTTCTGGGGTTAGTCGCCGGAACAAAGTTCACCTCCGGCGCCACCAACTTTATGCGCCTGCACACGGTAGAGGAGAGCGAGTCATCTGTAAAACGCCGCAAGAATAGGTAATTTGCCAAAGTGATCTGTCATCCTGAGTGGCGCATAACGATCCGACGGCATGTGGATTAAAGAGGAGTGAAACGACTGGATGCCCGAATCTCCCTCCGAGCAGTTGCATGAAAATACATCCGAGCCTGCGGTCCGCGGATACCTGCACTCACCAGCGACTCCCAATGGCGAAGCACTGATCCTCACGCACGGCGCGGGAGGCAATTGCGACGCTCCCCTGCTGGTGGCACTTAGCGAGATATTCTGCAACCATGGCTATCTGGTCCTGCGCTGCGACCTCCCGTTTCGCCAGGAACGCCGAACTGGCCCGCCGTTTCCAGGCAACGCGGAACGTGATCGCGCCGGCCTGCGCAATGCAGTGGCGGCGATGCGTACAAGGACAGAAGGGAAAATCTATCTGGGAGGCCACTCTTATGGGGGCCGTCAGGCCACTATGCTCTGCGCCGAAGAACCGGATCTGGCCTCGGGCCTGCTATTGCTTTCCTACCCGCTGCACCCGCCGAGAAAGCCCGAGCAACAGCGTATCCAGCATCTGCCGAATCTCCGAACACCAAGCCTGTTTGTCCACGGAACTCGCGACCCGTTTGGAAGTGCCGAAGAAATGAAGAATGCCCTGAAACTGATACGAGCGCCGTGGAGATTGCTAGAAGTCGAAGGTGCCGGCCACGACCTCGGATTCAAGGGGAAGCCGAAAGACCATGAGTTGCTGACTCGTGTCGCCGTGGAGTTTGCGGCGATATTCAAATCGTAACGCAACCGGCCAAACAGTACGTCCTCACCGGGGCTTTTTTCTCTCTTCGATCATCACTTTGCGCAGGGCCTGGTTAATGCGGGTCTGGTAGCCCCGGCCACCCCGCCGGAAGAATGCCAGGAGATCGGCATCCAGGCGCAGCGTAACCGGCATCTTCAAAGGCCTGTACATGCCTGCCAGTTCCTCTGGCAGGTCCCGTGGATGCTTTTTCGACCCGGCTGAGGCCTCGATTCCAGCCACTTTTCGGGATGCCTTCGCTTGCTTCCTAACTCGTTTACGTGGTTTCATTTAGGTCCTGTTGTACGTACACAAGTATAATAACACAAAGATCGTCATAGTGTTCCACGTGGGACACTATGCGATTTTATGCGAACCGGTTGTTCCACCCCGCCCCAAACCCCAACCGGGCTTTCTACGCCGCCGGCTGTTTCTCCTGCAACACGCCGTCGATGGCTCGCAACTCCTCGACCGAAAACTGGAGGTTCTTGAGCGCAGCCACATTGTCGTCCACCTGCGAAACCTTGCTGGTCCCCACCAGGGCGCTGGTGACGCGCGGATCGCGCAGCACCCAGGCAACCGCCATCTCGGCCAGAGTCTGGCCGCGCCGCTGAGCGATTTCATTCAGGGTCCGCACCTTGGCCAGCAGGGCTTCGCCAATATCCTTCTTCTTCAGGAAAAAATCGCGCGCCGCTCGCGAGTCGCTGGGGATTCCCTTGAGGTACCTGTCAGAAAGCAAGCCCTGCGCAAGCGGACTAAAGACGATTGAGCCGACTCCTTCTTTTTCGAGCACATCGAACAGTCCCTTTTCGGGTTCGCGCACGAACATGGAATACTTTGGCTGATGAATGAGGCAGGGCGTGCCGAGTTGGCGCATGATCTTCACGGCCTCTTCGGTTTGTTTCGCATTGTAGGCTGAGATGCCCGCATAGAGCGCGCGGCCCGAGCGCACCGCCGTGTCGAGAGCGCCCAACGACTCTTCCATGGGCGTGTCGGGATCGGGACGGTGATGATAGAAGATGTCGACGTAAGCGAGGCCCATGCGCTTGAGGCTCTGATCGAGGCTGGCCAGCAGACTCTTTCGGGAGCCGAGATTGCCGTAGGGCCCAGGCCACATATCCCACCCGGCTTTGGTCGAGATCAAGAGTTCATCGCGGTAGGGGAGAAAATCCTTCCTGAAGATCTGGCCGAAGTTCTCTTCGGCTGAACCGTAGGGCGGGCCATAATTGTTGGCGAGATCGAAATGTGTGATACCCAGATCGAAGGCGCGGCGCAACATGGCGCGGGAGTTTTCAAAATTGTCAACGCCGCCGAAGTTGTGCCAGAGGCCCAAAGAAACTGCGGGAAGCTTTATGCCGCTGCGCCCGCAACGGCGGTATTGCATGGAGTCGTAACGATGGCTGTCGGCGGCGTACATGGTTGCTCCTCTGCGAGGGAATCTCGTGAAGTCGAAAGTATTGTACGACTCAGTCGTATTTTTCGTAACGGATGGAAGTGCGCTCCCAGCCGAGGGACTTGAGCAGTTCGCGGTTGGCCTTGACCATCTTGTCGAGACCGCAGATATAAGCATGCATGTCTTTGCGATCACCGACGATTTCTTGCACGTGCTCCTGCACATATCCTTGCAAACCCTTCCACGCGGCCGAGGGGCGGCTGAGCGTAGGCGTGAAATGAAAGTTCGAATGCGCGGCAGCAAGGGCTTCGAATTCATCGCGATAGTAAAGGTCCTGTTCGAAGCGTGCTCCAAAGAGCAGCCAGAGTTCGTGTGCCTGGTGCCGTTCCGGATCAGCGAGCAGCCACTGCAGCATGGAACGGAAGGGAGCAATGCCAGTCCCGGTCGCGATGAAGACGGTGTCGCGCATGGGAGGATGGAGTGTGAAATCGCCGAACGGTCCTTGAAAGGTAATTTCCGCACCTGCGACAAGGCTGCAGAGATGGTTTGACATGAACCCATTGTCGACGCGGTTCAGGCAAAAGGCTACGCGGCTATTTTCCGAAGGAGAGGACGCGATCGAGTAGGCGCGTGTGATCTCCTCGCCTTCGGGTGTGTTGGCTTTGAGCGAAAGCCATTGCCCAGGAACAAATCCGAAGCCCGGCGCATTCTTAACTTCGAATTCCAGGTGCTTCGTAAACTCCGAGAGTGGAAGAGCGCGCACGAGTTGCGCTGTTCGAGTTTGAAATGTTGCCATCTTTTTTTAGATGATGCGAATGCGTGTATGGTCGCGCATCCGACGAAAGCCGATCTGCAAAGATACCATTTTCTATAAAGTTCGCTTGAAGAATGGTACGGCGAGTCCCAGAGTGACGAACGCAAACAGCGACAGGAACAGCAGGTCGGGCGCGATTGCCGCCAATCCTGTTTCCTTCAAGAGCAGCGACTTGAATCCATGAACGGCGTAGGTGAAGGGATCTGCGATGGCGATGACCTGCAGCCATCGGGGAAAGGCTTCAATCGGATAAATCGCGCCGCTGGGGAAAAACAGCAACGTGTTCAGGATTCCAAAGGTTGCTCTGGGCACGAGCGGGTCTTCCACCCGTACCATCATCAGGAACATCATGGTGTTGAACGCTGTCGCCGTCAACACGATCATAAGCAGCAGTCCGAGAATCGTCTGCACATGGAAGATTGTTCCTACACCTGCGAGCAGCGACCCGATCATGGTGATGACGATGCCGGTCAGGATGCCCTTGATCGCACCCGCGCCATTCAGTCCGAACACCAGTTCGGTTTTCGTGATCGGCGTGACGAGGTAGCCTTCGTGAACTCCGCGGGCTTTGTCGTCGATATAGAGCATTCCGCCGCCGATCATTGCGGAGACGAACATCGCCAGCGCGATCGAGCCGGGCAGCAGGAATTTCATGTACTCGATGTATGGATACAGCTCAACAATGTCCAACGCAGTTTGCTGTAAGAGCCGGGGCGAAACGTCCGGCTGGTTCAGCGCATCGGTGAGGGCTGTCATGCTGTCTTCGAGCGTGGAACTCATGAAGTTGTCGCTGTTATCCACGACCAGCGCGATTCGAGGATGATTTTTTTCGTAGACAAGCTTGGAATACTGCGGCGGAATGATGACGGCTCCGTCGATCTTGCCGTTGCGAACGTCCTCGCGGGCTTTCACTTCATTGTCATACGGAATCGTGACAAATGTCCGCGAGGTTGCGCGGACCGAATCGAAGGCCTCCTTGATCCGGATCGCCTGTGTCCCGTGATCCTCGTCGACGATCCCCATCTTCGCGTCGCGAATCTTGCCGCCGAAAGCATTTCCCAGCACGATGAGTTGCACCAGTGGGAAAATCATCGAGACCATCATCAGCGCCGGGGAACGGAAGAACTTGCGCATCTCGCGCTCGATAATCGCCAGTGTACGATTCATGGCTGCACCCCCGGGCGCGGCGGCATCGCGAACGTATATGCCGCTTTCACGAGTTCGTCGCGCAATTGCCGTCCTGTGTAATGAACGAATACGTCGTCCAGGGTTGTGTTCTGCACGGTGAGGGTGCGGAGCTCTACGCGCGCTACGACGGCCATCTCGACGAGATCGGTCGTGGTACCGGAGCCATTGGCGGTGAGAACGCGGAACATTCCGGCGCTTTCGTTCTGCACCGACGTTACTCCCGGCAAGCCGCGAAGGCGCTCTTCCCAATCGACGGGCGGATTCTCGAACTGTACCTCGATCACTGTGGATCCCGGTACCGTCGCCTTCAACGCTTCCGGAGTGTCGAGCGCCACGAGCTTGCCATGATCCACAATCGCGATGCGGTTGCAGAGACGATCGGCTTCGTCCATGTAGTGAGTTGTGATGAGCACGGTGAGCTTGCGTTTCGTCTTGATATTGGTCAACATCTCCCACACGGCAACGCGCGAAACGGGGTCAAGTCCGGTAGTGGGCTCATCGAGAAAAAATATTCTTGGACTGTGGACCAGGCCGCGGGCAATCTCCAACCGGCGCCGCATTCCGCCCGATAGAGTCTTCGTCTGTGCTCCGCGCCACTTGGTGAGATCTACGGTTTCCAGCAGATCGTCGATTGCTTCTTTTCGCTGTTTTGCCGGAACGTCGTAGAGCTTGGCGTAAATCGACATATTCTCTTCGACGGTCAGGTCGAGATCGCTGGTCAGAGCCTGGGGAATGACTCCGATCGTGCGCCGTGCCGCGTCGGGGTCTTTGCTCACATCGTGCCCCGCGATTCGCGCCGAGCCGGAAGTAATCGGGATCAGCGTGGTCATCATGCGGATCAGCGTGGATTTTCCCGCGCCGTTCGGTCCCAGAAGCCCGAATATCTCCCCTTCTTTTACATTGAACGAAACGTCGTCGACGGCGGTGAAGTCGCCATACCTCTTGACGATGTGATCGACCTCAATGGCATTGGGAGCATCGGCCGCGATCTCGCCGCGCAAGCTGAGTTCGGAGGAGGCGACACTCATCCCATTCGCGTTCTTGAGATCGTTTCCGTCTATCTTCTCGTTCGTGCCGCCGTTCATGGTTTCCCCGCAGCTTCAGCGCTCTTGACGCCAGCGTCGGACTTCAGCAGCGCCGGCGGCACCAACACCTCGGCCGTCATGCCCGGCACGTAAGCCCCCTTTGGGTTGTCGAGGCGTACTTTTAACAGGAGTGTGCGGATGTCCCGCTTTCTGCGATTGACGTCCCGCTGCGTAGCAAAGTCGGCCTCGGCGGCCTTGTAGAAGACTTTTCCGGAGACTTCGGATCCTCCGGGCAGGCGTATTTTCAGGGTGTCGCCGAAACCGATGTGATCCGCCTCGGTCTCTGGAATCGGGGCTCGCACCCAAGTGTCGCTGAAATCCACCACCGTCACGATCGCCTGGCCCGCCATCACGACTTCACCTTCGCGGGCCGCTCGCACCAGAACGGTTCCCGTCACCGGCGCATAGATTTTCGTATAGCCCAAGCGAACCTCCGCTTCCTTTAGCTGCGCGACGGAGTTTTCCATTTGGGCGCGGGTTGAGGCTACCGTGCTGGCGGCTGCCGCTGCCTGATTGGTGCGCGCCAATGCCGCGTTCAAACTTGCCTGTGCCGCGGAAACCTGCTCCTGAAGCGACTGCACGCTGGCCTGCTGCGCCTTCAGGTTCATCTCGGCTTGTACTTTCTCCTGCTCGGAAGCCACGCCCGCTTCAGCGAGGCCGATGGTGCGGCGGCTATCGCTCTCGATACGAGCCAGTGTCGCTTCGGCCTGAGCGAGTTGCGCTCGCGACGACTGCAATTGGGATTGCGCATTCGAAACGTCGCTTGCGGTCGATCCCTTAGTGGACTTCCGCGTGTATTCGTTCGCACTCACCTGCGATCGCAGACTGGAAATTGTTGCCGCAGCGGCGCGCTCCTCGGCTTCCAGTTCTGAGGGGTCGAGCACGGCAATCAGATCGCCCTGCTTTACCTGGGTTCCTTCGTCGACCAGCAGCTTGAGAATTCTTCCCTGAATCTGCGGGCTCACTACGATCTGATTCGCGTCCACCGTTCCCACGAGGACGAGGTCGCTTCCCCGGGGAGTGGAGAGAAAATAGTAGGCCGTAGAAATCGCCAGGATGACTGCCAGTAAAATAAGAACTTTATTTCGAGCGTTCATTCGAATCTCCTACGCTTTGTCGTCTTGAAACTTTGCGGCGTTCAGGCCTTGCTTAAACAGCGCCGCCGAGACAAACTCCAGGACAAACTTCTTCCGCTCGGCAATTCTTTCGCGGGAAAGAGGATCGGTTTTCAAGATCTTTTTCATGGCGGGGGCGGTGCTGAAATAAAAGACAATCACTCCCACCATGGAAGGCAAAAAATCCATGGGATTCACCGCACGAAATTGCCCTTTTTCGGCGCCTTCGCGCAACATCTGCGCCACGCGGCGGTAGATGGGCGCAAAATATTCGCGCGCGATGCGGAGCATCTGCGGGTTACCCTTTGGACCAACCCGCATCCATTCCCCCTGCACCACCCGTGGGAAGCGCGGATTCGCGGCGATATAGTCGAAGTAATGACCCACATATTGGAGGAGCTTCTCGCGCGGTTCGAGTTGGCTATCGAGCACCGGCATGACACGGTCTCGCAGTCCGCTGAATACGTGATCGAGCACCGCTTCGTAGAGCGAGTCCTTGTCCTTGAAGTAGTAGTAAAGGAGCGCCTTGTTGACGTGGGCGGCGCGCGCAATCGCGTCGGTGCGCGCGCCGGCAATGCCATGCTCGGCGAATTCGGCGACCGCGGCGCGCAGGATGGCGGCACGGCTTTTTTCCGGATGACCTCGGGTGCCCATGCGAACGACTGGCTGGTTTTGGATGTCACGATTGAGTCGGCCGTCTGCCTCCGATTTCGCGGCGATCGTCCGAGTCTTCTTGGTACTGAGGGTGGCTTTCATACTTAATTAACCAGTTAGTTAGATTGTACGGTTGGTTGTTCATACCTGCAAGCCTTTTTGTGTGCCCACGTTCCCTAGTAGGTTGCGGAAAAACTCTGATTCCGGCCGGGTTGGGGAAGGGCACGAGTTCCACTCGTGCCGTAACTGCCGCGGAATCAATAGCGGCTTCCAGCCGCTGGGGGAATGCTGCCCTGCAAAAACGCTTTTTCAGCGGCCTGCTAGGGGACGCCACTCCCGGATGGGGCCGGAAAGGATGTTGGGATCCAAGTCACAGAGTCTGGCGGGCTTGGCGGGCCGGCATGGCGCGGTGGTTTTTATGCCGGAAACATTCACGCAAACCGCGGGCGCGAAACCTCCCTTGGCAGGCTCAGGGCCCTCTCGGCGTGTGGCAAAATAGCGCAAAAAAGGCCTACAAAAACCTCTACTTTACTGCGACCTCCCTGACAAATCCGACATCTAAGCGTGGCAAGTGTGGGGCTTTCATCCCAGGGGCCGATCCGGGAGGTGTACTTGCTTACTTTTCAAAGCCATGCCACTGTCGGAACCGGTCTGCTGGAGCGGATCGCGGATGCGCGACAGCGCAGTGATGCCCTATTCAGCATCGTTCGTCCGGCTTCGATGTACGACCGGCCGATCCCGGAGCGCCACCGCATTATTTTTTATGTTGGACACCTCGAAGCTTTTGACTGGAACTTGCTTTACGAGAGCGTTTTTGGTCTGAAGAGCTTTCATCCCGAATTCGACAAGCTGTTTGCCTTTGGCATCGACCCGGTGGATGGAGGATTGCCCTCCGACCAGCCTTCGGATTGGCCCTCGCTGGAAAGTGTCCGCGAGTATGTGTCCAGGATTCGACTCGCTTTGGACGCCAGGCTTGGCCGAATGCAGGAGGGGAACATCGACGCCAACGACGCGTTGTCTCTGGACAAGTTGTTGAACGTGGCGATCGAGCACCGCCTGATGCACGTCGAAACGCTGGCTTACATGCTGCACCAGCTTCCGCTGGACCGTAAGGTACGACAAGCCAGCCCGCCGGACCCGCCCACAGATTCCGTAGATCATGGGATGGTCGAAATTCCGGAGGGGATTGCAACCCTCGGTCTGGAATCCAGGAGCGAGAAGTTCGGATGGGATAACGAATTCGAGGGTCATGCAGCGCATGTGCCGGCTTTCGAAATTGATCGCTACCCGGTCACGAATGGGAAGTATCTGGACTTCATTGCCGCTCGGGGTTATGAGGGGCGCGACCTCTGGACGGAAGATGACTGGAATTGGAAGAGCGAGCAGGGAATTTCGCATCCTGCATTTTGGAGGAGGACCTCGGATGGCTGGCTGTTGCGCACGATGTTTGACGACATCCCCCTGCCTCCGGATTGGCCTGTCTATGTGAGCCAGGCAGAGGCGTCCGCCTACGCGCGATGGGCCGGGACGAAGCTTCCTACAGAAGAACAATGGCATCGCGCTGCATATGGGACGGCTGATGGGCGCGAGCGAACTTACCCCTGGGGCGAAGCGGCTCCGACCGCGAAGCTGGGTAATTTTGACTTTCAGCGTTGGGACCCCGCTCCGGTCAATGCATTTCCGCAGGGGCAAAGCGCTTTCGGAGTCCGCGACCTTCTAGGCAACGGCTGGGAATGGACTTCGAGCAAGTTCTCTCCATTTGCTGGTTTCGAACCATTCCCCTTCTACCCCGGGTACTCCGCGAATTTCTTCGATGGCAAACACTTCGTGATGAAGGGCGGCTCGGCGCGCACCGCCGCGTGCATGTTGCGTCCCACTTTTCGAAACTGGTTTCAGCCTCATTACCAATATGTGTATGCAGGATTCCGCTGCGTACGTAATTGATTAAGCAGTCAGGGCCAGGACAAAAGCTTATTGATAAGGAGCCGAACCATGATCGTGCCAGCCATCACTCCGAACGCGACGTATGATTTCGCAGACGAAGTGCGCATGGGACTAAGCCGGCGGGGGCAGAAGGAACTGCCGTCCAAGTACCTGTATGACGAGGTGGGCTCGGCTCTGTTTGAAGTGATCTGCTACCTGTCGGAGTATGGTCTGACGCGGGCCGATGAGCGCCTGCTACGGCGGCACGCAGATGAGATTGTGAACCGCGTTGCGGGGCCGGTCGATGTCGTTGAGCTGGGTAGTGGCAGCGGCAAAAAGACTCGCTACTTACTGGAGGCGCTGTCTCGCCGCCAGCCGACATCCTATTATCCAATTGAGATATCGCGGGCGGCGCTGGCCATGTGTGAACGCGAACTTCGCGATATTGACGCGATCAGCATCGTGGGATTCGAACGCGAATATCTCGACGGCTTGCGGGAGGTGGCGGCCTATCGCAAGAGTGGCCGGCACCTGCTGGTGCTGTTTCTCGGCAGCACGATTGGGAATTTCGATAGAGCGGCCGGTGTGAAATTTCTGGCCGAGGTGCGTCGCATTCTCGAACCGGGCGATTCGCTGCTTCTGGGAACGGACTTGGAAAAGCCTGCCGAGCAGCTCATTTCGGCATACGACGACGAGCTGGGAGTTACAGCCGCTTTTAACCTTAACCTGCTCGCCCGCATCAACCGCGAACTGTACGGTGATTTTGACCTGGGCCAGTTCGCCCATGTGGCGAAGATCAATCAGGACGCGCGCAGTGTCGAAATGCATTTACGGTCGAAAAGGCATCAGACAGTGAGCATTCCCGCGGCAGAGGTCATGATCGAGTTTCAGGAGGGAGAGACAATCTGGACCGAAAGCAGCCACAAATATTCCGCCAAGGAGATATTTCAGACCGCGATCAACAGCGGTTTCCGTTGTGAAGCGCAGTGGATCGATGCGGAATGGCCCTTCGCCGAAAACCTGCTGGTGGCGGAGAACAACAAGCCGGTCATCGTGAGCCGCAATTCAAATCTTTAGGGGATACGGGTTAACTGGCGACTTGGTGGCAATCTGATCCGTCGGCGTTCAATCGGCTGGCATAGGCGAAGGATTGGGAAGCGCAGTCAAGAATGGCGCGCCCGACGTTTCTAGCGGTGACTCGAGCCATTTTTTTACTTCGGGCAGTGCGCGACGCATAGCCGTCTCACCGACGCGCAATAATTCTCCGGCACGCTTGAAGTCATCGTAGTCGAAGCCGGCTACGTCGGGTTCGATTACCAGGTCGGCGGCCCCCCTCCAGTGATTGCTCATGCGGTCTTGGGCGATGGCGAAGGACTGGCCTATTACGTCGAAAAGGTGGCGGGGAGCGGTTTGAGTGGACCACTGGCCCTTGAGGTGGACGGCTAACACGCGGTCGGCGC
>Ga0187851_10002559_pt1 | contig 15959 bp, 13 predicted proteins | sample June2016WEW_6_10_FD_132997 | JGI IMG/M metagenome (GOLD analysis project Ga0187851, IMG submission 132997) | Peatland microbial communities from SPRUCE experiment site at the Marcell Experimental Forest, Minnesota, USA - June2016WEW_6_10 | ecosystem: Environmental > Terrestrial > Soil >...
ACCCACGACACCGCCGGGTTGGGCGCGGCCAGTTATCTCGCTGCCATTGACGCGGGTGTCGATTGCGTTGAGGTGTCGATTGTTCCCTTTGCCAACGGCACGTCGCAGCCCGATACGCAGCGCATGTTGGCCCTGCTGGAAGGCCATCCGCGCTGCCCGAAGTTCGACACGGAAAAACTCAAGCAACTGCGCATCTATTTTGAGGGCGTCTACAAGGAATTGGCCAAATTCACCAGCCCCGCCAACGAACGCGTGGACAGCGATATTCTCATTTACCAGGTTCCCGGCGGCATGCTCTCAAACTTCCGCACTCAACTCAAAGAGCAGGGCATGTCCGACCGCTTCGACGAGGTCGTGCGCGAAATCCCGGTGGTGCGCGAAGCGCTGGGTTGGATTCCTCTTGTCACACCCACCTCGCAGATTGTCGGCACCCAGGCCATGATGAACGTCAAGTTTGGCCGTTGGAAAATGATCTGCCAACCCGCCCAGGATATCGCCCTTGGCAAATATGGTAGCACGCCTGGACCGATCAATCCGGCCGTCCTGGCCCAGGTTGAAAAACTCTCCGGCAAAAAGCCTGTCACCGTTCGTCCCGCCGATCTCCTTGAACCCGGCTTGGAAAATTATCGCAAGCAGTGCGCCGAAAAGGGCCTGCCGGTGAAAGACGAAATCGTCGTCCTCTTCGCCATGTTCCCCCAACAAGTCGAAGCCCTGTTCAAACCCAAGGTGCCAGCGGCTTCTCCGAGCGCGGCTGCCGTCGCTTCGTCTGCGGACCGCCCAGGAAACGGCCCGGGGAAGCATTTGTTCGTCACCTTGAACGGAAAACGGCACGACGTCCTGGTCGAGACTTTGGAAGGCTAAACCGCAGAAACTGCTTATGAACACGACTGAATCCAAACCCGCGACGGACCGGCTGCTGGCGGAGTTTCCGCCGGTCGGTTATGGCGATTGGCATCGGCTCGTCGAAACTGAGCTGAAAGGCGCTCCTTTTGACAAGCGAATGTTCACTTCGACTTACGAAGGCATCACGCTGCAACCAATCTACCGGCCTGAAGACATTGCGAATCTTCCCCACCTGGGTTCATTTCCCGGGTTCGTCCCCTTTGTGCGCGGGACCAGGGCGAGTGGTTATGCCGGCCAGCCGTGGGCCATTTCCCAGGAAATCAACTGTTCCAGCCCCTCAGAATTCAATCACGCCGCGCGCAATTCCCTCGACAGGGGACTCAATGCCTTGAACATCGTTTTGGACAAGGCCACCCGCAACGGCAACGACCCCGATTGGGCGCAACCGCACGAAGTCGGTTTCGGCGGACTCTCCATCGCCACCGTCAGCGACCTTGACCGCGCGCTGGATGGCATTGATCTCGGCAACACTTGGCTATTCATTCGCTCGGGCGCGTCTGCCATGCCCTTCGCCGCGCTCTTGGTGGCTCTGGCCCGTCAGCGCAAAAAAGCGCCCGCGTGCCTTTATGGCTGCATTGAAATGGACCCGCTCGGGGTGCTGTCCCATGAAGGCTGTCTGCCGCAATCTCTCGAAGACGCCTATCGCGAAATGGCCGCGCTTCTTCGCTGGGCCGCTGCCGGAGCGCCCTATCTTCAAACCATCTGCGTCCACAGCCGTTCCTGGCACGAAGCTGGCGGCGATGCCGTGCAGGAACTCGCCTTTACTCTGGCCACAGGCGTTGAGTATCTCCGGCAAATGAACCGCCGGGATCTTGATGCCGGGACCGTGGCCCCTCGCATGCGTTTTGCGGTGACCGTCGGCTCAAATTTCTTCATGGAAATCGCCAAACTCCGCGCCTTGCGGATGCTGTGGGCGCGGGTCGTGGCTGCGGTCGGCGGCGGTGAAGATGCTCAAAAGCTTTCGCTCCATGTTCGCACTTCCCAATGGAATAAGAGCGTTTTGGACCCCTACAACAATATGCTGCGCACCACCGTCGAGGCTCTGGCTGGCATTTTGGGCGGTTGCGACAGTATGCAGGTGGGCGCGTTCGACGAAGTCATCCGCCAGCCCGACGATTTCAGCCAGCGCATCGCGCGTAACAGCCAGCTCATTCTGCAAAAGGAATGCGAGTTGGGCCGGACCATCGATCCGGCCGGCGGTTCGTGGTATGTTGAAATGCTCACGGCCGAATTGGCCAACCGCGCTTGGGCCCTCTTTCAGGAAGTCGAAAAACAAGGCGGCATGGAGGCGGCATTGAAAGCCGGATTCCCGCAAAAAACCGTCGCCGCCACCGCTCTGGAAAAGATCAAGGCCGTCAATCGCCGTCGTGCTCCCATGATCGGCGTCAACCAATACGCCAATCCCAAAGAAACGCCCTTGGATCGTCCCGCGCCGGACGCGGAGGCGTTTTACAAGCGCCGCGTTTTCCAGATCACTTCCCACCGCACAAATTTGGAGGATTCGGACAATCAGCTTGTCTTGCAAAAGCTGACAAAGGTGGTCGATTCGAAAAGCCCGCGCATGTTCGATGCGTGCGCCGATGCCGCCGCCGCGGGCGCCACGCTGGGGGAGATCGCCCGCGCCATTCGTATTGTTGACAGCCCGGGCAGCCGTATTACGCCCGTCTGCATTACGCGCGCCGCCACGGGCTTCGAGGGCTTGCGCGCCGCCATGGATCGCCATGCCGCCGCGCGCCAAAACGCCCGTCCCGCTGTTTTTCTCTGTAACATGGGCCCGGTTGCCGACTACAAGGCCCGCGCGGATTTCTCCCGCGGCTTCTTTGCCGTGGGCGGCTACAACGTCATCTCGCCTGAGGGCTTTCCCGCTCCCGAAGACGCCGCCAAAGCGTTTGGCCCGTCCAAAGCAGGAGTCGCGGTCATCTGTTCGACCGACGAAAAATATCCCGCGCTTGTGCCGCCCCTGGTCCAGGCGCTGCGCGCGCAACGCAACGACGTGATTATTGTCCTGGCTGGATTTCCTGCGGCCCAGGTCGATGCCCTCAAAAAAGCCGGTGTGGATGAATTCATTCACATCCGCGCGGACGCGCTCGAGTTATTGACTGCATTTCATCGCCGTCTCGGCATTGAGTTATGAACACATTTCCTGACTTTACCGCCATCTCTTTTCATGCCGCTTCGGCTGCCGCCAGCCCTGAACAATGGCGCGCCAAGTTTGAGGGCGAAACCGTCACCAAATCATTCGACGAGTGTGTGCAACGGACCTTGGAAGGCATCGACGTCCGCCCGCTTTACACTGCCGGCGATCTGAAGGACTGCGAGTATCTGGAGTCAATGCCCGGTTTCGCGCCCTATGTGCGCGGCCCTTACGGCTCCATGTTCGTGACCAAACCCTGGACCGTCCGGCAATACGCCGGTTTTTCCACCGCGGAGGAGAGCAACGCCTTTTACCGCCGCAACATCGCCGCCGGCCAGCAAGGCTTGTCAGTCGCGTTTGATCTGCCCACCCATCGCGGTTACGACTCCGACCATCCGCGCGCTTCCGCCGACGTCGGCAAAGCGGGCGTGGCGGTGGATTCCATCGAGGACATGAAGATTTTGTTCGGCGGGATTCCTTTGGACCGCATCTCGGTTTCCATGACCATGAATGGCGCGGTTCTGCCCGTGCTGGCGTTTTACATCGTCGCCGCGGAAGAACAGGGTGTGAAACCGGGACAGCTTTCCGGCACCATCCAAAACGACATCCTCAAGGAGTACATGGTGAGGAACACCTACATCTATCCGCCCGGACCATCAATGCGCATCGTTGCGGATATTTTCGGCTTTACGTCCAAAAACATGCCGAAATTCAATTCCATCTCCATCTCCGGTTATCACATGCAGGAAGCGGGAGCGACCGCCGATCTGGAGATGGCCTACACCCTGGCGGACGGCCTCGAATATGTCCGCACCGGCATCAAGGCTGGCATCGACATTGATGCTTTCGCCCCCCGGCTCTCATTTTTCTGGGCGCAGGGCAAGGACTTCTTCATGGAGATCGCCAAACTGCGCGCCGCCCGCGCCTTGTGGGCCAAGATCATTGCGCAGTTCCATCCGAAAAACCCCAAATCGATGGCCCTGCGCACGCATTCGCAGACGTCGGGTTGGTCGCTGACGGAGCAGGACCCGTTCAACAACGTCGCCCGCACTTGCGTCGAGGCTCTGGCTGCGGCGTTCGGTCAGACTCAATCGCTGCACACCAATTCCCTCGACGAGGCCATCGCTTTGCCAACCGATTTTTCGGCGCGCATCGCCCGCAACACCCAGCTTCTCCTTCAGGAGGAAACGGGCATTTGCAAAGTCATTGATCCTTGGGGCGGTTCCTATTATGTCGAGGCCTTGACCCAGGCCCTGATGAAACGGGCATGGGCGCATATCCAGGAAGTCGAGGCCCTCGGCGGCATGGCCAAGGCCATTGAAACCGGCCTGCCCAAACTTCGCATCGAGGAAGTCGCCGCCCGCCGCCAGGCCCGCATTGATTCCGGCAGGGAATCCATCATCGGCGTGAATCTGTTTCGATTGGAGAAGGCCGAGAAGCTCGAAGTTCGCGAGGTGGATAACACCGCCGTGCGCCAATCCCAAATCCAGCGCCTGCAACAAGTGAAGGCGGAACGCGACAATGCCAGGGTCCAGGCCGCCCTCGACGCCCTGACCAGTTGCGCCGAAACCGGCAAGGGCAATCTGCTCGCCCTGTCCATTGACGCGGCTCGAGTCCGCGCGACATTGGGGGAGATCTCCTTTGCCCTTGAAAAAATCTTCCACCGCCACAAAGCTGTTATTCGTTCAGTGTCGGGAGTTTATCAATCTGAATTTGGCCAGGATCCGCAGATCGAGCAGGTTCGCCGCTTGACTGACGAATTCGCCCGCAAGCATGGCCGCCGTCCGCGCATCCTTATCGCCAAGATGGGTCAGGATGGCCATGACCGCGGCGCCAAGGTCATCGCAACCGCTTATGCTGATTTGGGCTTTGATGTCGATATCGGGCCGTTGTTCCAGCAGCCGGACGAAGTCGCCCGCATGGCTTCGGAGAACGATGTCCATGTCGTCGGCATCAGCTCGCTCGCAGGCGGGCACAAGACTTTGCTGGTTCAGTTGCTCGAAGAGTTGGGCAAAATCGGACGTTCCAACATCATGGTCGTGGTCGGCGGGGTCATTCCGCCGCAGGATTACGAATTCCTGAAAAAAAGCGGCGCGGCCGCCGTGTTCGGGCCGGGCACCTGCATCCCCGAGGCAGCCAGGGAAATGCTGGCGCAATTGTCCGCGCGTTTGGAAGCATGACCGCTTCCGAGCCAACTATTGACGATTATGTTTCCGGCGTCCTGGCTGGAAACCGCGCCATCCTTTCGCGTGCCGTCACCTTGATCGAGAGTCAGTCGCCGCAGCACGAAAAGAAGGCCCAGGAAGTCCTGCAAGAGCTGCTGCCGCACACTGGCAAGTCCCGGCGCGTTGGCATCACCGGCGCGCCTGGCGTCGGCAAAAGCACCTTTATCGAAGCTTTTGGCTGTTATCTGGTCGAGCAAGGCCAGTCGGTCGCGGTCCTGGCCATCGATCCCAGTAGCAAACGCTCCGGCGGCAGCATCCTTGGCGATAAAACCCGCATGGAAAATCTCAGCCGCGAACCGCGCGCCTTCATCCGGCCTTCGCCGTCTGGCGACAGCATTGGCGGGGTCGCGCGCCGCACCCGCGAAACGATGCTTGTGTGTGAAGCTGCCGGGTTCGACTTGGTGCTGGTCGAAAGCGTGGGCGTCGGGCAAAGCGAGGTCGCCTTGCGGTCCATGGTGGATTACTTTTTGCTCCTTTTGTTGCCGGGCGCCGGCGACGAATTGCAGGGCATCAAACGAGGCATCATAGAAATGGCGGATGACATCCTCGTCAATAAGGCCGATGGCGACAATCGCCAGCGCGCCGAACAAGCCCGCCTGGAACAACAGGCCTCCCTTTCCTTTCTGCGACCGGCCACCCCCGGCTGGAAGGCGCAAGCGGGCCTTTGTTCAGCCCGAACAAGCGAAGGAATTCCACACGTCTGGGAACGAATCGAACTTTTTTTCCGCGAATTGGAGCCCAAAGGTGTCATCGCCCACCGCCGGCGGCAACAAACCCTCGAGTGGTTTGCCGATTTGATCCACGATGAATTGCAACGCCGCTTCGAGCATAACCCGCGTGTCCAGGCTCGTTTGCCCGCCCTTCGCGAGTCCGTTCTTCGCGGCGAAACCACCGCTGTCTCCGCCGCAAATATTCTGTTGGCAGAGTTCGACGGTTCCTCCGAAAACCCAACTTTTATATAAATCTATAACTATTTATGATAACAAAAATTGACCATCTCGGCATCGCCGTTCCTTCACTGGATCAGGCTATTCCTTATTATGAAAAAGCCCTGGGCTTGAAATGTGAACACCGCGAGGAAGTCGCCTCTCAAAAAGTCCGCACCGCGTTCTTTTCCGTGGGCGATGTGCATCTCGAACTCCTTGAGCCAACCAGCCCGGAGAGTCCCATCGCGAAATTCCTCGAGAAGAATCCCGCCGGCGGCTTTCATCATATTGCCTTCGGCGCGGACAATGTGGAAAGCCAGCTTCGTCAGGCTGCTGGCGCTGGGGTGAGACTGATTAATGAAAAGCCGTTTGACGGCGCGGGGGGCAAGCTCGTCGCCTTTCTTCATCCCAAATCAACCTTTGGCGTGCTCACCGAGTTGTGCATGACGAAACCGGTCGAAAAGTGAATGCTGGCGGGGAACCTGCGTCTGGCGCATAATTAATAACTCATGAAAATTAAATCATTAGTAGAAGAGCTTGAAAAACGGCGCGCTATCGCGCGGGCGGGCGGGGGACAGGACAAACTGGACGCCCGCCGCAAAAAGGGCCTGATGACCGCGCGTGATCGCATCGAAAAGCTCTTTCAATCCGGCACCTTTCAAGAAGCCGGCCTTCATGCCGAGCACGAGTGCCATAACTTCGGCATGGAGGACAAATCCTTGCCTGCTGACGGCGTGGTCACGGGCACTGGCATCGTCGCGGGCCGCGTCGTGGCGGCATTCAGCCAGGACTTCACCGTGGGCGGCGGCGCTTTGGGGCGCATTCATTCCAAGAAAATCTGCGAACAAATGGACTACGCCCTCAAGGTCGGCTGCCCCGTGGTGGGATTCAACGATTCCGGCGGCGCGCGCATTCAGGAGGGGATCGACTCCCTGTCCGCCTACGGCCAGGTCTTTTTTCGCAACGTGCTGCTGTCCGGCGTCGTGCCGCAGATTGCCGTCGTGGCAGGGCCTTGTGCCGGGGGCGCGGCCTATTCACCGGCGTTGATGGATTTCATCATCATGGTCAAAGGCAGCGCCAACATGTTCATCTGCGGGCCGGAAGTGATTCAGGCGGTCACCGGCCAGAAATGCACAATGGACGAAATCGGCAGCGCCACAGCCAATGCCAGCATCAGCGGCAATGTTCATTTCATTGCCGACAACGATGCGCACTCCGTCCAACTTGTCCACCGACTGCTCTCCTTTCTTCCGTCCAATAACCTGCTCGATCCGCCCCATCATCCCACCCCACAGGTGGATTTGAGCAACGACCCCGAAATGGACCGCTTGCTGCCGGATTCCGCCAAAGACGCGCTCGACGTTCACAAAGTAATCGCCCGCTTGGTGGATAATGGCGACTTGCTCGAAGTACATGCCGAATGGGCGCGCAACCTCGTTGTCGGCTTCGCCCGCATTCAGGGCGTGGTGGTTGGCATCGTCGCTAACAACCCTTCCGTCAAAGCCGGCACGCTGGACATTGATTCATCCGACAAGGGCGCGCGCTTCATTCGCTTTTGCAATGTATTCAACATTCCATTAGTCACTCTGGTGGACATTCCCGGCTTTATGCCCGGCATCCAGCAGGAACGCGGCGGCATTATTCGGCACGGCGCAAAAATGCTCTTCGCCTATGCGTCCGCCACCGTGCCCAAAGTCACCATCATCCTTCGAAAAGCTTACGGCGGCGCGTATCTTGCCATGTGCAGTTCCGACATGGGGGCTGACTTTGTTTTCGCATGGCCTACCGCCGAGATCGCTGTCATGGGCGCGGAAGGCGCCGTCAAAATTCTTTACAAACGGGAAATTGCGTCCGCCAAGGATCCCAAAGCCAGGGAAGCGGAGCTTGTGACGGAATATCGCGATAAATTCTGCTCCCCATACCAGGCTGCGCGCGAAGCAATGATCACAGACGTCATTGCGCCTTCCGAAACCCGCGCCCGCGTTTCGCTGGCCCTTCGCAATACGCTGACCAAGCGCGAATCCCGTCCGCCCAAAAAACACGGTACCATCCCGCTCTAAACCGTTATGTCTATCACCACGCTTCTAACCCAGATTGCCATTTCATTACTGGTGGTGACGCTTTACCACCTGTGGGTTTCCCGCGCAAAGCAAGCCACGCCTGCGCCTCGGCAGCCTGTGCCAATGGCTCCGGTCGTCCCCGCGCCGGTTGTGGCCGCTCCGATCGTTCCCGCGCCCGTTGTGGCCACGCCGAAGGCGACCCTGGCCGTGGAACCTCTGCAGCCTGAGTTGCTGGCTGTCATTTCAGCGGCCATCGCAGTGGTATTGGGCAGGCCCCACCGCGTTGTCTCCGTGCAGCACGCGGTCGCCCTTGCGCCGGAAGGCAATGCCTGGGCGATGGAAGGCCGCGTGGAACACTTCCTCTCCCACAGGGTTCGATAACCATTTTTTAAAATCTATGATCAAAAAACTCCGTGTAACGGTGGACGGCAAATCTTATGAAGTGACTGTCGAAGTCCCTGATGAACCTGGCTCCGCTGCCTCCGCGCAGCCGGCTCTGAGCGCCCCAGCCGCTCCCGCCCAGCCTCCTCCGGCTCAGACTGCGCCGTCGCAGCCCGCGCCCGCCGCAAAGACCAGTGGCGGCCCCGGCGCGGTGCCCAGTCCTCTGGCCGGCCGGGTCATCGCCATCGTTGTCAAACCCGGCCAGGAAGTCAAAGCGGGCGACCATCTGCTGACCCTCGAAGCGATGAAGATGAACACCGTCGTGTCCGCTCCGAGAGCTGGAAAAGTTGCGGAAATACTCACAACAGTCGGCGTCGCGGTTGACGAAGGCCAAGTCCTGGTGCGCATTGAGGATTGATTAATGACCCAGGCGGACACAGTTGGTCGCGCTGTTTGTGAGGACTGGCATGTCCATGAACTTGCCACCGCAAACTCCACCAATCTTGTTGCCGCCAAGCTTCCCGCGTGGGAAGCCGTCCGCGCTGGCAGCCAGACCGCTGGCCGCGGGCGTTTTCAACGAGGCTGGATTTCCGATGAAGGCGGATTATGGCTCTCCGCCGTTGTTCCCACCGGGCCTGATGCCGCAGCCTGGCGTGGTCTGCCCTTGGCGGTGGGCCTCGGCGTTTGCGACGCGCTTCAGTCAATCGGCTTGAGCCGTTTCCGCGTCCGCTGGCCCAACGATGTGCTGGTGGATGACCGCAAGCTGGCCGGGTTGCTGGTGGACCAATTCGCTCCCGGACTGGCCGTGGCCGGCATTGGCATCAATGTCTTCAATCACCCCGACCTCCACGATCCCGGCTTGAAAAATCAAGTCGTTCGCCTTGCCGATCTGATGGCCTCGCCGCCGGACTTGTGCCAGTTGACCCAGGTTGTCCTGGCCCACTTGCGAAGGGTGGTCGAGCAGATGCGCACTGACGGATTCCCCTCGCTTCTCCCGCGAATCAACGAATTGTGGGGCCATCCGCGCCGGGTCGAACTTGACCTCAATGGCATTTTCCGCGTCGGAACTTTTGCCGGCGTCGGCGAAGCCGGAGAATTGCTGCTGTTGAGCGATTCCGGCCACAAGTCCGCCAGCGACGCGTCTCAAGTCCGCCATCTGAGAGAAATCGATTTATGACAAATGATACATTCCCGCGCCTTGCCGCCGCCGAGGCCGCGTCCCTGATTGAAAACGGCCAAACCCTGGCTTTCAGCGGTTTCACACCCGCTGGCGCTCCCAAAGAAATCCCCAAGGCCATCGCGGCCCGCGCAACAGAGGTCCATGCCTCCGGCCAGCCATTCCGCGTTGGCGTCATCACCGGCGCGTCCACCGGCCATTCGCTCGACGGCTCGCTGGCACGGGCTGACGCCATCCTGTTCCGCACGCCCTACCAAAATGATCCTGATTTGCGAAAAAGCATTAACGAGGGGCGGACAAAGTTTTACGACATGCACCTGTCCCAATTGCCGCAGGCGGTTCGCTACGGCTTTCTTGGCCCCGTTCATTGGGCGGTGGTCGAAGCCAGCGACATCACTGCTTCCGGTGAGATCACCCTCGCCACGTCGGTCGGCGCTGCCCCCACCTTTTGCCGGGTCGCGGGCAAAATCCTGGTCGAACTGAACCACTACCATCCCCAGGCGCTGCGCGGCTTCCACGACATCTACGAACCCGCGGACCCGCCTCATCGCCAGCCCGTGCCGCTGCTGCGTCCTGACGACCACATCGGCATGCTCACCATCAGGGTCGATCCGAAGAAAATAGCCGGCGTTGTCGAAACCAACCTTCCCGACGAAGTGGGTTCTTTCAGCGCCGTCTCCGAAACCACCGCCCGCATTGGGGATAACGTCGCCGATTTCCTCGCGGCCGAACTTCAGCGCGGCCTGATCCCGTCCAGCTTCCTGCCCATCCAATCCGGTGTGGGCGATACCGCCAACGCCGTCCTCAAGTCCATGGGCGCGCATCCGAAAATCCCGAAGTTTGACATGTACACCGAAGTCATTCAGGACGCCGTGCTGGCCTTGGTGAAGGAGGGCAAAATCCGTTTCGCCAGCGGATGTTCCCTGACGGTCAGCAATCCTGTGCTGCGCGACATCTACGAAAACCTGGAATTCTTCCGCTCCCGGCTGCTGCTTCGTCCGCAGGAGATCACCAACAACCCGGAAATTGTCCGGCGTCTTGGCATTATCTCGATCAACACCGCCATCGAGGTCGATATCACCGGCAACGTCAACAGCACCCACGTGCTGGGCCGCAACATGGTCAGCGGCATCGGCGGCTCCGGCGACTTTGCCCGCAACGCCTTCCTCACCATCTTCACCTGTCCCTCCACGGCCAAGGGCGGGAAGATCAGCACCATCATTCCGCTGGTCAGTCATCTTGACAGCAGCGAACACTCCGTCCAGATCATCATCACCGAACAGGGCATAGCCGACCTGCGCGGAAAGTCCCCCATGGACCGGGCCAAAGCCATCATCGAAAACTGCGCCCATCCCGACTACCGCCCCATCCTGCGCGATTACGTGGCATTGGCCGGCAGCACCCATTCCCCGCAGACCCTCCGCCAGGCCTTCGCCATGCACATTGCCTTTTCTGAAACAGGCGACATGCACACCACCAGTTGGAAAACTCCAACCCATTGACTTGGCGCGATCCCGCGTTCTTGCGGGGCGGAACGATGGAGCTGACGGAAGAATTCGTCAGAGGAATGATTGTCAAGGGAATGTGAACCACCGGCTTGGAGTTATTCCCCTGACAATCATTACTCTGACACTCCGGCCCACAGAAGGCCTCGCTGTCAAAAAAGTATTTATGGTGCCGGAGGCGGGACTCGAACCCGCACGTCCTGTTACGGACCCAGGATTTTAAGTCCTGTGCGTCTGCCATTTCGCCACTCCGGCAATCATTGAATACAAAACACTTATGAAATAATCCAGCCCTGCACTTCGCGCCTGTGCCACTGTTTGTGCCACTTCGCTCTTGACAACTACTGCACCCACTGTGCGATTGTTACGCATTGATATGCAATATAACGCAGAGGGCACATTATGAAAAAGACAAATTCGCAGGCGGGAAAATTCTCCAAAGTGCTGGACGGCCACGAGCAGCCGATCCGGGGGCTTTATCTCCGCAACGGCCGGTACTATGGCCGAATTGCCAGAGAACGGGCGGACACCGTGGGGAAGACGTGCCGGCGCGAGGCCCTGGAGGTCGAGCCGGGTGTACCGGCCCGCACTCAGGCAGAGGCGGTCAAAGCGCTTAAACGGCTGCAAGGCCAGCGTGACGATGAACAGGGGGCGCTGTCCATCGGCCGCGTTCCTGGATTCTCCGACTATGCCGACGAATATTTGGAAAACCTCAAAGCCGGCGTCGGCACCAAACAGCCGGGCACGATTTCCAAAGAGACGGGAACGCTGAAACTTTGGAAAGACCACCTTGGCAATATCCGCCTTGATAAAATCCGCCCGGCTCACATCGCGGCTTTCGCCAAAAAACGCCTTCTCGCAAAAATGTCCAAGCGAACTGTCGAACTGGATATTATCGCGCTGCGCAACGTCTTGAAACGGGCGCGCGACGTGGACCAACATTTGCCCCTCATTCCCATTCCGCCCGGGTTGAACAGGGAACTGCATTCCATCCCGCCCAAACGGCCGCTCTTTGCTCAGAGTCATCTTGATAGGCTGTGCGCGGCTGCGTTTGAGACGAAAAAGAACGAGGCCGGCGCGGATGTCCCGCTGACAAAAAACGCCCGCGAGTTTGTGGATTACGTCCGCTTGCTGGCGTACTCGGGGGCGCGTCGCAATGAGGGGCTTGCTTTGAAATGGTCCGACGTGGATTTTGAACGGGAGCAGCTCACCATAGGTTCTACAGTTGACACAAAGAACCAGCAGGCCCGCGTAGTGGACTTCAACGACAAATTGGAAGCGCACTTGAAAGAAATGCTGGAACGCCGACCGCCCGATACTGAATGGCTCTTTGCCTCTCCGCAACGCGGGGACACTGACAGGCCGGCGAAGAGTTTCCGGGAGTCGCTGGAAATGGCCAGGGAACGCGCCGGGCTGCCAGGCGTGGCCTTCCACGATCTGCGCCACTACTTCGTTTCCTACTGCGTGATGAGCGGGATTGACTTTATGACCATCGCCCGATGGGTGGGGCACCAGGACGGGGGAATTCTCATCGGCAAAGTGTATGGCCATTTGGCGGATGACCACAGCAAGACGCAGGCGCGGCGGCTCCATTTCGGCCCGGTTGTTCTTGAACGCGCTGCTAACGAACTCTGAACAGCTATGCTCTTATGGGTGCCTCGCCCCCTCCATTAGATTCAGGGCTTTGGCTCTCTGTCGGAGAAGCCACCAAACTACTCAAGGTCCATCGCACAACTCTGCGCCGTCTCCAGGTTCCGTGGGTCGAAACTTACGTCCCAGGGAAAATTCGCTATGCCTGGAACGTTTTAAAGAGGAGGCACCTCTACAAGCCCGATGTCCACACCCAAATAATAATACTTGCGAGGAATGAAACATAGCGTAACGTGGGTAAAATGAAGCGAAAAGGGAGAGCGGACTATGGGACGCCTCCATGTTGGGCGACTCCGGGGGCAGAGCGGAGCACGTCGGTATAACCCGCGCGAGAGGGCGCGCCGCAGGCCATTGCCCGTTGTGGTTGGGCATAACTTCGAGAGCACGAAAGGTGTATCGACGTTATGGCAAATTCAAATGGCAGCACAGTTTCAAAGACGGCTCCCCCCGGCATCGTCGCCCTGAGCAAGTGGATAAAAGATGTCGGCATTTCCCGCATGACCGCCTACCGTTGGCGGAAAGATAAAATCCTCGTAACCCACAATCTTTACGGCAAGCAGTACCTCACCAGAGCGGCTGCAGCGGAGCTTCAACAAAGGCTCATAGCCGGCGAATTCCGCAAGGTGGTTAACACCCACTCCGCCAGAGTCGCCAGAGAGACAAAAGCCACGCGCGCCAAGAAGGCGGTGATCCATGCCTGAATCAACGCCAGTATGGATGGCTAAGAAGCAGGCGGCACAATACCTCGTAGTTTCCGCGTCCACCATCGAACGACGGAGCATTCCTTGGCAGCCCGATCCGCAGCCCGGAAAGATCCGGACAAGGTGGCTGATCCTGAAGGAAGGCGGCAAGGAGTTACCCCGCTACTATGGCCCGGATGTTGTCGCGCTATTATCGGAGCGCCCGCGCTCCGCGTTCCAAAAAGTTTTTGGCCGCCGGTACGAATTGACGTTGCCAGGCTTCAAGCTATAACCGCCGGCCCGGCCGGTAATGCCAGCAAAATGAAGCCGATCAAACTGCGAAACTGCAAGGAAAAGCCCGGATGGTGCTGGCAGGATAAAGACGCGAGAGAACTCATCCGTCGAAAGTTTGATGGCAGTGACAGCAAGGCTTCTGCGCTGGCGCTTTACGATGCGTTCACTGAGATTGCCAGCGACATGCAGTCTGAACGCTTCCAAACAACACACGACTGGATAAGCTCTAAATCAGGATGCTCAGTGGCAACCATAAAGCGATTACTGCCGGAATTGGTAAATCTTGTTCTCACAATCGAAGAGCCACCAGGACCGAGAGGACCAAAAATATATTCCCTCTTGGCGGTTGCGTCTCCAGGCCCCGCCACGTCGCGTGTGGCCGCGTCAATACCAGAGACGGTGATAGCTCATCATGAGCTATCGTCCGCTCATGTTGAGCTAGCGTTAGCTCAGGAACAAAAAGGACATGGTGGAGCTGCATGTAAAGAAACGGGTAAGAACGGGGAAAATCTTAAAAAGACGAGTACTCGAGTAATGTTACCCGCGCCAAAAGCGAGCGTAAGGGAACGGAAGCAGCTCGAATTCGCAGAGATTGTATTCGGTTTGGAGTTTAGGAAAGAGCATGGCGGCCTTGTGCGAGTGCTGGCCAGAAAGGATGATGGAAAGCTCACGAGGGTTTTTGAGGATTTGAAGCGTGAAAAGCAAGACGGGGTGAAATTTCGCAACCCCGCTGCACTTCTGCAACATCGTTTTGACACATTTTCAGAAACGCCTGGATGTCCAAAAAGTCGGCATGGCACATCCTCCATAGCTGAATGGAATCCAAAAACACGCCAGCTTTCTACTGGCTCCGCTTGACGTAGCCAGGTTGCTGGCTCACCATTCAGAACCATGTGGGGGCGATTATTTCCCGGCCTTGCGGCGGAGTTGCCGCTCGGCTCTCGCTCCCAAGCCGGCCAAGCCCATCGCACCTTCCGTCCATCGGGACAAACTCCACCATTCAGTTTTAGGCCGGTTCGATTCCAATGAATGGCGGTGCAGGTGCCGTGCCACTGCTGGGATCCAGGCCAGAATCACCGAATCCCTGCTTCGCATCAGCGATGCTTGGCGGTCAAGGCTTGAATCGCCAGCGGGCACGACAGGCGCGGCTTGATCGAGATTGTCAATTAGAAATAGACCAGAATTCAGCCCAAATTCACGAAAAATTGAAACTTGAAACGACTTTTTGGGGGAATGAATGCGGAAGAGAACCCCCTTTAGGAAACGTATGGGGGTCGAAGACGATCAAATAGATTCCTTACCGGGTGTTTATGCAGGAATGATCAAAATTCAGGATTTGAGGCTCTTTCTCTGCTTCAGAACGACAATCAAATGGGGCCAATTGGTCTTGTTGGCCTAACTCAAACAACCACAATGCCTTGCAACTGCCAATTGTTTCAACCAGGTGGCAATGTGCCCCGAAACGACGCAATTCCGCCAACCGCCGTCCAAAGACAACGTCAGTTCGCCTGGCTCATTGAAATTCAGTTTGCGCCCGCTCTCAGAATCGCTTGGCGCTCAATCGAAGCGCGCAACGGTCGGCGTCGTTTATTGTCGTGCATCATTGGCCGCGCGCGCCTGCCTACGCTCTCGCGGCCCCCCACCCCTGCCGCGAGCCGCAGCGCCGCCTCAGGTTATCGGACGTCTCCGCCCGGCGCTGGGACGCTGCCCTCGCGCGCGGTGGGGAAGTCGGTTCCGTTCGAATGTCAATTCTGCATTCCGACGTTGGCAGTAATCCCAAGGTTTTGGAGCGCGCTCAGGCCGGCAGGAACCCCCTTGCCCAATGTCAGAGCTTCGCTCAGACGATGAGGCGCGGCCCCGCGCCCCAAAACCAACGACTTGAGCACGACTCGTTTCCGGCTACGCTTCTCGCCAGGCTGCGAGGCTGGGCCTCCACCAAGCCGTGACAGCGCGCTCCCCGCGAAGACACGACCGCCGCAGAGTCGCTGGCAGTCTTCCCGGCTACGGTTCTCAGTCCAAGGGGC
>Ga0187851_10002564_pt1 | contig 15942 bp, 14 predicted proteins | sample June2016WEW_6_10_FD_132997 | JGI IMG/M metagenome (GOLD analysis project Ga0187851, IMG submission 132997) | Peatland microbial communities from SPRUCE experiment site at the Marcell Experimental Forest, Minnesota, USA - June2016WEW_6_10 | ecosystem: Environmental > Terrestrial > Soil >...
ATGGCGTCGACGATGCCGCGCTCTTCGCCAAAGTTGGGCAGGGTAATGATGATGCCGTCGATGGCGTCAGCGTGCTTCTTGAATAACTCGGCGCAATGCTGCGCTTCGGTATAAGTTTCCACCGCACCATAGTGCGACTGCTCAGGGGTGAGGACGATGGGAGTTGCGCCCGCGGCCTCTAGAACTTTGATGATTTCTTCCCGGCCGGTTTTGGCCAAATGATCAGGGAAAAAGCCGCGATTTCCAACCACAACTCCGAATGTCATCTTGCGCTGCGCTGCCATGCTCGTGCTCCTTCAATCGTCCATCTTGTCATGAGTAATGAATGGTCCCGAAAACGCCTAGCCGCCGGCGCGGCCGGGACGAAACTTGATCACATAGAAAATTCCAAGCAAGGCCAGTATGCCCCCCCACCAGACAGGCGTATGCAGGTCGGTGAGCTGCACCCCGGCCGGATAGATTCCCGTGGACCACTCGTAGACACCGTAACCAAAGATCATGGCGCCGTAGATGACGAGCAGAATGCCAATGAAAAACCAGATTGGAATTCCCGAACCGTGCATGCCGATTGTCCTCCCCTCTTTCGTTCGCGTGAATCACTCCGCCTCTGAAGAAGGCCTGCAAGCTACCAGAAGATGATGTTGAGCGCCGCAAAGATCACCACTGCGGCGGTCGCCCACGTCCACTCCCGCTTGTACCATGGCGCAGGTTCTTCGGTCGGCAGCTTGGTGGCGCCATAAACCAGGCCGTCCAGTTCAGCAACCGGCCGCGGCTTGGTCAGCGCGCTCACCAGCACGATGACGATGGCGCTGAACAAGAACGCCCAAAGGGCACGAAACACATTCTCCGCCATCGGCTTGGCGTCAGGCGAAAGCGCCACGGTGGCCAGCGCTGCGGGGTTGAACTTGACCCAGATAAACAAGCCGGCCGAAAAGATAATGCCCGTCAGCAGGCCGAGGAATCCGGCCAGGCGTGTGGCGCGCTTCCAGAACATGCCGAACAGGATGGTAGCGAGAAGCGGCGCGACAAAAATGCTGAATAGCGCCTGAACGTAATCCATTATCCCGTGGAACTGCTGCACAAGATAAGCAGCCCCGATTGAGACCAGCACGCCGATGAGAATCGAGAGCCGCCCGACGAGCACATAGTGGCTGTCGCTTCCGGTCTTGTGAATCAGCGGCCTGTAAATGTCGTAGGTCCACACGGTAGAGAAGGCGCTGACGTTGCCCGCCATGCCGCTCATGAAGCCGGCGATGAGTGCGGTGATGCCGAGTCCGAGAAGTCCCGGTCCCATGTAGCGCACCATCATCAGCGGCAGCGCCTGATTGTAGTCGTGTAGCTCGGCGTCGGGGGCGCCGCTCAAAACCTTCTGCTGAGAATCGGCCGACAGATTGGTTTTGGCCATGGCCGCCGAGCAGGCGGCAGGATTCTCAATGCCGCCGGCAGTTCGCGAGCAGGCCGCAACCACGTCCGCACCAACCAGTTGACGGCGGCTGCCGTCGGGATTCTGCAAGAGGACCAAACCCAGCAGTCCGGGCAGGATCACGATGAACGGCACGGCCATCTTGAAGAAGGAACCGATGATGGGCGCCATGCGCGCGGCGCGCAGATTGTGGGCCGCCAGCACGCGCTGAACCACCAGAAAATCGGTGGTCCAATAACCGAAGCTGATCACAAAACCAAGGCCGAAGACGATACCGGTCCAGTGCACGCCCATGGGATTGGCGGCAAAGTGGCCGGTATCGCGCCAGAGGTGGAAGTAACTGTCGGGCGCGACAGTGGAACTCATCGTCTGCAGGTTTTGCATGATCTTGGTCTTCAGGCCGTTGACCCCGCCCGCCTGAACCAGGCCGAGGATCGGCACCAGCAGCGCACCGCCCCAGATCAGCACGAACTGCAGCACCTCATTGAAGATGGCCGAGCGCAGTCCGCCCAGTCCCACATAAACGGCGACGGCGCCCGCGGAAACGATGATGGAGAAGTTCAGATCCCAGCCCAGCACCACCTTCATCACCACGGCCATGGCGAACATGTTCACGCCGCTCATGAGGATCATTTCCGTCGCGAAGGCGAAGGCGGCAACGCTGCGGGCCTGTCCCCCGTAGCGCAGGTCGAGATAGCCGGGGACGGAGTGGGTCTTGCAGACGTAGTAAAAGGGCATCATCACCAGGCCGAGAAAGAGCATGGCCGGAATGGCGCCGATCCAATACCAGTGCGTGGCCAGAATTCCGTATTGATAGGCCGAGCCGGCCCAGCCCATCAGTTCGAGCGAACCGAGATTGGCGCTGACGAAGCTCAACCCGGCGATCCAGGCAGTCATTTCGCGTCCGGCCATGAAGAACTCTTCACTGGTGTTAGAGCGGCCCTTGAGGTAAAAGCCGATCCACAGAACCATGGCGAAGTAGATGACGATGACCGCGATGTCGAGAGAGCGCAAATGCGCCAACGGTTCCGCGCTGAAAACGAGCAGAGCCGGCAACCGGACGGGCAGGCCGGCGGAGATGGATGCTGGGATCAATCCGAACATTTGAGTCACCTGAGAAGTTGCTTGAGATCGACCAAGCTCGGGAGAATCGCCCTCAAGTAAATTGCTTTACTCCTGCACTTGTCAAGCGGAATAAATACTGCGCTCGAAGCGTGGAGACCGCCGACGCTGGCGCCTCCGGAGCGCAGGCGGAAGCGGATTTAGGCAACGGGAGCATTGGGTAAGCGTTTACCGCGGAAGTGTACCACAGTACCGAGGATTGCTGGCTCCCTGCCGGCTCGAGCCCCGAACCTGAAGCAAAGGCGGCCTTCGCGACCCGCATCATGTCGTGGTGACCGGCTGATGATGGGCCACGCTGTGGTTATGGCTGTGCGGCTTGTCGCGCAAAATGCCTTCTCCCTTTGTTAGCCAGGCGATCCCGAATGCCCCGAGCGCCAGTGATTCAAACCAGAAAAGCAGATGGCTGGGATGACGATGTTCGATGACTGATCGGATGGTGAGAGCGACCAGAGCGATCATGCAGACGATCATGATCAGGCCGCTGGCTCCGTAGATACGATTTCGATTGCGCTTACGATGCGTGAAGGTCTTCTCCGGCGAGGACTTGCGAAAAAGAAAGATGCAGATATAGCCGAGCATGCTAAACATGAGCCCTGCGAACACGGTGTGGATATAACCGAATTCGATTTCCAAATGCGTATAGAAAGTGCTGCGAGGATTGAACGACGGGAAAAAAGCCACGCCGAATGCGAAGGCTCCGGCGAGATAGCCGGTGACCTCATCGAGCCGGTCGTAGCCGCGCGAGCAGGCGAGAAACGCGCCTATCGCGCAGAGCGCCCCGACATAATAGTCGCGCATGGGCGTGTAGTAGTAGTCGCTGATGGTGCGCTGCAGCAGAGGATGCGGAAGCGCGTGACCCGGACCGAAAAGCGCGGCGAGAATTGCGCCCGTCGCCAGTGCCAGAGGAAGTGTGAGCGCGATCAGGCCGACTGCCCGGCGCATCGTGTAATACGAGAGAACCACCGGGCTCTTGGACGTCGAATGAGATAGCATGGCGTCTTCCGCAGTTGGATCTTCCGCGAAGGAAAAGGATAGCGCAGTCGGGCGAGCGCGTAGAGCAAAGAGAGAATCTCTCCGCCGATCAGCGCCCGACTACCAGAACCTGAAAACTTCCCGCGATGGAAGCGCTCTTGATGGGGCCAAATGCAGCGCCGGGGGTAAGGTCGACCCCCATATTGTCGGTGACGAGGTAAACCAGGCCTGTGGAGGAATCGACGGCGAGCGTGCGGGCTCGCGCCAGCGTGGCCAGGTTCTGGATCACCGCGTAGGAATCCGTATTAGCATCCTGCTGGACGATGGTTAGGCTGCCGTAACCCGCGCCGTTGGCGGAATAGATGAGCTCGCGTTCCGGGTCGTAGCCGATGACGTCGTCGCCGGGACCGGTGGTGAGGGTCGTCGCCACCTGCCCATTGCCCGAATTGAGGACCAGGAGTTGCTGATTGTTGCACGCCGCGAAAAGCCGGGAGTTTTTGACGTCGGCGGCGAGACCCTGCGGCTGGACGCAAGATGCCGGCAGGGGCAGCACCATGAGGTTGGCGCTTGCGCCGCGACGATCGTTCTCGCGCCAATCCATCGAAACCGGCGAGGCAGGGGCTGCGTCGGTTGCATGGCGCAGACGCTCTGCTTCTGCGGCTATCGCGGGACCGTCGAACCTTGCGATGCGCGGCCGCGCAACACGGCGGCTCATCGCGCCGTCGCGAGACGCGAACTGTTCCGCTTCTCCGACCGTGACGTAGACTCCGCCTGCATTGTCAGCTTGTGCGAAACGAGCATCGCCGGCGATGGCGATATCGGCGATTGCCGATTTCTGTTGGGTGTCGATCGCGACAATGTGGGAAATGCCGGCAACGGTCTGTTGACTGGTGCCGGCGGGTGGGCGCGGCGCATCGGATGCAGCGCGGCGGCCGGGCTGCGGCGTACTGCTCGCATTTGCGGAGCCGCATACCGCGAAGACCAGCTTGCTCTGCGGCTCGAAGGCGATGGAACGTGGAGAGCACGAGATGTGGATGGTAGCTTCGACGCTCAGGTCGCTCCGGTCGAATACCGCGACTGCATCTCTCAGGCCGTCGCTGACAAAGCCAAATGCGCCGGTGTCGTCGAGGGCAATCGCGTGGGCCTCGCGAAAGCCGTGGATTTCGCCGGCGAGCGAGCCTGATTCGAGATCGACCACCTGGACGCTTGCGCCGCGAGCAATGTAGAGGCGCTGCGCTTGGGTGTCGATGGCGAGATAGTCCCAGCTCCCTGCACCGCCGATGATCCAGCTCTTTTTGATGGCGAAAGGCGTCCCAGGAAGCTGGGTGGGTGTGGGGACCAGAGCAACTTGCGCCGCCACGGGCAGGCCGATCAGCACACACATCCAGGCAACTCGCGGCATCGCACACCTCCTCGGTTCGTTGGATGCGCGGAATGCGGGGAGCGCTCAGGTTAGTCGTTGGCGGCAGCTACCTCGTGCAGCCAGTTGGGAGCCTTGAGCAACTCGCGAGGGCGAGGACCGTCGGCAGCGCCCACCAGGCCGTCGCGCTCCATCAAGTCGATCAAATGCGCGGCGCGCCCGTAGCCGACTCGCAGACGCCGCTGCAGCAGCGAAGTGGAGGCCTTGCCGAATTCGAAGACCAGCCGGACGGCGTCGTCGTACATGGGATCGTTATCTTCGGGATCGTCGTTGGCGCCTTCCATCGCAGTGCGCTCGTCTTTGGGCGATTCGAGGAAGCCCTCGACATACTCGGCCTGGCCCTGGTTCTTCCAGAATTCGACCACGGCTGCGGTTTCTTTTTCGCTCACATAGGGCGCGTGCAAGCGCATCAGGCGGCTGGTTCCCGGCGGCAGAAAGAGCATGTCGCCGCGCCCCAGAAGAGCTTCGGCCCCGTTGGTGTCGAGGATGGTGCGCGAGTCGACCTTGGTGGCCAGGCGGAAGCTGATGCGCGTGGGAATATTGGCCTTGATCAGACCGGTGATGACGTCGACGCTGGGCCGCTGCGTTGCCAGAACCAGATGAATACCGACCGCGCGCGACATCTGCGCCAGGCGCGTCACAGACTCTTCGACGTTGGCGCGATCGAGCATCATCAGGTCGGCCAGCTCGTCGATGATGATGATGATGTAGGGCAGCGGGCCCTCTTCGCTCTCCCCATTTTCCGGTCCAAAAAGTGAAAGAGCGGAGCTCTCGAAGAGCTTGTTGTACTGGTCGATATTGCGCACGCTGTGCGAGGCCAGCAGCTTCAGGCGCCGCTCCATTTCGCGGACAGCGTTGCGCAGCGCGTTGGCGGCCAGTTTTGGCTCGGTAATGATTGGGGTAAAGAGGTGGGGGACTCCTTCGTACATGCCCAGCTCGACGCGTTTGGGATCGACGAGGATGAGCCGCACCTGCGCGGGCGTGGTGCGGTAGAGCAGGCTCATGATCATGGCATTGATGGCAACCGATTTGCCCGATCCGGTCGATCCTGCGATGAGCAAGTGCGGCATCGAAGCCAGATCGGCGGTGACAATGCGGCCGTTGATGTCCTTGCCCATGGAGAGCGTAAGCCGCGAGCGCGCCTTGGCGAAGGTTTCGCTCTCGATCACATCGCGCAGGTGAATGGTCTCGCGCTCGTGGTTGGGCACCTGAATGCCAACCGTGCTTTTGCCGGGCATGCGCTCGATGAGAATGCTCTCCGCGCGCATGGCGAGGCAGAGATCGTCAGCCAGTCCCGTGACGCGCGAGTACTTCACGCCGGCCTCGGGCTTGAACTCGAAGGTGGTGACCATGGGCCCGGGATTGATCTGCACCACCTGGCCGCGCACGTCGAACTCGGCGCATTTCTCGACCAGCACCCTGGCTTCTTCGCGCAACTCTTCTTCGCGCACGACCTGTGGGCCTTCACCTGAACTGAGAAGGGTGCTTGAGGGCAGCTTGAACCCGCTCACGTTCTTGGGCGCTACGGTTACCGTGCGCATTTCAGCATCGGCGCGCTCGTGAATCGCGATTTGCCCACCAAGCTGGGTGGCGGATTCATGAGAGGGCTGTCCAGCTCCGGCAAGCCACTGCTCGACGGCACGCGAACCAAGCGCTTCGCGGCGCGCAGTCAGCGGCGTCGTGGGCGCAGCCGCCGCTGCCGGCGCGGCAGAAGATGCGGCAGCGCCAGGAGCGGTTTGGGGAGCAGCGGGAGCGGCTTGAGCGGCAGCGGGCGCGACTTCCTGAACGCCGCGCTCCCAGATGCTCGGCTTCCGCTGCGCGATGGCAACCTGCTCCTCCTTCGGCTTGATAGGCTCGCGCTGGTAAGCCGGGATCTCATCGAGCGGATCTGGCTGCGTCTTCCTTCTCCGGAAGAACGCAAAGAGGCGTGCGAGGCCGTGCACCTGTGGATCTTCTTCCACTTGCAGCGCATCTGCAGGCGCGGTTTGCGGAAATGGAACCAACTGCGGCAGCTTCTGTTCTGCCGCTTCGCGTTCGGCACGCAGTTCGGCGCGCTCTTCGCGGCGGTTGCGCCAGCGCTCGCGGATGGCGTTGAGGGCCGCCCACCGCTCGGCGAGGATCTCGCGAATCGTGGAGAAGCTGATTGCCGAGGCGAAATAGAGGCCGGCCAGCGCAAGCGCTGATGCCACCACCCAGGCGCCCTGGACGTTGAGGTAAGCGACGAGCAGGCCTGCCATCAGGCGGCCGATCACACCCTCCACGGCGACTGCATGCAGCCAGCGCCAGTGCCAGGGCAGCAGGCCAAAGACAGCAGGCAGAAATACCACTGCCATCAACGTTCCCAGCCAGCGCAAGATCGGGGAACCACCTGGGCGGGAGTGCATCCAGGTCCATCCCACGCCTCCCAGCCAGACGGGAAGCAGAAAGGCCGTGAGGCCGAAGGTTTGAAGGAGCAGGTCGGCAAGGTATGCGCCGAAGAGGCCGGTCCAGTTTCGCGGAGCAGCCAGATCGGTAACGGTGTCGAGCGAAGGATCGGTGGCGCGATAGGAGGCGAGGGCGAGGAAAAGAAGCAGCGAGACGAGCACCAGCACCATCCCGAGAAAGATGTTCACGGGGCGGCTTCGCGTAGGCGAAAGGACAATGCGGACGGGCTTCATGAAGGAGGCGGTGTAACCCCACGGCCGCCGGAGTGCGATTTATGAGCCGGCGGGAGGAGCAAATCGTCCCAGAGCAATCTTCATTATCGGCGGGCAGGCGGGGCTGAGCCGAGGAGAATGCGGAAGGGGGGAATCACATTGGCAACCCCCGCTGCAGGCCTTACAGATTGAAGCCCTCGGCGCGTAATGCTTCGACGCAGCGAATGAGCCCCTTGTCGGTGGTCAGGACTCCGAAGCCGTGCCCAACTGCAACCGAACAGATGAGAATATCGACCGGCCCGCACTCAACCCCATGGTTCCGGCAAAGATTGAAAAGCCGGGCGGCCTCGACATAGTCCTTGGACGTAATCTCTTCATCAAGAAATGGATCGAGCAGTTCTGCTGTTTTTGCGAACCAGGCCTTGTCCCTGATGCCCGATAGCACTTCTTGCCGGATCGGGCCAATGATCGCCGCGCGCCGATCGCGAATAGCTTCCCCGAGCTCGACGAGCATTTTCTGCTCTTGCGCGTTGAGCCTGGCCTGATTCCTGCGCCGGAGCGAAAGAGACCAGACGCAGGTATCGACAATCGCTTTCATCGGTCGAACTCGATCTTATCCAGCTTGCGCATCTTCTTGTAGTCATACTCCGGGTCGAAATCGATTTTTCCGAAGTAATCCAAGATTTGGAGTTGCTTGCGCCAGCGAATGTATTCATCCAGCGCCGCGGTCACCGCCTCTTTTTTCGTCTTGTGCTTGCCGATTCTGCGTGCCTCGTTGATCAACTTGTCGTCAATCGCCAGATTGGTCGCCATCGCCGCACCTCCGGTCATGTGTAGAATATCACACATTGCAATGTGTAGAAAGCCAGCTTCTTAGCCCTCTTTGCGGCCCTTGAACGCAAGTTTGAGGCTCCGCGAAAGCCGCGAGATGGGACTGAAGACAAACGCCTTAGCCCGCAAGGCCAGAAACGCAGAGTCATTTCCCGGTTGGCGAGATCGAAGCTCGAGAACGCCAAGTCCCCACTGGTAGCGGATCCGGAAAAACCGATAGTCGTTCCCATGCTGCGCCAGAAAGTCTTCAATCGCCGTCATCACTCCGTTTCTCGCGCCGCCTTCGTGCAGAGCGTTCGCCAACTGACTGTTCCATCCTCCCGCGTCGACCAGGGAGTCCCGCCCACGCACGATGCCCTTTCGCGCAAAGGGATGGCGGAATTCGGCGGGGATCGTGTCGGGCTGGTAGTAGAGATCCCGGCGGCCGTAGGGCCAGTCAACATCGTGAAGAAAGATGAACCCGCCGGGCCGCAGCAGGTGACGCTGGCGAATAAGCCGCAGTTCGTTGAAGACGGTATACCAGTTGTGATCGCCGTCGATGAGAATGCAATCGAATTGCGTGCCCGGAGCCAGAGGCCCGCCGATCGCAAGCGCGTCAAGGCTGTTGCTCTTCACTACGCGAACCCGGGCGTCGCCGGCGTACTTGGCCCGCAGATCTTCGTCAATACACGGATCGATCACGGTGTAGCTGGCTAATGGCAGTTTGAGGAAGTAATTCGTACTGGTGCCGTCTCTCGCGCCGACCTCACAGAAGGACTGCCAGCCGGTCTTGCGGGCAAGAGGAAGAATGTAATGGCGCACGAAGGTTCGCATTGGACCGAAATCAGTCTAAACGCCGGGCACGGGCCCCGATCGGCGCTGCGAGAGGGTAGTCGATCTAAGATGGACTCGATGAAAGCGCAGACCGCATTGCCGCTCTTCTCGATGAGCCTGATTGCAGTGTTCTCTGCTGCGCAAACCAATAAGGCAGCTGCGAATCCGGGTCGCCTCGGCGCTTACGCCGTGCAAGAGACACTCCTGGGGGCGATCAGGTCCGATGAGGAGCATTTATCTTTCAGCCCGGATGGTCGGCACGTCGTGTTGGCCATGAATCGGGGCCAAAAACAGTACCTGGCTCTGGATGGTCAGCCTGAACCCGAGTACGACGAAGTTCTGTCGGTCGATATCGATGTCAACGATCTTCATCCCGCGTTTAGCCCGGATTCCAAGCATGTGGGATATATCGCCCGAGCTGGCGATAAATGGTTTGCGGTACTGGACAGCAAGGCCAGCCCGGGGTACGACGAGGTTGGACGCGATTTCTTCCTCAGCCCCGATGCAAAACACCTGGCCTATCTCGCCCGCACCGGCGACAAGTGGTCGGTGGTTCTGGATGACAAGGCATGCGGAACGTTCGACAAACCACCAAATCTTTGGGACGAATTGAGATCGCAATGCGGAGCGGACCTGCACCCCCAAACGGCGGCGGTAAGCGAACGCAGAGAGCGTGTAAAGGAAGCGGCGACGCAGGCGAGAGCACAGTTCGACGAGATTGAATTCGACGGGCCCGTCCTGAGTGCGGATGGGAAACACCTGGCCTATGCGGCGCGAAAGGGCGAAGCGTGGTTTGTCGTGGCCGACGGCCAGCTGAGCGGCGCATACGACGATGCCCGCGATGTAGCCTTCAGCGCCGACGGGAAGCATCTGGCGTATGCCGCAAAAAGAAGCGGAAAATGGTTTGCGGTGATCGATGGCCGGGAGGGCGAGGAATTCGATGAGGTCAAGATATCAACGACCGATTTCGGATTGTTCATGTTCAGTCCGGACGGCGACCGAGCCGCCTACAGCGCGCGAAAAGGCGGGAAGTGGTTCATGGTGGCCGACGGTCAGGCTGGGCCGCCATTCGACTGGATTCGTGGTCCTTTCTTCAGTTCCGATTCCAGTCATCTTCTGTATTTTACGAGGACGGCGGGCAAGAATTCGGCAGTTATCGACGGTCATTCGGCCGGGGAATTTGACGAGATCGACGACCGCGATGGGCACATCTTCAGTCCCGATGGCAAGCGCACCGCATATCGCGCTCGGAGAGGAGATAAGCAGCTTGTGGTGGTTGACGGGCAACCCGGTCCGGAGTTCTACATCGTCGATGCCCCGGTCTTCAGCCCTGACAGCCACCGCCTTGCCTACCAGGCATCAAGAAGTCCGAAACGGCCGGAAACCTATAGCGATGTTGCGACGCAAAACCAGAATTGGTACGCGAAGTATGTCGACATTCCTCTGCCCATTCTTGGAGAGTCCATACTCGGAACCCCCAGCGGACGAGGGTATTACAACCTGAAGAAGGCCGGGAGGCAGTTGGTGGTTGTGGACGGCAAGCCGAGCCTGGAATACGACGGCGTCGCAGGGTTGACCTTCAGCCCCGATTCCAAACATGTGGCATACGCGGCCTTGAGGGCATGGAAGCAATTCGTCGTAGTGGATGGCCAGTCGAGCGCGGCCTACGACGACATCGGAGAGCAATCCCCGGTTTTCGATGCGGATGGAGTTCTGGAGTTCCTGGCCATCAGGAATAACCTGCTCTATCGCATCAGATTCACGCCTAAACCGTAAGCGGGCGGGTGCGTCTGGTCCGCCGACACATCAGTTGACTGCCTAGCTACGGGTTGGGGAACTTCCTTGGCGCACGCCTGCCCATTACCTATATCCGCTGAAGTCAGCTCCCGAGAAATTTCGCACCCCAGATAAGCAGCGCACCGCCGAGGAGAATGCGGTAGATGGCAAAGGCCGTGAATCCGTGCTTGCGCACCCACATCAGAAACCACTCCACAACGCCGAGAGCCACGATGAACGAAACCACGGTCCCGATGAGCAGTACGATCCAGCGTTCCGAGTTCATGATGACGTGAGCGACGGCGCCAGTGGCGAGGGCGGTCTTGCCGGGATGGACTTCTTTGAAAAGATCCCAGCAGGTAGCGGCGAGCATCGTGGGAATGGAAAGAAGGAAGCTGAACTCGAGAGCTGTGGGGCGGTCGAGATCGGCGAGTTGGCCGGCAGCGATGGTCGACATAGAACGCGAGGTGCCGGGAAAGATCGCCGAACAGGTCTGGCAAAGACCGATCCACGCAGCCTGAAGGAAGGTCATCTGCTCGACGTGGGTGGTGAAGGCCTCGCGGCGCGAAGCCCATGCATCGATGGCCCACATGACGATGCCGCCCACCAACAGCGCGATCGCGATTGCGTTCAGGCTACCCAGGTTCTTCTCACTCCACTTGCGCAGGGGCAGTGTGGTGGCCGAGGTGACGACGAAAGCGATGAAAACCAGCGAGAGGGGATGGTTGAACCACTCGCGGTCTCCATTTTCTCCGCGCGGAAAGTTGCGGACAAAATTGACGATTCGATCGAGGTAAAGCACGCAAAGGGCGAGGATCGCGCCCACCTGGATAACGATCGTGTACATCTTCCAGTAAGGATCGTCGAGAGGAATCCTCATCAGCGCTTCCGCGATGCGCAGGTGCGCCGTGGAACTCACGGGCAGAAATTCAGTCAAGCCTTCGACAATCCCCAACAGGACGGACAAGAAATAGGGACTCACGAAGCCTCCTGGTTGCGGCTGCAGCGGTTATCCAGCTGCTCTATGTCGAAGCCGACCCTGCCAAGTGGCTTTTTCCTCAAGAAAAAGCCACCTTTCACCACGTAGAAAGCGCTCCACAAAAACTGGAAAAACGCTCTAACGGCAGCCGGGACGCGTGCTGGCATCAGCATGAGTTAGTTCCGATCGATTCCGTAGACAGGAACGCCTCCATCCAATTTGTACACCAATGCCGCGGCGCGGCGGGTGTAATCGGAGTCGGCAAAATGAGCCTTCAGCTGCGCGGCAACCGTGCGGGCCCGATCGTGCGCATCGCTGCTCTTTTTGTCGTTGCCGTCGGCGGCATACATGTCGGTGAGAACTGCGAAACGATAAACCGCCTGATAAAGCGCCTGAGCCGAGCGAGGCCCGTCAGGATACTCGTCGGCATACTTCAGATAGATCTCCGACTCCTTCTCGGGACATTGCGGTGATCCCTGCCAATCGCCGCACAACTTGTTGTCGATAAGATCGAAGGCCGCAAAGGCCGCCCAGCGGGTTCGCGGATAGTTCTTGATCACTTTTCTCAGCGCGTCCTCATCCATCTGCTCCCGCAGATAGGCTTCCTTCTCATGCGCCGAGGGTAGCGAGGAGAGATCGTGCCTCTCGAGTTGCCACTGAATATCGGCCGCGCGCCATGCGGCCTCTGGCGCCAGCGCGGAGTTGGGAAACATCTCGACCACGCGGCGATAGAGCAGCCGGGCACTCTGTGCGGCATTGGCTGGGCCGCGCGGGTCCGAAGCCTGCGACTCCTCATTGGCCGCCGAGCCCATCAGAATCTGGTCGCCGTCGGGCGTGGACTCTTCAACGACCCCCTTGGCCTCCATCCATCCTGAAATGGGCGGCGTGGCTTCGTCGCTGCCCAGCCATGGAGTGTCTTTCTGGTCCGTCTCCTCCTCGATGTCGGTGTTCGCGTAGACGCGAACCCACGGTCCGCTTTTTTCCGCGACCACCATCTCCCGGCCGATCTGCACCTTAGAGACTTTTTGCGAGCCGATGTCGGGCGAGATGTAGAGGTTGGCGACGCGAAGAACGGTGGCGCGCGGGCCGGCCATGGGCTTGACCTGTTGCTGCGCCTTCTTGTCGGCGAAACAGGGCAGCACGCAGGCGAGCGCGAAAACAGGAACCAGGCTGATAGTAGCTGAGGCGCGCGAAATCTTCACAGCGAGAATCATAGTTCAACGACGTTAGGATCCAGCTTCCGTGAGCACCTCGGCCAGCAACGCCGGGTCCACGTTCCCGCCGCTGACCACAGCCACGGCCTTGCGATAGGCCGGCAATTCATTGGCATGGAAGAGCAGCGCAGCGGTGGAAACAGCGCCGCTCGGCTCCGGCACCAGGCGTGTCACCGACACGATGGCGCGCATTGCCGCGCGAATCTCCGCTTCACTCACCGTAACGATGCCGTCAACGAATGCCTGCAGGTGAGCGAAGTTGCGCACGCCGACGCTTTGCGTGCGCAAGCCATCGGCGATGGTGCGGCTGGTGCGCTCCGCCGGCCAGGTGACGATACTGCCAGTGCGGAAGCTCTCGGCGGTGTCCGCCGCCAGCTCGGGCTCGATGCCAAAAACCTTGGTCCTGGGGCTGAGCTGTTTGACCGCCGCAGCGACCCCACTGAGCAGTCCCCCGCCTGAAACCGGCGCGAGCACAAGGTCGACATCAGGGATTTCGTCGACAATCTCTAGCCCGCATGTTCCCTGCCCGGCAATGATCTGCTCGTCGTCGTAAGGTGGAATCACCACATAGCCGTGCTCGCGGACGAGCTGCTCGGCGACGGCCAGGCGTTCGCTGGAGGCGTTACCGACGTCGACGACCTGGGCTCCGAGCGCCAGTGTGGCGGCGCGCTTGATGGCGGGCGCGTTCGCCGGCATGACGATCACCGCCTTGGCGCCGACCGCGCGCGCAGCGTAGGCAACACCCTGCGCATGGTTGCCGCTCGAATAGGTGATGACGCCGCGGGCGATTTCGCCCAGCGTGAGCTGCAGGATTTTGTTCGATGCCCCGCGAATCTTGAAGGCGCCGATGGGCTGCAGGCTTTCCGCCTTGAGCCAGATCTCCCTGGGCTGAGCGTGTCCGGCAACGTCGGGAAACGGCGCACGAATCAGCGGCGTTTTGACGGCGATCGAAGCAATGCGCGCCGCGGCCGCGCGAATCTCGTCAATCGATACCAGTTGAGCCGTCTCGGTACTCATCGCGTGTGCCAGTTCACAGTTCTGAGTTCTCAGTTCTCAGTTGTCAGTTGTCAGTTGTCAGTGCCGGATGCCGGGACGCCACTGTTCTCCGTTCTCTTGCTCCCTCGCTCCCTTGTTCCCTCGTTCCCTGCCTTATTCGTACGCCAGCGCCTCGATGGGATCCTTGCGGGCCGCCATCCACGCCGGATAGAGCGCTCCGCAAATCGCTCCTACAAAGGCGATCAGAGTGCCCTTCCCAATCCAGAGCGCCGTAATCTCAAAGTGTTGCGTGGGAAAAAGGTGCAAGAGCAGAAAGCGAACGACGAAGACGCCCGCGATGCCCAGCACGATCCCCGCCGCGGCCAGCGCTGCGCACTCGCGCAGCACCACGCTCACGATGGCCGGCTTCGACGCGCCCATCGATTTCAGGATGCCGATTTCGCGAGTCCTCTCGAGCACGGCGGTGTACATCGACTGGAAGATCACGAGGAAACCCACGATGACGGCGATGCCGGTGACGGTATCCAGCGCGACGTTGAAGCCGGGCAGCTTTTCCGGAGTCATTTCGCTCAGCCACTCCTCCATCGTCATCACTGGATAATCTGCCAGCCCCGGCGTTGCATGGATCTCGTCAATCACTGCCTGCTGGTTGGCGGGGTCGTCCACCTTGATATAGAAGATCGAGCACTTTCCTTCGGCTCCCATCAACTGCCCCATGGTATCGATGGGCAACAGCTTGCGTGCACCTTTGCCGTGTTCCACGATCCCGCTGACGCGGAAGTTGTGGTTCAGCGTCTTTAGCGTGTCGCCTACCTTCCATTGGGCGCCCGTCGCGGGGTTTTTCGTCAGTGCGAAAATGTCGTCGATGATGGCGTCGTCCGGCCCCTGGAACGGTCCGCCCTGCACAAACACGAGCGGCTTCAACCTGTTGAAACTCGCATAATCGATTCCGTCGATCACCCCAAAGTCGCTGCCCGTGTTGAACTGAACAATCGCCGGGGAAACCACGGTCACGTGCGGAAGCTTGCTTAGCAGAGGAGCCAGCTTGATGGTCATGGGTGCGCCGCTGATCCCGTTCATGATGCTGGCGCCGCTGGGCCGCATCATCAGATCGGCGCCAATGCCGTTGGTGCGCTCCTTCGTGTCATTCAACATACCCATGAAGATGCCCACGATCGACAGGATCATGACCACCTCAATGCCCACGGCAAGGATGCTGATGATGGAACGAACGGGACGGTGCATCAGGTTGGCAATCACGAGTTTAGTCATGGTTAGCCGGACGGCAAACATCGAGTTCCGTGGCCCGGTCCCTCACCGTTAAGGGTATCAGCTTGGCGGTCCCGAATTAGCACCCAGGTTGAAGCTGGAACAGACAGTTACGTTAGTGAGTCCAGAGGCGGTTAGGAGAGCTTGAATGGCTTTGACCGGGACCAGAAGCAGGGTTATTGTTAAGTCAACATTTGCCGGGCATGACTCCGGCCCCTTTTTCGCATGCAGATGGGAAATTTCGGAGAAGACCTGCGCAAAGAACGCCTCTCGCGCGGCATTGCGCTGGAACAGATTACCGCCGTCACCAAGATCGCCCAGCGGCACCTGATCGCGCTGGAGCAGGAGAGATTTCGCCTGCTGCCCGGCGGCATTCTCAACAAGGGCATCGTCCGCGGCTACGCCGGCGCGCTGGGTCTGGACCCGCAGGATTGGACCGAACGATTCTTGCGAGCCTACAACGCTTCAGGCCAGATGCTGGACGACGATCG